>FWPV01002211.1_pt1 | contig 48913 bp, 34 predicted proteins | sample 2228371 | NCBI WGS metagenome assembly FWPV01 (sample SAMEA103939776, study PRJEB20133) | metagenome | reverse complement strand
CCCATCCAAGAAATACTGCGGCGAAACCAAAGCAGGCTACTGCGAGAGCCCCGAGTCCCGCAGGAGCGGGCGATGCAAAGGTATGTTCATGCGCCATAAAAAAATCCTCCTTTTTTCAGTTGATATGAAGTGGATCATGAAATAGGTAAGCACTTATACCTCCTGATTCGCTCTTTTCCTCACCTCCCTTCCGCGGATCTCGGATATGCCTGTTACCGTCAGGCATGATCTCTTAAAAAAATGTGTGGATGAAAATGATGGAACTCGCGTGGCGCGATGAAAGAACTCAGCCCCCCGTGGTTAAGTGCTCTGGAGAGGAATTTCGTGAACGTTCCAAAAACGAAATTCCCGCGTCTTAATTAGCAAACGAGGCCCCCTTTTGTCAAGAGGAAAAACCTGTCCGGACGCTCGAGGGACGGGGATCGGTGAGGATGAGATGGACTAAGAAAAAAGTAGTAGATTCGCGTAGTCATCCCGGGCGGCCGGACGAATCCGTGGAAGGGGCAGTCGTAGGGACAACACGGGAAGGGACGGGCCCGAAAGGCGGGGGGAGGCACCGAATCAATGACAATACCCCCGGAGGGCGTTCGTTTAGTTCCGGAATACCCAGAGGATGATGAACATCCCCAGGAGCCAGACGAGAAAGGCGAGGACACGGTATTTCTGTTGTTCCGGCAGCCTGAAGATGGCGTTCCAGGGTGTCACATCGCCCGGTGTCCCTGCCCCTGCGGCTTCGGGTTTCTTCTTCTTGTTCTTGCCCATGGTGTAGATCCCGTCCTGTCCTGACGTTCATGACGGGCAGAGGGCGGGATGACCCTTCGCTCCGCCTGCTGCCGAGCCATCTCTTAATTCAGGTGAAAGACCTTGTCAAGACGTTTACACCGAAATCCCGGCGGTCATGACTTTCCGTCGCCCGCTAAAACTTGAAGTTCCCGAAATTGGATTCCTTGATCGGCTGAAGGAGGGCGACTTCGAAACCCAGCGCCAGGGCGTCGCGGCAGTCCTTGAGCGGCAGCGTCCCGTCATTGAAGAGCCGCGCCTCCATGTAGAAGGGGTGGGCCTCCCGGTTGTACTTCTCGATCATCTTCTGCTGGAATCTCTTTGCCGCCTCCTCGTCCATCTCCTCGCCCCGCTTCTTTCGGTTGACCCGCTCCAGACTCGTGAGGATGAATCCTGCCGTCTCCCCGGACATGACGGACGTCCTCGCCCGCATCGTGGCGAAGATGAAGAGGGGGTCGAAGGTCCTGCCGCTCATGCCGAAGTTCGCCGCGCCGTGGTCCGGTCCGATGACCCACTGGATCCTCGGGACCTCGGTGCAGGCCACCGCCCGGACCATCCCCGAGCCGTACTTGCCGATGCCGGCGTACTCCTCGGCCGTCCCCACCATGTAACCGGGGGAGTTCTGGATGTAGAGAAGGGGGATCTTCATGGTGGAGCAGCGGATCACCCACTCAATGGCCTTCCGGGCCGAGTCCACGAAGATGACGCCGTTGTTGTTGCTGGCGACGACACCGACGGGGATCCCCTTGAGGAAGATCTTGCCGCAGACGATGTTGTCCCCCCGGCCGATGTTGTACTGGCGCTTGTACTCGCTGAAGTAGCTGTCGTCGGCGATGCAGGCGATCACCTCGCGGACGTTGATGCCCCGGGCGGTCTCCTTCGGAAGGACCTCGTAGAGGCGTTCGACGGGGACCCGGGGCTCGACGGGCCTGCGCCGCTCGATGTGGAGGGTCTGTTTCGGATCAAAGGCCAGGAGCTCCCTGAGCTTCTCGATCCCCTCGTCCTGAGACTTCACGAAGTGGTCGGCACCGCCGGAGATGTGGGTGTGAACCCTCGCGCCTCCCAGATCCTCCATGCTCACCGTCTCCCCGATGGCGGATTTCACCATGGGGGGGCCGCCGAGGAAGGAATAGGACATCCCGTCGATCATGATGGACTCGCAGGCCAGGTAGACGATGTACGCGCCGCCGGCCGTGTTCCCGCCGGTGCTCAGGGTGTACTGCTTGAGCCCCTTCGCCGACATGCGGCACATGTTGTAGAAGAAATGGCCGAACTGGTTCCGTCCCGGGAAGATCCGGTCCTGCATGGGCAGGAAGGCGCCCGCCGAGTCGGCGATGTAGACGAAATTGAGCCCGCACCGCTCGGCGATCTCCTGGGCCCGGAGGTGCTTCTTGCAGCTGATCGGGTAGTAGGCCCCGGCGCTCACGCGGCTGTCGTTCGCGAGGATCATCACCCAGTTGCCGTGGATCTTCCCGATCCCCGTCACGAGGCCCGCGGAGGGGACATCTTTCACGCCCTCGTAGTCGATCCCGAAGCCCGCCCCGCGGCTCAGCTCGAAGAATTCCGTGCCCGGATCGATCAGTTGTTGGACGAGCTGGCGCGGGGGTTTCTTGCCCTGCTTCGCCAGGCGATCGTTCTGGACCTGCCCCCCGGGATTGTAGGCCCTCTCCCAGAGCTCGTAGATCTTCCGCTCCTCGGCCAGCCAGTGCTTTCTGTTCTCCTCGTGCTCCATTTCCTTCTTCTGCTGGCGGGTCAACCGCTGCCCGGGTTTGTCAGCCATCGGTCCTTCTCCTTTCGTTTACGTTGTATCAAGGGTCTTTTCGTAAATGGGTCCTGGATGATTCCATCCGCGGGCAGGCCCGGGGAGAGGCTTCACGTCGAACCCCCCCGGTCCCACGCTCCCCGACCGCATCCCTCGGTGACGGAGCCGCGATTCTTTCTTCATCCCCCTACATGCCCGAACCGGAAAAGTCAAACGGAAGAAGCCGCCCCGTTCCCGGCTCTGCAAGAAATGCAGTGGCTTTTCGGAGTCGATCCTGATAAGAGTGTCTCCACGGCTTATCCGACCGGGAGCGGCAGGAAGGCTGCGCGGAGAGCGTCTATCCGGATGGAAAGGTGGGAAGAAATGGAAAGGGTGTTTCTCTTTTCCGTCGACGACGGCACGGCCCGGGCGAACTTCAGCGTCACTGTCGAGGAGGCTTATGAGCTCGAGAGGCTCCTTCCATTCATCCAGGGCGGGGTTCCCGTGGACGACTTGCGCCGTTTCTATCCCGACGGAAGATGTTTCGTCTGGGGCGTTCAGGACCGGGACGATCATCTACCGGCCTGGACGGCCATGGCCCGGGGTGACCTCTTGCTCGGGTATCGCAACCGTGCCATCGTATCCGCCTCCTATGTCCTGACGAAGATCAACAGTCCTCCCCTCTCTGAGGCCTTGTGGGGCCGTCATGCCGGAGGGCCTTTCCGGCTGATCTGTTTCATGGACCATCCCTATCTGGGTGAGGTCCCGATCGTCCCGCAGATGCTTCGGTATCTCGAGCCGGATTGCAGGGGTTTCGCAGGACTGCCTCCGGATAAGTGTAAAAACATCCTGAGTGACTACGGATCGCTCGAAACATTCGTGAGGCTCGGACTGGGCTACGATTTCCCCTTCTCCTTCCGGCATTCGGAATAGGCGATGGCGGTCCGGGCAAGAAAATCGAAACATACCTCATCCGCCGTGAACCCGTCTCACCGGGGAGGGTTCTTGAAAGAAAAAAGGCAAGGTGCAAACACCTTGCCTTTTTTGTTGATCTGCTTCCTCAGCCGGTTTAGTCGGTGTACTTGGCGATCTCCTTCGGACGCACCTCCAGGTCCGCGTAACCGTACTTGTGGTCCTTCAGCTCCTCTGCTGTCGGGAACCGGCGGTCGGGCGCGCTCTTGAACATCCAGTGATTCGACTTGATCCTGAGTTGCTCGACGGCGGCCTTCTCCAGCCACTCCCTGTCGTCGGGGTGGGCGATGGAGATGAGCTTCCGCGCCTTCTCGGCGTCGGTGCAGCCCTGGAGATTGACGATGCCGTATTCCGTGCAGACCCAGGTGACGAGCCAGTCGGGCACGGCCACCACGCTTCCGGGTTCCAGCATGGGGACGATGCGGGAGCGGCCCTTGGCATCCCTTGACGTCGCGGCCAGAATGGCCCTTCCGCCCCTCGCCATGGAGGCGCCGACGGCGAACTGGAACTGGCCCCCCGTCGAGGAGATGGGACGGCCGCCGACGTTGCCCGCCGCGTCCTGCCCCCGGAGATCCATCTGGGCGAAGTTGTTGACGGTCACCATGTTGTCGATCTGGGAGAGGGTGATGACATTGTTGGTGTAGCCGATGTCGTATCCGGCGAAGTAGGGATTGCGGTGCATCCACTCGTAGTAACGGGGCGTGTCGACGGGCATGATGTAGGCCCAGCCGCACCGTCCCTTGTCGATGGTCTTGCGGGAGTTGTCCACGACGCCCGCTTCGGTGAGCGTGAAGGCGTACTCGCCGATCATCTCGCTGTGGACGCCGAGATGCCTCAGGTTCGAGTCCCTCAGGGCGATGACGACGGCCGTGGGAAGCGCACCGATGCCCACCTGGATGCAGTCGCCGTCTCGCATGATCTCGAGGCAGTGTTTCGCGATCGCCATCTGGACCTCGTTCGGCTTGATGTCCTTTTCGGCGATGTACATCCACTGGTACTTCTCCTGGCTCGTGTCCACCTCGACGAAGTAGTCCACATCGTCGATGGGGAGGTACATGCCCCTTCCCGCCTCGCACCAGGCGTAGTCGTCACGGATCTCGCAGACGAACTTCTTGCAGGACTTGGCGGTGATGAAGAAGTTGTTCACGCCGTAGCTCGCGTTCACGTAACCGGCCTCCGGGACCGCGCAGGCCTGGACTCCCCAGTCATGGGCGCGTTTCGCCTTTTCCTTTCTGTAGAAGCGGGCGTAGTTGGCATCCATGCCGATGGCCCATCCCCAGTGCTTCCAGTCGAGCCCCTTGTACCCCTTGGTCACGAGGCCGCGCAGGGTGGGGAGCAGGAAGTCTTCGTGGAGGACGTGGTACTTCGCCTCCGGGTCGGCCGCGGCGAAGAAGTTGTTACCGAGCATGATCGCATTGTTCCAGATCTCGATGTTGTTCAGGTCGCCGGGGCCGCTTCCGAACCGGGCCGCCAGGGCCTCCATCGTCGGCAGGGTGTCCGAGCCGGGGCCGCCTCGGTTGATCCAGTCGCCCGGCTTGACCATCTCCGCCCATTTTTTCGCCGTGATGATCTTGTTTCTGAGTTTCTGCTGGATGGGAGTCTGCGTGATGATTTTCAGTTTGTTTTCAATCGGTTTCTGGGCCATATGATTCCGTTCCTCCTTTTAAAATATTGAGTTCTGTAAAAATTCCATCCCCTGCGTGTCGAACAAGCACCTCTCCAACAGTCACGCGTTGAACGTTGTGATTAAACGGCGGCGGGATCCCCCCTTTCTGTGATTGATTATTCGAGAAATTTAGAAGGCTTTCGATTCATCGAGGATAGGCGCATTATGGGGTTGCTAATATCTTCCCGGTCCTCAAAAGTCAAGGAAAAAGATGGCGGCGACGGAAACAGCCGCGGTCCACTTTTCTTTCGGTTTTTTCGGTGGAAAACGCCTTTTTTTCTTTCCATGTCGTTCTTTGTGGTTCTTCGACTTCACACAATATGTAGTGGTCATGAAACGAGACCATACATTTTGTTGTATTTTTTCTTTACAAGCGGTTCTCATTCTGCTACTGTGTCAAAAATTTATTGATGGCCTGTCATGCCCTGTGGTAAAGACCCTGACTTCGATCGGGATCGAGGGGAAATGGAATGAGACTGAAAAGACTTGAAATCCTCGGGTTTAAGTCCTTCCGGGACCGGACGGTCCTCGACTTCCCCGAGGGGATCACCGGCATCGTCGGCCCCAACGGGTGCGGAAAGAGCAACATCGTCGACGCCATGCGTTGGGTTTTGGGCGAGATGCGTGTGACGATGCTTCGCGGTAAGAGGATGGAAGACGTCATCTTCAACGGCAGCGAAGACGCGCCGCCCGTCGGCCTGGCCGAGGTCACCATGATCCTCGAGAAAGGTCCCTACAATTTCCCGGGGGCCTATGTGGACTGTGCCGAGGTCATGATCTCGCGGCGTCTCTTCCGGGACGGCGAGAGCGAATACAGCATCAACAACGTCCCCGTGAGACTGCTCGATGTCCGTGAGTTCTTCATGGATACCGGGGTGGGGGCCCGGACCTATTCCCTCGTGGAGCAGGGGAGCATCGCAAACATGGTGGAGGCCAAGCCCGAGGAGCGGCGCACCTTCATCGAGGAAGCCGCCGGGATCGCCAAGTACAAGAGCCGCAAGGAGGCGGCCCTTCGGAAGATGGAGGCCACCCGCGCCAATGTGACCCGCCTGAACGACATCCTCCGCGAGGTCAGGACCCAGCTCAACCAGATCTCCCGGCAGGCCCGGCGGGCGGAGAAGTTCAAGGCGCTCCGGGGGGAGATCCGCGATGCCGAGATCAAGCTCTGTCTCCAGGCACGGTTCGAACTGACGGCGAAGAGAGAGGAATTGAAAGGGGGGTTCTCCGGGGCGGAAGCCCGGGCGACGCAGATGCGGACGAAGCTCGCGGAGACGGAGGCTGCGATCCTGGCCCTGCGGAACGATCTCCACCAGAGCGAAGAGGCCGTGGCCGCACGTCAGGAGAGGGTCTATGCCCTGCGGAACGAGATCGGGGGTAAAGAGAAGGGCATTGAATTCTCGAAGGGGAGAATCATCGATCTGCGGGTCCGCCGGCAGAAAGACGAAGAGGACATCCAGGCCCTCCGGGAAAGAAAGCGCAAGGTCGAGGGGGAAATCCATATCCTGAAAGCGGCCGGTGAGGAGTCCATCGGCAGGATCGAAGCGGTCCGCTCCGCCATCGAGCGTCTGACCGGTGAGACGGAAGAGCTCAGGGTCCGGGAGGAGGCCCTGCGCCGGGAGGTCGACGAACGGAAGATCCGTTACTTCGACATCCAGGCGGAGAGGGCGAGAGTCAAGAACGTTGCCGGTGCCCTCATGAAGGGCCTGGAGGACCTGAGGCGGCGGGCGGAGAAAGATGATCTGGACCTGGCGGAAAATGAAGCAAAGGCGAAGGCCGTCGCGGACCGGATCGACGAGATCCGGGCGACGCTCGGAGAATCCTTCCGGGAGATGGAAGGTCTGCGCTCGGAGGAATGCCGGGCCGTCCTCGAGATCGATCGGTGCAACGAGGAACTCTCGGCCCTCGACGCAGCCGTCGCAGCCCTCAAGGAAGACCTCGGCCGGAAGTCATCGCGGCTTGCGTCCCTCCGGGAATTTCAGAACGGCTACGAATGGTGCAGTGCCGGGATCCGGTCGGTCCTTCGGGCCCGGGAAGAGGGGAATCTCTCGTCGGAGGCCTTCTTCGGGCTCGTGGCCGATCACATCGATGTGCCCGAACCCTATGAGGTGGCCGTGGAGGCCGTTCTCGGCGAGAAACTCCAGTACATCATCGTGAGGAGCCAGGAAGAGGGCATTCAGGCCATTGACTACCTGAAGACCGCCGCCGCCGGCCGCGGAAGTTTCGTTCCCCTGAAGGTGAGGAGCAACGGGGAGGACCTGGATGGGAAAGACTATCTCAGGGGCGCGACCCGGCTGATCGACGTGGTCCGCGTCCGGGACGATTTCAGGAACATCGCCGACTATCTCCTCGGGGACATTGTCCTGGTCCCCGACATCAAGGAAGGCGTTTCCCTCTGGCAGCGAAACGGGTTCCGGGGGACGTTCGTGACGCCCGACGGCGACACCATCAGCCCTCACGGCGTGCTGACGGGCGGAAGCCGGACCGTCACGGAGGAAACGAGTCTCCTGCGGAAGAAGAGGGAGATCGCGGCCCTTGAAGCGGAGGTCAGGGGAATCGAAACCCTTCTCGAGAACCGAACGGAAAGCCGCAGCCGGGTCGCCTCCCTTCTCGGGGAGAGGAACCAGGCGCTCGAGGGCCTGAAAGAGAGGATTCGACGGCTCGAGCTTCAGATCGCGGGAGGGGAAAAGGATCTCGAACGGCTCGAAGGGGAACTCCGGTGGCTGGGGCAGAGGGTATCCGCCCTGAGCTTCAGCCGCGAGGCGATGCTCTCCGAGGAGAAGGAAATCCTGGAAAGGATCGCGGCCGCGGAGGCCGACATGGCCGCTCAGGAGGTCCGGGGGGAAGAAGCGAACGCGCTGATCCTGAGTCTCCAGCAGGAATGGGAGGAGAAGAGGAAGACCCTGGAAGAAAGGGAAAAGGTCCTCACCGAGGAGAGGGTGACCCTGGCTTCCCTCGAGGAAAAACGGAACTCCGACGCAAAGGTTCTCGCGAATCTCGGAGCCCTTCTCGAGGAAGTGATCGGGGAAGCGCAGGCCAGGGAAAAAGACCTGGAGGAATGCGACCGGACGATCCGTGAAGTCACCGAACAGATGGCGGCCGACGAGAGGGAGGTCGCGGTGCTTTACGGGGAGCTCGAGGCCCGGGAACGGGAAGCCCTGGAGAGCCGGGCTTCTTACGAGGAGAAGGCGGCGCAGCTGGCCGGCCGGGAACGGCAGGAGAAGGAGATCAGGAAGGGTCTCGATGATGTCCTCCGGGAGGCGGGCGAGCTCGACATCCGGATCCGGGAGATTTCCTTCGAGATCGACGGCCTGCGAAACCGCGTCCTCGAGAAATACGACGTCGACCTGAACGTCCTGGCGGCGGAGTTCACACCCCTGGATGAGGAGACCGTCACGCTGCTCCGGGAGAAACTCGAGAAGGGCAAGGAACAGGTCGAAAGCTTCGGCGAGGTGAACCTGCTCGCCATCGGCGAGCACGAGGAACTCAAGCAGCGGCACGACTTTCTCGTTTCACAGATCGCGGACCTGGAGGCGTCCCTGGAAACCCTCCAGAAGACCATTACCCGGATCAACCAGATATCGAAAACCCGGTTTGCCGAGACCTTCGAGGCCGTGAACGGATGCTTCCAGCTCATTTTCCCGAAGCTCTTCCGGGGAGGGAAGGGGATGCTGAGGCTCACGGACTCGGAAGACATGCTCGAGACGGGTGTGGACATCGAAATTCAACTGCCCGGAAAACGCCTGCAGAGCATCAGTCTACTCTCCGGAGGTGAGAAGGCGCTGGCGGCCGTGGCCCTCATCTTCTCCATTATTCTCCACCGGCCGACGCCCTTCCTCGTCCTCGACGAGGTGGACGCAGCCCTCGACGATGCGAACATCGTCCTGTTCAATCAGTTTTTGAAGGAGATCTCGGAGAAGAGCCAGATCGTCCTGGTGACGCACAACAAGAAAACGATGGAGGTCGCTTCCAGCCTCTACGGCGTTTCCATGGAGAGGAAGGGGATATCCACCCTGGTCTCCGTCAACCTCCGCACTTAAGATTGGCGTTGACTCCGAACCCGCAATCCCGATAAGATCACCGACATCGAAAGCACGACCGGCTCCGGTATCGAGGAGCCCTTTTGTTTTGTGCCGCCGGGAAATCCGGTACGGGGTTCGTTCCGATGACGGGAGAAGAAAAAAAGGAAAGCAGCCTGTTCGAAAGACTGAAGAGGGGGCTGAGCAAGACCCGAAAGAGTCTGGTCAAGTCCCTCGATGAGATGGTCTTCGGGGAGAGGATCATCGATCGAGATCTCTTTGAAGAGATCGAGGAGAACCTCATCGCTGCCGATGTGGGGGCGGCCTTCACCCAGGAACTCATCGACGAGATGAAGGACATCGTCAAACGGCGGGATCTCAACAACCCGGAAGTCCTCCGGAAGATCCTGCGGGACAACATCGCCTTTATCCTGAAACAGCGCGAGGCTCCGCTGGACATTCCGAAGGGCGGGCTCTTTACCATCATGGTGGTCGGGGTGAACGGAACCGGAAAGACGACCACTATCGGCAAGATGGCCATGGGTTTCAAGGCCAGGGGGTACAGCGTGATGCTCGCCGCGGCCGATACCTTCCGGGCGGCGGCCATCGAACAGCTCGATGTCTGGAGCCAGCGATCCGGTGTGCCCATGATCCGACAGCAGATGGGCGCCGATCCGTCCGCCGTCGTTTTCGATGCCCTCCACGCCGCCCGGGCGAAGAAGGTTGACATCCTGATCATCGACACGGCGGGACGTCTCCATACGAAGGTCAACCTCATGGAGGAGCTCAAGAAGGTGAAGCGGATCATGGGCCGTGAAATGCCCGGGGCTCCTCACGAGGTGCTCCTGGTGCTCGACGCCACGACGGGGCAGAATGCCCTGGCCCAGGCCAAAATGTTCGGAGACGCGGTGGGGGTGACGGGCATCGTGCTCACCAAACTCGACGGGACCGCGAAGGGCGGGATCATCGTCCGCATCGCCCGGGAACTCCCGATCCCGATCCGATTCATCGGGATCGGCGAGGCCCCCGACGATCTCCGCGTTTTCAACAGCATCGAATACACGGAAGCCCTTTTCGCGTAGGGTTCCTTCGGGGGAAACCGCCCTTCCCCGGAGAGATCGAAAAACGTTTCACCCCTGACCGCGAGGCAAACCCTATGGGGAAGATCTTTGCCATCGGTGACATCCACGGATGCCTTCGCCATCTCGAGGAGATGATGTCCCGGATCGATGTCCATCCGCGCGAGGACACCCTCGTCTTTATCGGGGATTACATCGATCGCGGACCCGACTCAAAAGGGGTGGTGGATTTCGTCCTTGACCTGAAGGCGTCGCACGACCGTGTCATCTGCCTCCTCGGGAATCACGAGAGGATGTTTCTCAACTACCACGTCTTCAACACGGACCGTGAGATCTTCCTTTACAACGGGGGACAGAGTACCATCGACTCCTACGGGACGGTGATGAGGGTGAGGGGGGAGATGGCCGATGTGCCCGATCGCCACATGCAATTCTACCGCTCGCTCCTGCCCTACTGGGAATCGGAGGAGTACATCTTCGTCCACGCGGGGCTGAGGCCGCGTGTCCCGCTGGAGAGGCAGGACCCCGAGGATCTGATCTGGATCCGCCAGGAATTCTTTCTTTCGTCCTACCGGTTCGGCAAGACGGTCGTCTTCGGTCACACGCCCTTCGCGGAGCCCTACGTGGCGGAAGGAAAGATCGGGATCGACACCGGCGCGGTGTACGGCGGCAAGCTGACCTGCCTGGAGATCCCGGCCCTGAAGTTTCACTTCGTGGAATAGCCGCGCATGAAAGTGCTCGAGTGCGTCCCCAACTTCAGCGAAGGGTCCGATGAGAAGGTCATCTCGTCCATCGCCGATGCCCTCACGACCGTGAAAGGGGTCCGTCTTCTCGACGTCTGCAGGGACCCCGACCACAACCGGACGGTCTTCACCTTCATCGGCGACCCCGGCGCCGTCGAGGCCGGGGCGGCCGCGGCCTGCGACCGGGCCCTCGGCACGATCGATATGTGCCGACATCGCGGTGTCCACCCCAGGATCGGCGCCGTCGACGTCGTTCCCTTCGTTCCGATCGCGGGTCTCGAAATGAAAGACGCCGTCCAAACGGCGCACCGTTTCGGGAGGGCCTTTGCGGAGAGAAACAGGGTTCCCGTCTATTTCTACGGAGAGGCGGCCCTCCGGCCGGGCAGGCGCGAACTCTCCCACATCCGGCGGGGAGGGTATGAGAGCCTGGAGCGGAAGCTGAGCGATCCGCAATGGGCTCCCGATGCGGGGCCGATCCGCTTCGACCCCTGCAAGGGTGCGACGGCGGTGGGGGCCCGGCAGCCGCTCATCGCTTACAATATCAACCTCAGAACGCACGATCTCGGCGTAGCAAAGAGGATCGCCGCCGAAATCCGGCAGTCCGGCGGCGGCCTCAGGTCCGTCCAGGCGATCGGTGTTCCCCTGACGAGCCGGGGGATCGTCCAGGTATCCGTGAACCTGACCGACTTCCACGAAACCTCCATGAAAACGGTGTTCGATGTCGTGGCGGAAAAAGCCCGGGAACGGGGCGTGGAGGTCCTCGAGTCGGAGATCGTCGGGCTCGTCCCGGCGGCCGCCCTGAAGGGCGTGAACCCCGGCGACATCAAATTCACCCGTTTCAGCGAAAGCCTGATCATCGAGAGTCACCTGTGAAGAGAGCCGGCGGCTGCGGACTCTGACACCGGTATCTTCACGGTCGGACTCAACCCCGCAGGGGTGGAGGCTACCCATCATGGGACGACAGGTTCTGGTTATCGGTGCGGGACTCGCCGGGATGGTTGCCGCCTGGGCGGCCCGAGGGGCCGGAGCCGAGGTCCTGCTCATCGACAGGGGCGTCCCCGGCCTGGGGACCAATTCGGCCCTCGCCAACGGCATGTTCGCCGTCCCATCGGCCGCCTGCGGCCCCGCGGACTACATCCGTGACGTCGTCGAGACAGGAAAGGGGATCAACCGCCTCTCCTATGTCCGGCAGGTGGCGGAGGGAGCCTCGGATGTCGTCCCTTTCCTGCGCGGTCTGGGACTTGATGTCACGGAGTCCGAAAGCGCCTGTTTCGTCCGTGCCTCCTCGCCCGGGGTCATCCCGGGTGTCACCCTCGTCAGGAAACTGGCCGGAGTGCTCGGCGGTCTCACGGGCGTCCGGGTCCTTCCGGGCTTCCACGTCACGGGATTGTTCCGGGACGAAAACCGGGTTCACGGCGTGAGAGGTTTCGATAAGCGGGGAAACGACAGGACCCTTTACGGCCCGGCCGTCGTTCTGGCCTGCGGCGGCGCCGGGGCGGTCAGCGGGAGAAGCGACAACGCAAGAACCGCCCTCGGGCAGGGTTATCATCTGGCGTCCGGCGCCGGCCTGGAACTCCGGGACATGGAATTCATCCAGTGTTACCCCATCGTCATCGCCGAGCCGGGGCTTCCCTCGATGATGATCTATCCCCCTTACCCCGACGAGGGTAGACTGCTGAACGCCGACGGGGAGAATGTCGTCGAGAAGCACGGCCTGGGAAACATCAACGCGGCCATCCGGAAGAGAAGGGACACCTTCTCGGCTCTCCTGATGGAGGAAAGCAAGAAGGGGCCCGTCGTGATGGACCTGAGCGAGGTGCCCGACTCGGCCTGGCGCGAACATCCTCTGAGCCTTCTCGGGCGACTTCATTTCGACGCCCGGCGAAAGCCGGTCCGGGTGGCACCGGCTGTTCACTTTTTCATGGGGGGAGTCGCCATCGACGGAAACGGGAAGACCGACCTCGAAGGCCTTTACGCCTGCGGGGAGATCGTGTGGGGACTCCACGGCGCGAACCGCATGGGGGGAAACGCCCTTACGGAATGCGTCGTATCGGGAGTCATCGCCGGCCGAGGTGCGGCGCGCTTCGCCCGTTCCGTCCGGTCGTCCGTCATCGGGCGACGCGAACCGACGGCGGCAGCCGCGTCAGGAAACAGAGGCAGGAAAACAGATTTCCGTCAGCTCCGTCGATCGATCGCCCGGGTGGCCTGGGATTCGGCCGGTGTGGTCCGGTCGCGCGACGGCCTGAGGAAGGGTCTCGAGGAGATCGATGGCATTGAACGGGTTCTGGAGGAGTCTGCGGCGGAAAACCCCGCGGAGAGGATTGCAAGGGAGGATGCGGTTTCCGCGGCCTTTGTTGTCCGGACGATCCTCGAGGCCAGCCTGGGACGCGAGGAGAGCAGGGGAACCTTCATCCGGAGCGACTTTCCGCTGCAGGATGACGTGAAGGGGCTCAAGAACTCCGTCTGTACCCGCGAGGAGACTCGGGGTCGGGTGCGTGTGAGGTTCGAAGAGATCACCGGGGATTGACGGACCGGCCTGCGGGGTCGACCGCTTTTTTCAAATGCGGAGGTCATCGATACGTGGCGTTTGTGAGGGAATTCCTATTCGGATCTTCCCCTCTCGTAAACGAGGGCGGTCGTCTCCGCGTCGGCATGTTCATGGACGAGCGGATGGAGGGCTGGATCGGGATCCCGCACGGGGGGATCGGCATGGGGGCCATCGTCGAGGTTGCCTCACGGCTGGGCGGCCAGAGAGCGGACGACCGGGCGCTCTACCCCTGTTCGTTGGATTTTCGTCTGGGCGGTTCGGCGCTTCGCGTGGGCGACAGCGTGTCGATAGAAGCGGTCGCGACGGACGAGGGGGCGAGCGGAACGATCCTTGTCGACCGGGATGCGCCGCCCTACCTGTCGGCCGCACTTGCCTATCGGAAGGGTGACCCGGAGAAGCGCGACACATTCCTTTCATACCTGCCCCGTTCTCTCCGGGACCTGGAACGGCAAGATATAAAACTTCCCTACTACCGGAACTGTTTTGTCTGCGGCGTCGACCGCCGGTATCCGGGCCTGAAAAGGAAATTCCGTCTTTTGGAAGGGGCAGACCGGAAGAAGATCGTCCTGTCGACGGCCGGCTTCGAGCCGGAGGACCGGCAGGCCTTTTATCGCTTTCAGAGGGACGGGAGGATCCATCCTATCACGCTGCTTGCTCTCCTCGACGAGGCCATGGGGTGGGCCGGTTTCATGTGTTCCGCAAGCGGCGGTGTGTCCGTCCGGCTGAGCTATACATTCTACCGCCCCGTGTCCGTTGCCGAGCGACTGGTCTTCATCGCCCGGGGGGAGAAGGTGAAAGGTCGCGGCACCGCGAGGATTCTTTTCTGGTCGTCGGGCGGTGCCGCCTCTGTGGGGCAGGACGGGATCTTGGAGGTCGTCGCGACGGCGGCGGGGCAGTTCCTCGGCGTTTCGGCCCTGACGGAGCAGATGAGAAAGGAACTCATTCCACAGGAATGGACGAAGAGGGTATTTGATCTCGCCGATGCTTCGCCGCGGTGAGTAGTCGGGATCTTCAAGGCTTCCGAGCTTTCTTGACACCCCCCGGCGATCGTGTTAAAGGCATAGCCCCCTGGTTTTTTTAAGACAACGGATCCTGCCCCCGTAGCTCAGGAGGATAGAGCACCGGATTCCTAATCCGGGTGCCGAACGTTCGAGTCGTTCCGGGGGCACCATGAAATGCGAAGAGCCCGTGAAGTCACGCGGGCTCTTTTTTATACAAAATTCCGCCGGGAATGAGGCTGTTACAGGTAATTGTAGATCAGGTATATTTCGTAGATCACAACACCCGCGTAGAGGCCGGTGGTGGCGGCAACGAGATACTTGACGCCCTTGACCTTGCTCAGCAGGCAAAGGGTGACGACGGCGATGGAGACGATCGTGAACTTCCAGATCCAGAACTTGTCGCCGTAGGTCGCGATGGCCGCGCGCACAACGGGGTTCAATTCCCACCCACCGCCGTCCAGGATGATGGTGGTCAGGATGGCGTCGAAAATGTTGAGCACGACGATCAGAACGAGGAGGATGAAGAGCCTCGGGCTGTAACGGTCGACGTACCCACCCCGTACCTGGTCCTCCTTGCGCCGGAAGTGCATCCTCCGGCCCGAGAGGATGTGGCGGCTCAGACCGGGTGTCGGTTTCTTGCGGCGATCCGGTGTCCTGCGTCTGTCCTGGAAAGTGAAGGCCATAGGGTCCCCGAAATGGGGATATTTAACAGCAATTAGCGCGCCCGGCGCAATAAGAAAAAAGTATGATTTTGATGCCGCTGCCGCCGGGCGACCATCAAGAAAAAACGGCAGGATCTGCGGAGTCGGGTCCCTCTGCGTGATGAAAAGTGTGCGTAGATTCAGAGACTTGCCTTGCATTTCCCCGATCCGGCACGGCACGGGTCGCCTTTCCTTGACGGCACGGCGGCCGCGGCGGTATAATCCGCAGAAATTTCAGGATAGAAAATGGGAAGGCTTCGGGGCGTCTCCTCCTGAGGAGGCCCGCCCCTGATCATTGATTGGCGTATCAAGGTCGTTTCCGAAGGGTTCCATCCCCCTCTGATTCCCGCCAATTTCACTTTCCGATCCCCTGATCGACCCGGGGGAGCCAGTGTCCTGTCACTCCGATGCCCGCAAGAGATAGACTCATCAGGATCATCGGCGCCCGTCAGAACAACCTCAAGGGGTTCGATCTGGAGATTCCCCTCGGGAGACTCGTCGTCATCACGGGTCTGAGCGGCGCCGGGAAGTCATCCCTCGCCTTCGAGACCCTCTATGCCGAGGGGCAGCGCCGCTATGTCGAGACCTTCTCTCCCTACGCACGCCAGTTCATGGATCGCATCGACCGTCCCCTTGTCGATGTCATCGACGGTATCCCGCCCGCCCTGGCCATCGAGCAAGGCGACCCCGTGAGGACCTCCCGCTCGACGGTCGGGACGATGACGGAGATCACCGATTACTGCAAGCTCCTCTACGGCCGGATCGCCGGGCTCCACTGCAGGGGGTGCAATCGGCCGGTCACGAAGAACACACCCCAGGGAATCTTCGATGCGCTTTCCGGCCTCGAAGAAAGAACCCCCGCTGTCATGACCTTTCCCTTCGAGGTCAGGGGGAATCCCGGGGAGAGCCGCGAGACCCTGCGGCAGGCTGGTTTCTACCGTCTCTGGAAGGGCGGTCGCCTGATCCCCGTGGAGGAAGCCCCCGATGAGGCTCGCTGGGACGTCGTCGTGGACCGCTTTCACTACAAGGCACGGGAGAGAAAGCGTGTCATCGACTCCCTCGAGACGGCCCTGAAGGCCGGCGGGGGATTTGTCGATCTCCACCTCCCCGGTGATGTCGTCCTGAAATTCAGCTCGGCCCTGCAGTGCCCCTACTGCGACATCTCCTACCGGAGCCCCTCGGCCAATTTCTTCTCCTTCAACTCGCCCGCCGGTGCCTGCCCCACCTGCCGCGGCTTCGGCCGCACGATCGACGTGGACCTCGATCTCGTCGTTCCCGATACCGGAAAGTCCATCCGGGAAGGGGCGGTCAAGCCCTGGTCGGGCATCGCCCGGGCGGAATTCGAGGACCTGCTGGATTTCTGCCGAAGAAAGCGCATCCCGACGGACGTTCCGTTCCGGGATCTCACGGAACGTCAGAAAGCGCTCATCATCGAGGGGGATGAAACCTTCTACGGCATCCGGGGGTTCTTCGACTGGCTCGAAACGAAGCGCTACAAGCTCCACGTCCGTGTTTTTCTTTCGCGGTACCGGGGCTATCTGACCTGCCCCGCCTGCCGGGGGACCCGTTTCCAGGAAGAGGTCCTCCTTTGGCGCATCGGCGGGAAAAACATCGCGGAGTTCTATGCCCTGAGCATTGAGGACGCCCGCGAATTCATCTCAAAGATCACAACCCGGGACGAGGCGGCGGCCGTCCTCCTCGAAGAAATCGGGCGACGGCTCGAATACCTGATGGAAGCGGGGCTCGGCTACCTCACCCTGGACCGCCAATCCCGCACCCTGTCCGGCGGGGAGGTCGAAAGGGTGAGCCTCACCAAGGCTCTGGGCTCTTCTCTCGTCAACACCCTGTACATTCTCGATGAGCCCACCGTCGGTCTTCATCCCCGGGACAGTGCCCGCCTTCTCGGTATTCTGCGTTCCCTGCGTGACCTCGGCAACACCGTCGTGGTGGTGGAACACGACCCGGAGATCATCCGGGGTGCGGACCACATCGTTGATCTCGGCCCCGGCGCCGGTGAGAAAGGCGGAACGCTTCTTTACAGCGGCCCTTCGGAGGGGATCACCATGGCTGCGGCTTCTCTGACCGGCCGGTATCTCAAGGGTGATCTCCGGATCCCCGTCCCGGGACGAAGAAGGCAGGCGAAGGGTTTCATCACCGTCCGGGGGGCCCGGGAGAACAACCTGCAGGGCATCGATGTGAAAATCCCTCTCGGGGTGCTGGTGGCCGTGACGGGTGTGTCGGGTTCGGGAAAGAGCACCCTCGGGATCGATACCCTCTACCGGGGTCTCAGGCGGATCAAGGGCGGGTCTGAGGAGAAGCCCGGCCGTTTCGACGCCCTCGAGGGTGCGGAGCAAGTCCGCGACGTCATCCTGGTGGACCAGCGTCCCATCGGCAAGACGCCCCGAGCGACGCCGCTCACCTACCTGAAGGCCTACGACCCGATCCGGGCCCTCTTCGCCTCGCGGCCCGCGGCAAGGGCCCGGGGATACACGGCATCGACCTTTTCCTTCAACACGCCCGGCGGCCGATGCGAGGAATGCCGCGGTGAGGGATTCGAGAAGGTGGAGATGCAGTTCCTGTCGGACATCTATCTCAGCTGTCCGCGTTGCGGGGGCAAGCGGTTCGGTGCAGAGGTTCTGGAGATCCGTTTCGAGGGACGGAACATCCATGATGTCCTCTCGATGACGGCAGACGAGGCCATGGATTTCTTCGTCGGCCATCCGAAGATTGTCGGGGCCCTGAAACCTCTCGGGGAGGTCGGTCTCGGTTACCTGCGGCTGGGACAGCCGATCAACACGCTTTCGGGCGGAGAGGCGCAACGTCTCAAGCTGGCCCGGCACATCAGCCCGGCCGGGACCCGGGATACCCTGTTCATCTTCGACGAGCCGACCGTGGGTCTGCATCCCGTGGACGTCTCCGGGCTCCTCGGGGCCTTCGAGAGGCTCCTGGCGGAAGGGAACAGCGTTGTGGTCATCGAGCATAACCCGGAGGTCGTGAAGTGCGCGGACCACGTGATCGATCTCGGCCCGGAAGGCGGGGACGGCGGCGGGCGTGTCGTGGCCAGCGGCACACCCGAGGAGATCGTCGCCTCGAGCGGGTCGACCACCGGGGTTTTCCTGAAACCCTACCTGGAAAAACCGCCGCGGACGGAAGCCCTGCGGGAGACCCGCGCGGCATTTGTGCTACCCGAGACCGACACAGCCATCGTTGTCCGCGGGGCGAGGGAGCACAACCTGAGGAATCTGACCCTTGCCGTGCCCCGGGACAGGATGGTGGTCATCACCGGCGTCAGCGGTTCGGGGAAGTCGACTCTTGCCTTCGACATCCTCTTCGCCGAGGGACAGCGCCGGTTTCTCGAGTGCCTGCCGAACTACATCCGGCAGTATCTGAAAATCATGGACCGTCCCGAGGTCGACGATGTCGCGGGCATCCCGCCGACGGTGGCCATCGAGCAGCGGACGAGCCGCGGCGGCCCCCGCTCGACCGTGGCCACCCTGACGGAGGTGTATCATTATCTGCGCCTGCTCTACAGCAAGGTGGGTGTGCAGCACTGCCCCGGCTGCGGCCACGCGATCGTCTCGAAGGCGCCGGAGGAGATCATCGACGAGATCGGCCGGCGATACGGGAAGGGGAGGGCAAAGGTCCTCGCCCCGCTCGTCCTGGGCCGGAAAGGGATCCACCAGGAACTCCTCGCGAAGATGAGGAGGGTCGGTTTCGATCGAGTGCTCATCGACGGCGTGCTCCACACGCTGGAGACGGTCCCGAGGCTCGACCGATTCCGCGAGCACGACATCGACGTGGTCGTCGGAGAGGTGAAAGGTTCAGGGAGCGAAGATCCAGGTCTGACGGCACTCGTCCGGCAGGCCCTCGAAATCGGACGGGGGACGCTGAGGATCATGGACCGGAAGGGCCGCCTGCGGACCTACAGCGAGACCCGTTACTGTTCCCGCTGTCACCGGGGGTTCGAGGCACTGGACCCGAGGCTCTTTTCCTTCAACAGCAGGCAGGGAGCCTGCTCCCGTTGCGAGGGGCTGGGAAGCGTCGACGGAGTGATCTGCACCGGATGTGACGGCAAGCGGCTCCGGCCGGAGGCTCTCGCCGTCAAGGTGAAGGGTTGGGGTATCGGGGACCTGGTCTCTCTGACCGTCCTGGAGGCGGAGCGGCGCCTGGGCTCTTTCCGTTTCGATGCAAAGGAGACGGTCATCGCCGGCGGAATCCTCGCGGAGCTCCTGCCGAGACTTCGTTTCCTCCGGCAGGTGGGCCTCGACTATCTCACCCTCGAGAGAGGGGGCGACACCCTCTCGGGCGGCGAGGCCCAGAGGATACGCCTGGCGGCGCAGCTCGGATCCAACCTCACGGGGGTCTGCTACATCCTCGACGAGCCCACCATCGGACTCCACCCCCGTGACAACGAGATGCTCCTTTCCACCTTGAAGGAACTCAAGGATCGCGGCAATTCCATCATCATCGTGGAGCATGACGAGGAGACCATCCGCCGGGGGGATTACATCATCGATTTGGGGCCCGGCGCGGGGCCGGGAGGCGGGAGGGTCGTCGCCGAGGGGACCCTCGATCAGATCAGGGCTTCCCCGGAATCGGTTACAGGTGCGTGGGTGAACGGCAGCCGCGATCGAACCGTCACCTCGAAACTGAGGCCCGCGAAAAAATGGCTCCGCATCAGGGGTGCCGCCCGGCACAACCTGAAGGGGATCGACGTTGCGATTCCCCTGGAGACGCTGACCTGCGTGACCGGAGTCAGCGGTTCGGGGAAGTCGACCCTCGTCAAGGACATCATCTACTCAAACCTGCTGTCCCGCGTCTCCGGGAACAACGGGCGGGCCTTCGGCTGCCGGGAGATCGTGGGGTGGGAACACCTGGCGAGGGTCGTCGAGATCGATCACTCGCCGATCGGACGGACGCCCCGTTCCACGCCGGCGACCTACGTGGGACTCTTCGACGACATCCGCCGGCTCTTTTCCCTGGTGCCCGATTCCCGGACCCGGGGTTACGGCCCGGGCCGTTTCTCCTTCAACGTTTCGGGGGGGCGGTGCGAGGCCTGCGCGGGCCAGGGTCGCATCCGGGTGGAGATGGCCTTTCTGCCCGACGTGTACGTGGCCTGCGAGTCCTGCGGCGGCAGGCGGTTCAATGAGGAAACCCTGGCCGTCCACTACCGGGGCAAGAGCATCGACGACGTGCTCGGGATGAGCTTTCGCGAGGGCCTCGAGTTTTTTGACGCCGTCCCGGGCATCCGCGGCACCCTGGAGCTCCTCGTGGACGTCGGTCTCGACTATCTGACCTTCGGACAGTCGAGCCCCACCCTGTCCGGCGGCGAGGCCCAGAGGATCAAGCTGACCCGTGAGCTTGCGGCGGCGGCCAACGGGGGAAGAAGGACCCTCTACATCCTCGACGAGCCGACAACGGGCCTCCACCTGGCGGACATCGAGAAGATCCTGCTGATCCTCCAGCGGCTCGTCGATCAGGGGAACACGGTGCTCGTGATCGAACACAACCTCGAGGTCATCAAGGCCGCGGACCATATCATCGATCTCGGGCCGGAGGGCGGAGAGGGGGGCGGAAGGGTCGTTGCCGCGGGAACCCCCTTCGATCTGCTGCAGCGGAAAGAGGTCTCCTGGACGGGCCGTTTCCTCGACAGGTATCTCCGGGAGCAGAGGGCATGAGTTTCGTCCGCCCCTTGATGTAACGGCTGCTTCGATGTTAGAAAATGATTCATCTCGAATCATGTCCCTGAGGGAGCCCATCATGCGCCGCATGGCCGCCGTATTGCTGCTGACGGTCTTCGCCGTTGCCGGGGGGGCTTTGCCCGCCTCGGCGTTCCCCGCCGATGAAAGGCCGTTCAATGTCGTTCTCATCGGCTGGGACGGGGCCGGGCGGGACCGTGTCAGGGCATGCCTGGAGCGGAATGAGCTCCCGAACCTCAAGAAGCTCTCGTCGGAAGGCGCGATCGTGGCCATCGATGTCCTCCGGACCACCGACACCAAGTCGGGGTGGGCCCAGATCCTGACGGGCTATTCGCCGGAGATCACCGGCGTATACAGCAACAGGCGCTACAGGCCGATCCCGAGGGGCCACACGGTATTCGAAAGGCTCGAGCAACACTTCGGCCCGGAGAATATCGTGACAATCGCCGTCATCGCCAAGAAAGACAATCTCGGGGCCGGCCCGGGCGAGCCTTATTTCCGAACGAAGGAAGGCATGGATGTCTGGATCAACGGCCTCGGGACCGACGCCCGGGTGTTGGAGGCGGCCCTCGAGCGGATCCGTGAAAACGCGGGGAAGCGGTTTTTTCTCTTCGTTCACTTCGCCGGGATCGACACCGCCGGTCACCGCCACGGAGAGAATTCGAAGGAATACACGGAAGCGCTCGCGGCGGCCGACGAGCGGACGGGACGGATCATGGAAGAGTTGAAGAATCTCGGAGTGGACGGGAAGACGGCCGTCTACGTGACGGCCGACCACGGCTTCGACGAGGGGCGCACATCCCACGACGACGCGCCCTTTGTATTTCTGGCGACGAACGACCGTGCCGTCGTGCGCCGCGGGGATCGCTCGGACATCACGCCCACCATTCTCTATCGCTTCGGCGTCGACGTCAAAGCCGTCCGGCCGCCGCTCACGGGTCACACGCTGACGAAGCCCTTCACGGCGCCGGGCTGGTAATGGCCATTGCCGGCTTCCCGAAAGATCAGGGATTCCTGTTGGAAATAAAGCCGCCGATGATGATATACTGAAAAAAATTCGAACCCTCCGGAGGGTCCTATGGGCTGAATCGGGAAACCCCACGTTTCTTTGAACGTGGGGTTCTGTGTTTAAGGAGCCAACCATGGGAGAACCGCAGACGCGTTGCTGTACAACAAGAAGGAGGAAGGTCATGATGTTCAACCGGGTGACTGTGAAAGCAGGAATGATGCTGTATGGCCTGTCGATCCTTTTCTTCCTTGCGGGTTATCAACAGGTGGCTTATTCCGACGTGAAAAACGAACTCAAGAAGATCAGCGAAGAGCGGGAAAAGTCTGTCGGTTACGCCAAGATCGCAAAAATCACGTTCAAGAAGCAGCCGAAAAAACTCACGCAGGCCATGCTGTATTACACCGACGCAAAATCGATCGGGAATCCCCTGATCCAGCACCTGCAAACCAGCCTGACCAGCCGAAGCATGAAAGAGTCTCAGCTCCGGGAAATGATTTCGGACGACGTGAAGAGGCTGGTCCTGGTCAACGAGAAGTTCAGGATGCTCATCGAATCCGGGGAGGTTTCGACCCGGGGACTGCCGGCGATGGCCGCCGTGGCCAGTGCGGCCGGACCCATCACGGACGCCTGTGTGAATCTCTGGAAGACTTACAAAGACGCCGACCAGAAAAAAATCGACGCGATGATCCAGACCCTTGAAGCCTACAAATGGGATGACTGGGATAAATTGTAATCCTCCGGAAACCAGATCCATTCACGGAATGTCCCTGCCATGATTGGAGTTTGTAAATCCTGCAGCCTGTTTTTTTCTGCGCTTCTTTTTTGTCTGTTTCTGACGCCTGCCGATGCGGACCAGCCGGTAAGCCAGCCGACCCAGGAACCCATGCTCACCATCGAAGCCGGGACCCACACGGCCTCTCTGAGGATGATGGTGAAGGATGCCGGAAACCGGTTCCTGGTGACCGGCTCCGCGGATAAGACCGTACGCGTCTGGGATCTTCCTACCGGCCGGTTGCTCCGGGTTCTGAGGCCGCCGGTGGGAAAAGGGCATGAAGGCATCATCCAGGCCGTGGATGTTTCACCGGATGGTCGTACCGTCGTCTGCGGAGGGAGGACAAACGTTTCGGAAAAGTCGTACCAGATCTACTTTTTCGATCGCGACAACGGTCAGCTGACCGGGCGGATATCTGAACTGCCGGGAAACATCTCCTTCCTCAAATACTCTCCGGACGGGCGTCATCTCGCTGTCGGCATGGGAGGGAAGGCCGGCCTTCGCATCTACGCGACGGATAAGAAATCGGCTGACGGGAAACATCTCCTCGTCGAAGAGGACAGCGATTACGCAGCCTCCATCCGTGGGGCCGATTTTGACCCGGCCGGCAGGCTTGTGATTTCATCGGCCGATGGATTCGTCCACCTGTATGACAGGGAATTCAAATTAACGGCGGTCGCGCCGACAAAGAGCGGGAAAATGCCCTTTGGGGTGAGTTTCTCTCCCGATGGGTCCAGGATCGCCGTGGGGTATTATGACGAACCCCGAATCGACATCCTTTCGGGGGCCGATCTAAGACTGGTCCGCTCTTCGCCGCCGAGCACGAGTCGCTCCCGCCTGTCCCGCCTGATGGCGGTCGCGTGGTCGCAGGACGGCCGGTTCGTTTACGCGGGCGGGGAGTACCGAGAGAAACAGCGCAACGTCATTGTCCGGTGGGTTTCCGAAACCCTCGACCAGCCTCAATATCTTCCGGTCTTTCCCACGTTCACAGTCACCATTCTACCGATGAGAGACGGACGGATCGCTTACGCCTCCACGAGCGGAGACTTCGTTCTCATGGATCCAGACGGGAACAAGATCTACGTCAAATACCTGCAGATTGCCGATCAGCTCCGCAACAGGGCGTTTCTCGTGTCTCGTGACGGTTTAACGATCAAGTTCGGTTACGAAAAATACGGCGGGTCGCCTGCCCTGTTCTCCGTGGAATCAAAACAACTGGAACTCAAACCATCGGGAAAAGTGCCGTTGACCGCACCGATCCAGTCGGCACCCGGGATTTCCATCTCCGACTGGGATCAGCAATATGACCCGAAGTTGAACGGCCGACCGCTGAAGCTGCGGGAAAGATACGAAGCCATATGCTATGCCATCGCGCCGGGGGAAGAGACATTCATCCTCGGGACCTGGTGGTATTTGTACCTCTTTGACAGGGCGGGTAACGAGAGATGGCATGTTCAGATTCCCGGCACCGCCCGGTGCGCGAACGTTTCCGGCGACGGCCGCTTCGCCGTTGTCGCACTGAACGACGGCACCATCCGCTGGTACCGGATGAACGACGGAAAGGAGATCCTTGCCTTTTTCCCCGCTGTCGACCGCAAGCGCTGGGTCCTCTGGACACCCTCGGGATACTACGACGCAGGCGAAGGGGGCGATGAACTGGTGGGCTGGCATGTGAACAACGGCTATGACCGCGAGGCCTCTTTCTATCCCGTCTCCAGGTTCTTTGAACGGTTCTACCGCCCCGACGTCGTCGCCCGGGTAGCCAGGACGGCCGAGTCCGATGACGTGGCGTTGGCCAAGCTCGGGGAGCAACCGGCCGTGAGACTTCAGAGTGGAATCCGGCAGCCGCCCGGCGTAGCGATTCTGTCACCCCTTCCGGGCACGCAGCTCGACAGTGAGGACCTGGAGGTCAGGGTCGCCGTCGAGGACGGGGGCGGCGGCATCGATGAAGTCCGGCTGTACCTCAACGGGAAAATCCTCCCCGGCGGTGCCGGCGCAAAAGTCAGCGACGAGGGGGGAAGCCAGCAGCATGTCTTTGCGGTGAAGCTCATTGAAGGGGTAAACCAGCTGAAGGCCACGGCCTTCAGCAAGGACCGCATCGAGAGCAACCCCATGGAGGTCACGGTTCTGCTGAAGGGCGCGGTGAGGGAGTCGGACCTTCACCTCGTCGTCATCGGGATCAACCGTTATAAGAACGCCGCTCTCAACCTCAGTTACGCCGAGCCCGACGCACTCGGCATCAAGACATTCTTCCAGTCCGCCGCTGTGAAGCGATTGTTCCGAAACGTCCATATCACCTCGCTCATGAACGAGGAGGCGACGGGCCCGAACATCAGAAACCTTTTCAGGGAGGTCGAGAAAAAGGTCGAAATCCGGGACACGCTCCTGGTCTACCTCGCCGGACACGGCGATACCGCCGGGGACGTCTGGTATTTCGTCCCCCACGATGTGGTGTCCCCCGAAAGAGAGGACGACCTGGAACGGGGCGGCATTTCAGACAAGGAAATCAGCGAAACCCTCAAGAGGTGCAAGGCGCAGAAGATCTTCGTGATGATCGACTCCTGCAAGTCGGGCAAGATGATCCTCTCCATGCGGAGCACCGAATACCGGAAAGCCCTCGTCCAGCTCGCCCGGTCGACGGGCACATACATCGTCTCCGCATCAACGGACAAGCAATATGCGGCGGAAGTCGAATCGCTGGGCCACGGGGTATTCACCTACACCCTTCTGGAAGGGCTCCAGGGCAAAGGGGGAGATCGGAAGGTGACGGTGGAAGGCCTGATCCACTACGTGAAGAACAGGCTGCCGGAGCTGACGGAGAAGCATCGGGGCGCTGCCCAGTACCCCGTGAGCTGGGGCACGGGCATGGACTTCCCCATCGTCATCCACTGATCCGCCTCTCGCTGCACGGCCGGAAAAACATGACCCGACAGGAGGGCGCTACGGTCCCGCCGGGTACTTCGATTCAACCCCAATTTCCACTGCGCCCTGTTCCGTGGCAGACTACACCGGCAGGGAGGCACAGGGGGAAGCGGTCGGGTTCAGTATCGGAATCCCTGGAAGAGGTACTCGCAGAGGCACTGGAGCTCCTTGCCGTCGATGGGTGGATCGGCGCCGTAAATGGCCTGCTGCATTTCGGCGATGAGGTCGTAGAGAGCGGTGTCCCTGGAGGGGGAGAACGGCTTCATGTATTCGAAAAGGTGATAGGCCTGATGACCGACCATCTCCCGCGAGCACATCAAGAAATTCTCCCTCCTGAATGATCCTTTCAGGCTGACCCGGGAAACCTCATCGCCCCAACGGACCAGGGTTTGCACGTGTTTCGTGATTTTCCGTCGCTTCGCGTCCGACAGCTCCCCGTAGCCGAGGAGTTCGCCGAGGGTCTCAGCGGCTTCCCGGTATTTACCTTGGATGTTCGGGTCGATGAAATGAGGCGACTCCCGGGTGCCGGATGTGCCCTCTCCCAGAACGACGAGAAAGCGGTACGTCTCGGCAATGAGGGATCGGACGATCCGGCCGTCCAGTCCCTTCGCGGTCATTTGGCGGAGCAGCGCCGTGTTCTTCCGCTTCCGGATGAGGGCCAGGGGGTCGTCCGGAAGTCTCACGGGAGCGCGTTTCCCTGTCGGGGCGGCCGCCTTTCCGCCTCGCTTTCCGGTGTTTTCCGCCATGGTCAGGTCACCCTTTTCAAGGCTTCGATGGCCACTTCGATCTGGTCGTCCGTCGGTTCCCGGGTGGTGATTTTCTGAAGCATCAGGCCCGGCCAGCTCAGGAAGGCCGCCCAGGGGCGTTCCCGGTACTTTCCCGTGAGACGGATCACCTCATAGGAGATCCCGGCGACGACGGGAAGGAGCATCAGTTTGTAGAGGACCCGCTCGAGGAAGTCCGGCCTTCCCAGGAGAGAGAAGACCAGGATCGAGACCACGATCACGACCATCATGAAACTGGTTCCGCACCGGGGGTGACGCGTTGAGAAGGCCTTGATGTTTTCCACGGTCAGCTCCCGGCCGTTTTCCCAGGCGAAAACCGTCTTGTGTTCGGCCCCGTGATACATGAAAACCCGCCGCATGTCCGGCATGAGGAGGGTCGATGCGAGAAAGCCGAGGAAGATGGACAGGCGGATGCCCCCCTCGATGACATTCAAAAGGAGCGTGCTTCCGACGTAGGCCCGCAGAAGGGCGAAGAGATAAGCGGGGATCACGATGAAGAGGAACACGGCGAGGCCGATGCCCGTCAAGAGCGACACCACGGTGTGCCACTTGGGGGGTTTTTTCTCCTCGTATTTCATGGCGATGTCGGCCGAGTGGAGGAGCGTCCGGATGCCGATCACCATCATCTCGAGAAGCACGACGAAACCCCGGATGAACCGGATCCCCAGGGCCCTGTATCGTTTGGTCAGGGAAACGTAGGTTTGATCCAGGATCTCGATGTCCCTGTCGGGCGTTCTCACCGCGACGGCGATCCGGTCGCCGTGTCTCATCATCACGCCCTCGATGACGGCCTGTCCGCCGACAATGTCTTCCGGGTGGGGTCGATCAGCCATGAATCCTCTCTCATTCTCTCCGCAACGTCCCGACGATCCATGAAGCCGGTCCATACACCTTTTCTGCAAGGGGGTGCAACATTTCTTTTTTTATAAGGAGGACAGATGCTCCTCGATGATACGCATCCGCCCCGCCTGATCCCGGCAGAGGGCGTGGGCCTCCTCGAGGCTCACCTTCTCGAACCGGACCCGATACCCGGGGAGGGACTGGGCGACTTTCGAAAGATCCGTCGAGATGACCGTGGCGATCTTGGTATAGCCGCCCGTGGTCTGCTCGACGAGGAGGATGATGGGCTGTCCGTCGGCGGGAAGTTGCACATTCCCGGGCAGGGTCGGCTCCGAGATGATGCTCTGGGGGTATCCGTCGTCATGCGGTATGGGGGGGCCCTGGAGACGATACCCCATGCGGTCGGCCTGGGGGCTGACCCTGTAGACGCTGTTGAAAAAGGTATCCATCCCGTTCCGGAAGACCTCCTCCTGCGGGCCGGGAATCGCCCGGAGGGTGATCTCCTTGGGATACACGGGCCGCCAATCAACAGGAAGAATGCGCGGGCTGGGGATGAGATCCCCTTCGCCCCGCCGGAGGATGTCATCCCGTTGCAGCGGCCGTCCCTCCAGCCCGCCGATTTTCGCTCTCACGCAGGTCGACCGGCTCCCCATGACCGGGGGTACGTCGATTCCCCCCGTGACGGCCAGATAGGCGCGGCAGCCGCTTCTGGCCTGCCTGATCCGGAGAACGTCGCCCCTTTTGACCCGCAACGATTTCCAGCCGTCGACAGGGCTTCCGTTTAACGTCATCGCCATTTCCGCACCGGTGACGGCGATGTCCCCTTCCCCCAGGATCTCCAGTTCGGGTCCCAGGCGGGTGATCTCCAGCACGGCGGCGTCGGCGGTATTCCCGACCAGGAGATTTGCGATGCGGTAGGCGAATGGATCGAGAGCCCCCGAGAGAGGAACGCCCCGGTCCAGGTAACCGTATCGGCCATGGTCCTGTATTGTGGTGAACGATCCGGGGGAGAGCACTCGGAGGAATTTCATCCTTTTCCCTCTCTTCTGCTGATCCGGATGAAGTCTTCAACGGCAATCGGGATGAAACGGATCCGGTCCCCCGCCTCATACAGAAAAGGGTTCTCCCGCTCGGGCGCGAAGAGTCGAAGCGGCGTCCGCCCGATGATCTGCCAGCCTCCGGGACTGTCCTGGGGGTACATGCCGGTCTGGGCCTCTGCGATCCCCACGGAACCGGCCGGGAGAAAGGTCCTCGGGGTCCTGCGCCGGGGGGTATGAAGGCGTTTGTCGAGTCCGCCGAGATAGCAGAAACCCGGTGTGAAGCCCACCATGTAGATCGGATAGTCCGTCCCGGCATGGATGGAGATAACCTCCTCTGGGGTCAGGTGATTGTGCTCGGCGACGAAATCAAGGTCAGGACCGTATTCCCCGCCGTAGCATACGGGGATCTCGACGATTTTCGGCCTCTGGATCTCCACCTCGTGGATCCTCGACTCCAGTTCGGCGAGGGCGCGGAGGATGTTGTCCGGGGAGGTGACCAGCGGGTCATACAGCAGAGACAGGTTGCGGTACGCGGGGATCACGGCTCTGACGCCGTCCGGCGGGGACTTCTTGAGAAAGGCCGCCACGGCACGGACCCTTTCGTTCACGGCGGGGTCGATGCCGTCGCCGTATTCGATCAGCAATGCCTGATCCCCGCTCAGGCGGATGCGGGGGGGGTCGTAAAGTACGGTCATGTCGTTTGAGGCCAAGGGCGAAAAGCAGAAGGCCAAGGGGCAAAGGGCAAAACCCTGACCCCTGAACCCGAAACCCGATACCTTTTCTTCATCGTATGAACTTGCCCATCGGGACGACTTGAATCCCGTTCGCCTCGAGGGTCGTGCGGATCTTCCGAACGTGTTCCACGGCCGATGGGTTGTCGCCATGGACACAGAGCGTATCGATCTTCATCTCGATGATGGAGCCGTCCGTCGCGACGACCTTTCCTTCCCTGGCCATCAGAAGGGCCCTCTCGGCGGCGAGCTCCGGATCCTTGATGACGGCACCGGGCGTCTGCCTGGGTGCGAGCCTGCCCTCGGGCGTGTAGGCACGGTCCGGAAAGGCTTCGAAGGCCACGGGGATCCCGGCCTCACCGGCGATTCTCGAAACGAGCGGCGCCTGGGGGCCCCCCAGGGCAAGGTAGATGAGAGAACGATCGACGCCGGCGATCGCTCCGACGATAGCACAGATCAGGGATTCGTTCCCCACGCTCATGTTGTACAGGCTCCCGTGCGGCTTGACATGCTGGAGCGGAACCCCCAGGGTTGTGCAGAAGGCCTTCATGGCCCCGATCTGGTAAATGACGTAATCGCGGATTTCCTCGGGTGTGCAGTCCATGTTTCGCCTTCCGAATCCCATGAGGTCGGGGTAACCCGGGTGGGCGCCGATCCCCACGCCGTTTTCTCTCGCGAGCTTCACCGTCTCGTACATCACCCGGGGGTCTCCGGCGTGAAAACCGCACGCGATGTTTGCCGAGGTGATGTGCCTGATCACATCGCCGTCGAGTCCGATCGTGTAGGCACCGAAGCTTTCCCCCATGTCACAGTTGAGGTCGATTTTCTTCATGGGATGAGTCCCTCCGGATGATCTTTACGGCTTCCTACCTCATCTTGCCGGGAAGGTACAGGGCGATCTCCGGGAACACGGTGATGAGTGCCGTCGCCAGGAGCATCAGAAAGAAAAAGGGAAGGGCGGTGCGGGCGATCCTGAAAACGTCGTCGTTATTGAGGCCGCTGATGACGAAGAGGTTGAAACCGACGGGGGGTGTGATCTGGGCCAGTTCGATCATCAGGACGAGGTAGATGCCGAACCATACGGGATCGAAGTTCGACGCTGCGATCAGGGGCAGAACGAGGGGAGCCGTCATGACGATCATCGAGAACCCGTCGAGGAGGCAGCCGAGGATCAGGTACAGGATCGTGAGACAAAAAATGAGCATATAGGGCGAAAGACGGAGCGAGGTCACGAACTCCGTCAGCGCCCGGGTGATGCCGAGGAACCCGAAAACGTTGGACAGGTAGGCGGCCCCCATGACGATGAGCATGATCATGCAGCTTGTCTTCACGGAGTTGATGAGACTCACCCTGAAGACGTCCCAGGAGAGACTCCGGGTCAGGGCTGCGAAGAAGAGGGCTCCCACGACGCCCACGGCCCCCGCTTCCGTCGGTGTGGCCCAACCCAGATAGATGCTGCCCAGGACGCCGAAGACGAGGATGATCACCGGCGCGATCGCCGGAACGGCGCGCATTCGATCGGCCCAGGTGTACTGCTCTCCGCCCCCGGGGGCCAGGGCGGGGTTGAGGATGCACCGCACGAGAATGTAGGCGTTGAACATGAAGGCGATCATGAAACCCGGGATGAAACCCGCGATGAAGAGTTTCCCGATGCTCACGTCGCCGATAATGCCGTAGACCAGCATCATCATGCTCGGGGGGATCATGAACCCGAGGGTGCCCGCACCGGCCAGCGACCCGACGGAAAGGTCGTAGTCGTATTTCCTTTGCTGGAACTCGGGCACGGTGATCTTGCCCACCGTGGCCGTGGTGGCTGCGGAGGAACCGCTCACGGCGGCGAAGAGGGTGCAGGCGACGACATTCACATGCAGAAGCCGCCCGGGGATGGCGTCCATCCAGGGGGCGAGGCCCCGGAAGAGGTCGGCGGAGATGCGGCTCCGGAACAGGATCTCGCCCATCCAGATGAAGAACGGGAGGGCCATCATCGTGGAACTGCTCGTGTTGTTCCAGGCGAGGTTCGACAGAATCGACCCGAAGGACACGTCACTGAAGAAAAAGAAGCCCCCGATCCCCACGATGAAGAGGGAAATCCCGATCCAGACCGACCCTCCAAGGAAGAGGATGAGCAGGCCGAGGATGGTTGCCGTCGCAGGGCCGAGGTCGACTTGCATGTGCCGTTCACTCCCGGTTCACGAAGGACTCACCGTCCGAGATCGTCCGCCTCCTCCAGGATGCGAAGCCCCTCGGTGTCCTGGCGGAGAATGAAGACGGCCTTCAGGAATTCGGCCAGGAACTGGAGCGTCATGAAGCATCCCCCCAGGGGCATGAAGAACTGCGGGATCGCCAGGTAGGTCTCCGAGATCTGCATGGACTGAGTCTCGTTGACGACGGAGTCCCAGAAGAACTCCCAGGTGAAATAGGTCAGGGCCGCGCAGAACAGGAAACCGACGACATAGGCGGTCATGTTGATGATGACATGGGGCCGGCCCTTGAACAGATGGGGCAGGAACATCATGCGGATGTGACCCCGCTCCCGGAGCGTGTAAGCGAGGCCCATGAAGGTCAACATGGTCATGAGGTAACCCAGGTATTCATCGGTGACGTAGAGCGTGGTGTTCAGGAAAGTGCGCGCCACGATCTCACTGATGGAAAGTGCGAGGGCCACGGCCATGAGGGTGCCGGCGACCCAGCCGCCGAACCCGGAAATCCCGTCGATGATGTTGATCAGTCTTTTCATGAGGAAGCCGAAATCGGGCGTCTCCTTCCCGGCTCAAAATAGGACAGGGATCCCGAGGGGCAGCGTCCTGCGGGATCCCCGATCCCCGTCGATCAGTGTATGCGGATTACCGTTTGACCTTCTTCCTGAACTCGTCGTAGATCTTCCTCCCGTCCGGGGGGGCCGTCTTGAGCCACTCCGCCCGGATGCCCTCGGTGATCCTTTCGAGGTCCGCCAGGAGCTTCGGGGAGGGCTTCACGGTTTCGATGCCGTTCTTGTTGCTGATGGCCTCCTGTTCCTTGTCGATCTGAGGCACCCGCCTCCACATCTCGTCCTCCATCTCTTTGCCGAGCTTCACGAGGATGTCCTGCTGGGCCTTGGGGAGTTTCTTGAAGGCGTTCATGTTCACCGTCACCATGTCGGTGGCGATGGTGATGTTGAAGGGATGGAAGTACTTCAGGACCTCCCAGAACTTGGCATCCACCGCCGTGGGGGTCGAGGTCATGACGGAGTCGATCACGCCGGTCTGCAGGGAGGTGTAGACCTCGCTGAAGGGAAGGGCCAGGGGGGTCGCGCCGGCGGCCTCCATCACAAGGGCCCCGTTCTTGTCGTACGTTCTGGTCTTGAGCCCTTTCATCTCCTCGAGGGTGGTGATCTTCTTCTTCGTCCACAACCCCGCACCGGGCCAGGGAGCGATGTAGAGGATCTTCTGGTTCCATTTCGCTGCCGCCTTGTCGTAATAAGGCCGGGCGATGTTGGTGAGGAGCCGCAGTTCGTCGAAATCCCGGACCAGGAAGGGCAGGGTCGAGATCTGGAAGATCTTCTCATCGCCCGCCACGCCGCTGATGAGCATGTCGGAGATCGGGACGAGACCGTCACGGACGACTTTGAGAAGCTCGGGTCCCTTGTAGCCCAGGGCGCCGCCCGTGTGAACGACGATCTCCAGCTCGCCCTTCGTCGCCTCTTTCACTTTCTTGGCGTATTCCTCGAGCCCGATACTGTGGTGATTCTTCGGGGGCCAGACCGAGTTGGCATTCCAGGTCGTCTTGGCGAGGCACGGCGCCGCGACGAAGCTCACGAGGACAACGGACAGAAAAAGCGCGGTCAGAAATCTTTTCATCGGTTTCCCTCCTTCGGAAATGGGTCGTATTTTTAAAAAACTGCGCGATTATAGTGCCTTCGGCGTGTCAAATCAAGTCACAAAAAATGTAATGTGAACGGAGGCCGCACGGGGTTTGATCCCTCAGGCCGGATAGAGGAGAGGCTATCCGACCGTCCTGATTCGGAAATCATAAATAAAACCCCCCTCCGATCGTTCAGACCGGAGGGGGGCGCCGATTGACGGAATGCCGTCTATCCCCGAACCTCCATGAAGGTCCGGTCCTTTGGACCAGCCCCGAGACGGGGAAATCGGATCCGGCTTACAGGCCCGGGCGTCTCATCGTCCCCACGGCCGTTGCCCCTACGACGTTCGTGTTGGTCTTGCCGGTGGCTGTGATGCTGAAGGTCGGAGAGCTGTATGCGTACGTGAGCATGAAGTCCCCCGAATCCGTGCCGAGCGCCGTACCCGAGTATTCATTTCCTGACGGCCAGACCGTATCCTGAAGCAGTTTCTGGGCGCCGAACTGGGCGATCCTGGCCTTTCCTTCGGCGATGGCCGTTTGGGCCGCTTTCTTTTTTGCCTCCTCCTGCATGCTGAAGTACTTCGGGATGGCCACGGCGGCAAGGATCCCGAGGATCAGGAGGACCATGATGATTTCGATCAGGGTGAAACCCCTTTGGTCAGGGCGGATGAAAAGTCTTTGCATAGTGAACGACCCCCTTGTTCTCCCGCATTGGATGATGATGAAGACCCTGCAAATCTCCTAATCGAGAATCGCCGTTGTGTCAATAAGCGCCCGGCGTTATTTTTCACATACGAAAAAAGTATGAGGAATGCGCATTTTGCTAAGAAGATCGGCTGAACCCGGCGGTTCCCGAATCATGTCGAGGTCTTGCCGTCTTTCGGCCCCGATCGGGCGCCTATTCGGGCAGGAGCCTGACAGGTTTCCCCCCGATTTCGATGGTCGTCTTGCAATAGGTATACTTGCGGATGATCCTGCCGTCGCGGAAGTGAAGGACATCGACGCCCCGACGCCGTTCCGGTTTGCCCTGCTGTCCCTTTTCGACGGACGGCCAGTCCAGGGACCACTGGAAAAGGACCTTCTGGGCCTCCTCGTCTACGAAGAGATCCTCCGTGTCGAACCGGAATCCCCCGTGGTTCGCGAACCAGGGCCCCCATACCTTCTTGAGAGCCTCGGCGCCCCTCACGGTCGACCCCGTCCAGTGCTCGAAGACGATGTCTTCATGGAAGAGTTCAGCAACCTTTTCGATGTCATGGTCGTTCCATGCCTCATTCCATCGGTTGAGCAGATCGACCATTTGCGTCTTGTTCAGCATCCAACCCACCTCCCGAATGATTTACCATCCATTTAGCATAGTTTCGCTGTCGGATAAATTTGTTTCATACGGGGTTTTAGCGTTTGCAATCTCGAAAAGAAAATGATAGTTTTCATCAGCGTCACATTACGGATGTCTTTGACCGGTCGTTTTTCTTCACTACCGTTTGATTCAACCATCGATCATCGGAAGCGCCGTTTCAGGGGGTAAAACCTTTGGCAAGAAGCGCTGAACCTGTTTATTCCCCCTCGCACGGGATTTCGGTGGAGAGAAGTCCGCCGTCCGGAGTGACGGAATGACCGTGATGTGGCCTCGGGGGTTCCGAGGTCGGAAAAGAGCGAAAAAGGGTCTGCGGTCGCCGGGAGTGAAGAGGCAAAGGTGGAGGCAGGCTGCAGGCAATGGTGACCTGGTAAGTCAAGCTCAAAGGAGGTGTGTCTATGGTTAGAAAATGTTTCAAGGTAACCCTGTTGGTCATTGCGGTCGTGGCGCTCTTCGGTTGCGCGGAGAAGAAGGCCTATGCACCTGTGGATGTGATGCCGAACGTGAGGGCGGCAGGCCAGGTACAGTGCGTGGACAATTTTGTTGTTCTTGCCGACAAATCGGACTCGATGAACCCGTTCTACCAGCCTGCAGGGCTCAGCCGTTTGGATTATCAGAAAAAGACGATCAGCGAGATGACCGCGACGATCCCGGCGGGTCTCAAGCTCAACGGTGCGCTCCGTGCATACGGCGCCGAGAAGGTCGGAGTGGAGGAAGCCACCTGGCTGGTGCAGGGGATGACGCCCTTCAAGAAAGAGGAGTTCCAGAAGGCCGTCGACAACATCGGCTGGCGGGGCCTGGGCAGGACACCGATTGGCCGTGCGCTGGCGGGAGCCGGCGGGGACCTGAAGGGTCTGAGCGGCAGGTCGGCGATCATTCTCTTCAGCGATTTCGAGAACATCGAGGCGCTGGATGACATCCGTCCGAAGTCCGTCATGGAGAACGTCGCCAAGCTGAAGGCGGACTACGGCGACCGGGTCTGCATCTATCCCGTCCAGATCGGAAACGACCCGGCGGGGAAGAAGTTCGCGGAGCAGATCGTCGCGGAGGCCAAGTGCGGGTTCGTGGAGAATGCCGACAACCTGCAGACGCCCGCGGCGATGGGCGCCTATGTGCAGAAAGTCTTCTTCTGCAAACCCGCGGCTGCGGCGCCTGCGGAAAAACCGGCGGCCGTGGCGCCTCCGCCCGTTCTTCCTCCGACAGTCGACAAGCTGAATGCGGTCTATTTCGATTTCGACAAGTATGATCTGAAGCCTGAGGCCCGGGAAACCCTGAAGAAGAATGCCGACTGGCTTGCGAAGAACAAGGACAAGAAGGTGGTCGTCGAGGGCCATTGCGACGAGCGCGGGACCAACGAGTACAACATGGCCCTTGGACAGAGAAGGGCTGACAGCGCGGCCAAGTACCTCAAGAGCCTCGGCGTCGGCGCCGGGAGGGTCTCCACGATCAGTTACGGTGAGGACCGGCCCGTCTGCAAGGAGTCGAATGAGGCCTGCTGGTCAAAGAACCGGAGAGCGGAGTTTGTCATCAAGTAAGAGTTTCTGACCGAACATGAGAAGGAGGAAAGCCTCACGATTGCCAAACGTGGGGCTTTCTTGCTTCCGAATCGGGTTCAAGATCCGTCCCTTCTCGAGACGTCGAAGGGCGCCGATCGGGCCGTTCGTGACGGCAGTCTGCCCGGCCGGATGACCGTATTCCGTGGGAATGTGCCGGTCACTTCACGATTGCGAGGGATCTATGAGGAAGACAGGGATTATTTTTTTGATCCTCACCGTATTTGTGCTTCCTGCCTGCGTGTGGCTCAGGTACCCGGAGCCGGGTGAACCCCTCGGAAAGCTGGGGGACAGGGCAGTCGTCTTCGGGAAGATCCGGGTCAAGGAAGGGGGCAAGGAGTTCAGGCCCTGGAGTCGCAACCTGCTCGATGTGCTTGCCACGTTCGGCAAACCCGATATCGACCTCTCGATCTTCTGGGTGGAGCCCGGTGCACGGGGCTATTCGGTGACCATAGAGGGGGACGGCCATTTCTACTGGATCATCCCGAGGGGGACTTACCTCCTCTACCACACCTACCTGGATCCCCTCCCGCACAACGAAGCCTTCGCTGCCTTCCAGGTCCCCGAGAGGGGGGATGCCATTTACGCCGGGACGCTGATCGTTCACATCGAAACAGATTACGGATCGTCGAGCCAGGAAATCGGTTTCCGCGTTCGCGAGGTGGAGATCGAGGATGACTTTGACAGGGAGGTCCAGATCTTCCGCAAGCGGCACCCCGGCCTTTCCGTGGAGGTGACAAGGATCCTGGCCCGTTATGATCCCCACTTCCTGAACGTCTTCAAGGACTATGACCGTTACCAGGTCGAGAAGATCCTGGAGAGAAACGGCCTGTCCCTCCTCACCTACGAGTACCGCTGAGCGTCTGCGGAAGGGCCCCGTCTTCGCGACGCACTCCCTGCCCCGGGGCTCCCTTCGTGAGATGTGCCATCCCGTGATATAATGGTTCACGGCCCTTGACAGGGCCCGGGCTTTTCTATATTTGTCCAGGATGTCGAGGTGATATGACGCTTCTCAAACGCCAGGGATGAAGGGAGTGGGGACCCCATGCGCCCGGAATGCTTCGGCGGCCGTCAGGCCGTCATTGTCGATGGGTGCCGGATTCCTTTTCAGCGCTCCGGCACGGGTTACGGAGACCTGTCGTCCTATGACCTGGGAAGGTTGGCACTGAAGGCTCTTCTGGACAGGACTCAGATCGATCCGGGCAGGGTCGACCGCGTCATCCTGGGGACGGTCGTCGCACGCCTCGCCACCAGCAACGTGGCCCGCGAATCCGCTCTGGCTGCCGGATTCCCCCCCCATGTCCCGGCCTATACGGTGACCCTCGCCTGCATCTCGGCGAACGGGGCCGTCACCAACGGCGCCGACCTCATCCGAACGAACCAGGCCGATGTCGTCGTTGCGGGGGGGACGGAAAGCCTGTCCGACATTCCCATCGGCTACCGGAAACCCGTCCGCCGGAAACTGCTCGAGGCACGGAAATACAAAGGTCCTCTGGACTATTTGGATCTGCCCAAGGGGATCTCCCTGAAAGACCTCCTTCCGGAAATTCCGTCCATCGCCGAGTTCTCCACCGGGAGGACCATGGGGGAGGATTGCGACCGCCTGGCCGCACGCCTCGGGGTCAGCCGTGAGGCCCAGGACGAGTACGCGCTGCGCTCCCACCTGGCCGCGGCCAGGGCGACGGCGGACGGACTGCTCGCGGTGGAGATCGAACCGGTGCGGGTCCCGCCCGATTTCCAGCCCATCGCCGTGGACAACGGTTTCCGGGCGGACGCCTCCATGGAAAAAATGAGGAGCCTGAAACCCGCCTTCGTGAAGAAACACGGGACGGTGACCGCGGGAAATTCGTCGTTTCTGACCGATGGGGCGGCCGTGGTGCTGCTCATGGCGGAAGAGGTTGCCAGGGCGCTCGGTTACAGGCCGAAGGCCCGTATCCGGGCGTATGCCTATTCGGCCCAGGATCCCGGCGAGGAGCTGCTTCTCGGTCCCGCCTACGCGGTCCCGAAGGCGATGGAGGCAGCCGGCCTCGAGTTGTCCGATATTGATGTCTTCGAGTTCCACGAGGCCTTTGCGGCCCAGATCCTGGCCAATCTCCAGTGTCTCTCGTCCGACCTTTTCGCCCGGGAGAAATTGGGCCGGACGGCGAAGGTCGGGGATGTTCCCCTGGAGAAGTTCAACACCCTCGGGGGATCCCTGTCATTGGGGCACCCCTTCGGTGCCACCGGTGCGCGGCTCATCACCACGGCGGCCAACCGGCTGGAACGGGAGGACGGCACCTTCGCCCTGGTCGCCTCTTGCGCGGCAGGCGCCATGGGGAATGCGATCGTCCTGGAGCGCTGGACGGATTGACACCCCGGCAACCGGATTCGCGAAGGCCTGCCGGCTGCCGATCACCGGAGGAGTTCTTCCATGACATACGCGCAAGTCGATCTGCACAACGGTGTGGCCGTCGTATGGCTCGATCAGCCCGGGGAGAAGGTGAACAAGATCTCGCGGGATTTGCTGGACGGGTTTTCGGAAATCCTCCACCGGCTCGAAACCGACCCCGCCGTAAGGGGCGTCGTGCTGATCAGTCGCAAGGAGGACAACTTCATCGCCGGCGCCGATCTGGATGAATTTCGCCGGGCGGGTGACCCGGCCCCCGTGGAGGCCCTCAGCCGTGACGGCCACGTGATCTTGAACCGCATGGCCGCTTTCCCCAAGCCGATCGTCGCCGCGATCCACGGGGCCGCTCTCGGCGGGGGCCTCGAGGTGGCCCTCGCATGCCATTACCGGATCGTCACCGACGACCCGCAGACGGTGCTGGCCCTGCCCGAGGTGAAGCTGGGACTCCTGCCTGCCGGAGGCGGTACCCAGCGCCTTCCCCGCCTCGTGGGCCTGCAGAGCGCCCTGGAGATGATGCTGACGGGAAGGAACGTCTACCCCCGCCAGGCGAAGAAAATGGGTCTCGTCGACGAGGTCGTCGACCGATACATGCTCCTGGGGGCCGCAAAGACGGCGGCCCTCGAGCTGGCCGAGGAGCCCCTCGAGCGGAAGAAGAAGCAACCCCTGCTGGCGGGCCTCCTGGAGAGCACCCCCTTCAGCCGCAAGCTGGTCTACAAGAAGGCGAGACAGAAGGTCCAGCAGACGACCTGGGGCAATTACCCGGCGCCTTTCGGGATCATCGACTGCGTCGAGGCGGGGCTCGAGAGAGGGTTCGCAGAAGGGGAGAGGCTGGAGGAGAAAACCTTCGGGGATCTCGCTATGACGCCCCAGTCCCAGGCGCTGATCCAGATCTTCTTCAGCATGACCGCTCTCAAGAAGAATCCTCTCGCCGAGAAGGCCCGGCCGGTCAGAAAGATCGGCATCCTCGGCGCCGGTCTCATGGGATCGGGCATCGCAAGCGTCAGTATCGCAAACGGGATGGATGTGATTCTCAAGGATGTAGGTGCCGAGACCCTCGGCCGTGCCGAGAAGGTCCTCTGGCGGGAGCTGGATGAAAAAGCCAGCCGGCGGATCATCACCCCTTTCCAGAGGGACCGGACCTTCAGCCGGGTCACCGGCACGGAGAGCTACCGGGGGTTTGAAAAGGTCGATATGGTCATCGAGGCGGTCTTCGAGGACCTGGAGCTCAAGAAAAAGGTCCTCCGGGAGGTGGAGGGGGTCGTCCGGGAGGATACGATCTTCGCGAGCAACACCTCCTCGCTTCCGATTGCGGGCATCGCGGAGGCCTCCATCCGCCCCGGGCAGGTGATCGGGATGCACTACTTCTCACCCGTCCCGAGGATGCCGCTTCTGGAGGTCGTCGTCACGGAGAAAACCTACCCCTGGGTGACGGCGACGGCCGTCGATACGGGGATCCGCCAGGGGAAAACGGTGATCGTGGTGAACGACGGCCCCGGTTTCTACACCACCCGGATCCTCGCTCCGCTCCTGAACGAGGCCCTCCTGCTCCTGAAGGAAGGGGCCGGGATCGAGGATATCGACACGGCGATGCGGCGGTTCGGATACCCTGTGGGCCCCATCGCCCTGCTCGACGAGGTGGGGATCGATGTGGGGGCCCATGTCGCGAGGGTGCTGGGTCCTCTCTTCGGCAAGCGCGGCATTCAGCCTGACGAATCCATGGAGATTCTCTTCAAGGCCGGTTACAGGGGAAGGAAAAACAACAGGGGATTTTACCTCTACGACTCCTCCGGGCGAAGGAGAAAGAAAGAGGTCAACGAAGAGGTGTATGATTTCTTCGGCGGCCACAAGCGGGTGAGCATCGGGGACGAGGAGATCCAGAGGAGACTTTCTCTCGCGATGGTCAACGAGGCGGCCTACTGTTTGGAGGAAGGCATCCTGCAATCCCCGCGCGACGGGGACATCGGGGCCGTCTTCGGTCTGGGATTTCCACCTTTCCTCGGGGGGCCTTTCCGTTACATCGACCGGCTCGGCCCGCGGAGGATCCTTTCCATGATGGAAGGTCTGACCCGGATCCAGGGCAACCGTTTCAAGCCCGCGGGGATTCTCCTCCAGAGGGCCGAGGAGGGCAAGCGCTTTTACGAAGGATGAGGACCCGCGCATAAGCCGGGCTTCCTGACCGAGGGGGGTGTCATGGCGCCGAGAAACTTCATCCAGGTTCTGCTCCGGAATTTTTCCGCGTTCGCCGACGCCCCGGCCATGATGTTCAAGAAACAGGGGCAATACCGTACGATCTCGTACCGTGATCTCGAAGGCATCGTCCTTTCCGTCGCGTCGAACCTCATTCGGGCGGGTCTCAGGCCCCGCGAACGCATGGCCATCCTTGCCCGGAACCGTCCCGAATGGGCTTTCGCGGACCTGGGGGCCCTACTCGCCGGGGCCATCAACTCCGCCATATACGCCACCTCGCTGCCCGAGGAGGCGGCCTTCATCATCCAGGACCTGGAGGCCTCCATCCTTTTCGTCGAGGACGAAGACCAGTTGAAGAAGATCCTCCGGATCAGGAACAGGATCCCAACGGTCCGCAGGGTATTCGTGTTTGAGGAAGAGTTCGAAAACCCCGACACCTCCTGGGTCGAGCCCTTCTCCGCTCTGATGAAATGCGAGGAACCGGTCACGGAACTCCGGGCGAAAACAGCCGGGATCGCCGAGACCGTCGCAGGCGGCGACATCCTGTGCATCATCTACACGAGCGGTACGACGGGAAATCCCAAAGGCGTGGTCCTCACCCACGACAATTACCTCCGGACCGCCGAGATCCTCATCGAGGGCATCGGGGCCGACGTCATCCCCCGGCTGCGCCGGAACATCAGCTTTCTCCCCCTGGCCCACGCCTTCGAGCGGTTCGCGGGGTACTATCTCGTTCTGTACCTGGGCCATTGCATCGGTTACGCGGAGAGCCTCGAGACCCTCGCACAGAACCTCCGGGAGATCCGGCCGAATTTCATGGTCGCCGTCCCGAGGGTTTTCGAGAAGCTCCATGCGCGCCTGATTCAGAATGTCCGCACGTCCTCCCTCCCGAAGAAGATGATCTTTCACTGGGCCATGAAGGTCGGAAAGGAGGCCGGCCGCTATCGATCGGCCCATCAGCCGCTCCCCGCGGGGCTCCGGATCCGTCATCGGCTGGCGGAGGCACTCGTCTTCCGGAAGGTGAAGGAAGCCTTCGGCGGAGAACTGGAGTTCTGCGTCTCCGGTGGTGCGCCCCTGAGCAAGGAGATCGCGGAGTTTTTTCACGCCATGGACATCCTGATCCTGGAAGGCTGGGGAGCCACCGAGGCCACGACCCCCTCCACGATCAACAATCCCAGGGAATACCGGTTCGGCACCGTGGGCAAACCCCTTCCGAAAGTGCACGTGAGGGTCGCCGAGGACGGGGAACTCGAGGTCAAGGGGCCGAACGTCTTCAAGGAATACTGGAAAAACCCCGAGGAGACGGCCGCCACCTTCACCGCCGACGGCTATTACCGGACGGGTGACATCGGCGTCATCGACGATCAGGGCTGGGTGACCATCACCGACCGGAAGAAACAGCTCATCATCACCTCCGGCGGGAAGAACATCGCGCCGGCACCCATTGAACACCTCCTGATCAGCGGCCGTCATATCGAGTCGGCCTATGTTCATGGCGATCGGCGACCATACCTGACGGCGCTCCTCGTTCTCGACCGAAGCGCCGTCGAAGCGACGGCGAAGCATCTCGGCGTACCGGACCTGCCCTGGGAGGAGATGATCCGGCACCCCGTGATCCTCGAGAAGGTGCAGAAGGAGGTGGACCGGGCCAACGAGCAACTCCCCCGGTACATGCAGGTCAAGTACTTTCGGATTCTCCCGAAACCCTTCACGATCGAGGGAGGCGAGCTGACACCGACGATGAAGCTCAAAAGGAGCGTCGTGGCCGCGCGTTACAGGGAACTGCTCGACGGGATGTATAACGAATAGGCATCAGGCGAAGGCTTATAAAGGATGAAGGATAAAGGATAGAGGATAGAGGCGAAAAGCAAAAAGCAAAAGGCGAAAGCCAAAGGGCTGATAAAGGATAAAGGATGGAGGATAGAGGCGGAAGACGAAATACAGGAGACAGACCGTCGCTCAATGCCGGAAGCCTGAACAGGAGATTTCATGAAATCGCTTTATTTCAGTTCGGAGCACGATGCTTTCAGGAACACCGTGCGGCAGTTCGTTGAAAAAGAGGTTGCGCCCCACGCCGACGCCTGGGAGCGGGAACGGCGCATCCCCCGGTCGATATGGAGACGGATGGGGGAACTGGGTTTTCTCGGCATCAATCACCCCGAGGCGTACGGCGGAACGGCGGCGGATTTTTTCTTCTCCGTCGCTTTCCTCGAGGAGCTCAACCGGTCCACCATGGGCGGTTTCTCGGCGGCGGTCAGCGTTCACGCCTACATGGCGACGGAGTATCTCACCCGGTTCGGCAGCGAGGCCCTGAAGCGGGCGTACCTCGTGCCGGCCGTCGCGGGGGAGAAGATCGGGGCCCTGGCCGTCACGGAGCCGGACACGGGCTCCGATGTGGCGGCCATCCGGACGCGGGCCGTCCGAAGCGGCGACCATTACATCCTGAACGGATCGAAGACCTTCATCACAAACGGCGTCTTCGGTGATTTCGTCCTCGTTGCGGCGAAGACGGATCCCGGGGCAGGGGTCGGCGGCATCAGCCTCATCGTGGTGGACCGTGACACGCCGGGCTTCACGGCCCGGCAGCTCCACAAGATCGGCTGGCACTGCTCCGACACCGGGGAACTTTCCTTCGAGGATGTCCGTGTCCCGGCATCCCATCTCATCGGAGAGGAGAACCGGGGTTTTTATTACATCATGCAGTGCTTCCAGCTCGAGCGCCTCGTGAGCGCCGTGCTCTACGTGAGCGGCGCCGCCCTCTGCCTGGAGAATACCCTGAGATACATCGCCGGGCGGGAGGCCTTCGGCCGGCCCCTGTCGAAATTTCAGGCGATCCGTCACACCCTTGCCGATCTCAAGGCTGAACTGGAGGCCGTCCGTCAACTGACCTATTACACCTGCTGGCTTCACAACGGGAAGCAGGAAGCCGTCGCGTACTGTTCCATGGCGAAACTCCTCTCGACGGAGCTCATGAAGAAAATGGCCGACACCTGCCTCCAGTACCACGGCGGCTACGGTTACATGGACGAGTACCTCATGTCGAGGATTTACAGGGACGCCAGGGTGGGTACGATCGTGGGCGGCACGTCGGAGATCATGCGCGAGATCATCGCGCGCATGATGATCGACCAGGTCCGTTACGGGACCTCGCCCGGGGCGCCTTCCCGGCCACGGGATGGAAAGAGGGTGGACGGACAGGAAGGGACTTCGGCGCCCGAACCCGAACGGCCGGTGCCGACGACGGCCGCGGAGATCATCCGGTCGCTGCCCGAGCGTTTCCGCCCCGAAAAGGTCGGTGACTGGGAAACCCTCTTTCATTTTGACATCGCGGGCCCCGAGGGGGGGCAGTTCACCGTTACAGTCCGGAAGGGGCTCTGCACGGTTGAGAACGGGCTGAAGGGTGAACCGGAGTGTGTCGTGAAGACCACGGACAAGGTCTACCGGGACGTGGAGTTGGGCAGGGCAAACGCCGAGATCGCCGTGATGACGGGCAAGATCAAGATCAGCGACCTGGCGGAGATGATGCGGTTCATCAAGGCCTTCAGGCGACTGCCGAAGGTGTGAAGAAAGGCGTGGTTTCCTCCCCCCTCCGTTTCGGTGGGCATGCCGCCGGGCCCCTCTTCGTCATTCCGAAGCGGACACGAGTTCGAACACGAAATAGCCGACGGTCACCCTGGTCTGGATCTTCACGGGCACCTTTCTCTCGTCCGCCGTGAACCAGACTTTCATGTCGGGCTCTTTCTCCTTCCCGAAGACCTTGTCGAGCCGCTCCATCTCGGGTACGATCAGGTAGGTGTCGTAGGTCTTGCCGCCGATCACCACCTTCTCCCGTCGGGCCACGCTCGCCTTCGTGGCGATCAGTTTTTTGCCGTCGGTGACGGGGATCTCCAGAACAGCGCCTTCCTTCAGCGTGCGGAGGCGGAGGACGAAAAAAAGGGACAGGGGGTCGAAGGTCCCCGCACGGATGGAGACCGGTTTCTCGGCCTGACCGAAACTTCGGTAAGTCGCCTCCATTTTTTCCCAGTCGAAGGTGACCACGACATCCCGGGGATGTTCCCCCGTGCTCTTCTTCGTGTAATACAGCGTCCGTGTCATCCCGATGTCGGGATAGGAATCCTGCCGCTCGCGGATCTTGTAGATGAGGTCCAGGGCGGCGTTTGTTTTTGTTTCCATCATGAAGTGATGGGTCCGGGTGCCGTTGTAGACCTTGTGGGGAAGGACCTCGATGACGGCCTCGCCTGCCGGGATCATGCCCCAGGACGCACGATAGGTGAATTTTTCACCCGGCCGGAAGACCGCTTCACCCGCGGCAAGACTTCCGGGGGGAACGAAAAAGACGACGACGCCGGCCGAGGTGAGGAGCACCGCGAGGCCGATCGACAGAAGGCCGATTCCAGAGGAAAAAGGTCGTCTTTTCATCGATCGGGGTGAGATGTTTCCCTGTAATCTTTTTCTGGACCTCTGTCCCCGGTCCTGTTGCGCCCTCGGGTACGGAGAGCCGATATCCACTCCCGCAGGTCACGCAACTTTTTTGACAGGATGACCTTTGGGTGAAATCGGGAATAACTGCTCAATATGGATAGATAATTTTCGCCCGGAAGTCAACGGGCCCGACGAGAAAGTCAATAAAAGAGCGAAAGGATGAAATCCGTCAAAATTCCTGCACCCCCGCTCACGGATGATTCACGGCTTTGACGACGCCCGGAGCATAGGCAAAATGCCCTGAATTGTTTCGTTTCGCCCCCGGCTTCCCGCGCCTCCCGGATCTCCCCACTTTTTTCATTAAGTGCAATCGAATGGCATAGTTAGTGTATTCAAAAACGCCAGAATCAGATCATCGCCGTCATGATCTGCACAACGGGCAATCAATCTCCTGATCGGCCTTCCAAAGGGATGAAAAGGACTGACGGAGAAGGAGGAAATCGGTGCGGGTCATGTCTACTAAAGGGGGGTCATTCCGATGGGGGTGAGCGAGCAGACCAGGATTCATGATGCCGCCGGTCTAAACGACCCTCCCAAACCCCTGTTCCCCAAACTGGAAAAGGCGCGGCAGTATCTCCTGAAAACCTGGCTCAACGTCGTCACCGGCGGTCTGGAAGAGAACCCGGACATCGAATTCGCCCGCAGGATCATCGTCGTCAATGTTTTCGCCATAATCGGTGTCCTCGCATTGATCGCCCTCGGGACCCTTGCCCGTTTCCAGCAGAACTTGATCCTGTCGTGGCTGGATTACATCGCCGCCGCCTCCCTCGTCCTGGCGATCCTCTATTTCCGGATCACAAAGAATTTCAAACCCACTGCCTATTTCGGGATCGGCCTGATCGGGCTTCTCTACTATTATCTGCTCTTCACAGGCGGGGTGAACAACTCGGCCCACGTCTGGTATTTCACCTTTCCCCTCGTGGCCACCTTCATCCTCGGAGCGAAGGAGGGGTTGATCGCCACCCTGATCCTGTTCATTCCGGCCCTCCTGTTTTTCGGGATCAAAGAACCCCCGAGCTACTTCGCGACCTATTCCATGGATTTCAAACTGCGGTTCATCCCGTCCTTTCTCGTGATCGCCGCCTTTGCCTACCTTTTTGAAAGCACGAGGGAAAGGGTCCAGCAGAGGCTGGAGCGGATGAACGCCGAGTTGAACAGCACCGTCTCGGTGCTCCGGGTGACCGAAGACAAGCTGCGGAAAGCCGGCGAGGAGCTGGAGCGGCGCGTGATCGAGCGGACGGAGCAACTCTACATGGCCATCATGCAGCTCGAGACGGAGATGGCGGAGCGCAAACGGTCCGAAGAGGCCCTCAGGGAAAGCGAGGGGAAGCTCAACGCCATCCTCGATTCCATCAGCGATTACATGGTCATGGTGGACCGGGATCTGCGGATCGTCTGGTGCAACGAGAAGGCAAGGGAGGCCTTCGACATCGGATCGGACGGGCGGAAGTGTTACGAGGTCCTGTGCGGAAGAGACCTTCCCTGTGGACCGGAGCCCTGTTATGCCCTCAAGACTTTCCAGGACGGGCAGATACACGAGGATGAAGCCATCCTGATCAACCGCAACGGCCAGGTTCTCGATTGCCACTGTGTCGCGAACGTCGCCCTGAGGGATGAAAACAATCAGCCGTCGGCCATCCTGAAGGTCCTGCGGGACATCACGGAGAAGAAGCAGACGGAGCGCGAGAAGAAGGCCCTGGAGGAGAGGCTCCGGCGTTCGGAGAAGATGGAAGCGATCGGCACCCTCGCCGGGGGCGTGGCCCATGATCTCAACAACATCCTCGGTGCCATCGTCGGTTATCCCGAGCTGCTCCTCATGGATCTGCCGCAGGGCAGCCCCCTGAGGAAGGGCATTCTGGCCATCCAGAAATCCGGCGAGAAGGCGGCGGCGATCGTCCAGGACATGCTGACCCTCGCGAGGAGAGGCGTGGCCGTCATGGAACCGGTGAACTTCAATGACATCATCCGGGACTACCTGAGAAGCCCCGAGCTGGAAAAATTGAAATCCTTCCACCCGCAGATCAGCATCGAGCATCAGCTCGACGACGAACTCCTTCCCATGCTCGGCTCCCCCGTCCATCTGTCCAAGATCGTGATGAACCTCGTTTCGAATGCCGCCGAGGCCATGCCGAAGGGGGGAACGATCCGGATCGAGACGACCAACCGATACGTGGACACCTCCATTCAAGGGTATGACCATGTCACCGAGGGGGAATACATCGTCGTCAAGATCACCGACACGGGCATCGGCATCGCCGCGAAGGACATCAGCAAGATCTTCGAGCCCTTCTACACGAAGAAGGTCATGGGCAGAAGCGGCACGGGTCTGGGCATGGCCGTGGTCTGGGGGACCGTGAAAGACCACAACGGCTACATCGACGTGCAGAGCGAGGAGGGCCGCGGCACCGCCATCACCATCTATTTCCCCGTCAGCCGCCAGGCGGCCGGCAAAACGGAGCCGAAGGTCTACATCGAGAACTACATGGCCAAGGGCGAGACCGTGCTGGTCGTGGATGATGTGGCGGAGCAGCGGGAAATCGCGTCGGTCATGCTGAGGAAGCTGGGCTACAACACCAACGCCATGTCCAGCGGAGAAGAAGCCGTCGAGTACCTGAAACACCATTCGGCCCATCTCGTGATCCTCGACATGATCATGGATCCGGGCATCGACGGCCTCGAGACCTACAAGAAGATTACCGAATGGCACCCGGATCAGAAGGCGATCATCGTCAGCGGTTTTGCCGAAACGGATCGGGTCCGGGAAGCCCAGAGGTTAGGTGCCGGGCAGTACATCAAGAAACCCTACACATTGGAGAAGATTGCCGTCGCGGTGAGGACGGAGCTCGACGGCGGAAAACGCCAGCCCGTCCAGGCGGCCTGACCACCGGTGCCCGCAGGGGACCGGAAGGCCGTCGGCCGGTCCATGACCACACAAAGGGAGAGATCTTTATGGGGAAAAAAGAAATCCTGACCAAAGCGCAAATCCACCACTTCGGGATCGAGATCGTTTACAGCTGGATGCAGAACGAGGGGTTCGAGATCCTCGGCGTGAACCCCGCCATGACGGTGACCCCGCAGATCGTCGCCCGGCGAAACGGCCGGCTTTGCTTCGTCGTCGTCCGGACGGTCTTTTACCCGGATCGGCCGTCTCTCGCCGACGACCGCGAATTTTTCTACAACCTCGATCACGCGGAAAAAAACGACGCCCTCTGTTACTTCGCCGGCGTCCGGCTCTGCAATGCGGCCGCAGCTGATGCGGGCGATGAGAAGGGGATGAGTCTCCCCGTCAAGGGTGCGGATTTCTACGTGGAATACGAGGGGCTGAAGATCATGACGACGCTGGATCGCGTGAAGGTCCTGGACGACGAGGGATTGAAAGACCTGGATGAGAAGGATGCACCCCCGGGGCCGGGAAACAGCGTTTCCAAAAGGATCCTGTGTGCCGCCTTTCGGGAGTGATCAGGGATTGGACCGCCTGTCGCCCATCAACACTCTTCGACGAGGAGCGCATGGAACCCGAGTTCTCTGGATTTCCGGTTGAACTCCTCCTGTGAAAGCTCCTTCAAGCCTGTTTCGGCGACCACCATGGATTCCTGGACGCAGCCGGGGATCCAGTATTCCTTGTAACCCGGCAGGGGAGGCTTGAAGGTGACGCCGGGGCGGCCGACGGCCACCTTGTAGAATTTGTTGCCGTTGGGTGGAACGGTGATCCGGGGATGGGCGTCATCCACGAGGATCGCCGTTTTTTTCAATTCCCCGTAGTAAGGGACCACGTCGTTTCCCCGGGGCGTCTGGACCACCACCAGGTCCGCCGCTCTCAACATGTCGAAATCCTCGTTGTCGATGACGACCCGGCCGTCGTTCGTGTGGTGGATCCGGATCCCCCTGGCGTCATAACCCAGGTCGATGAGGTTCCGGATGATCGCTTCCCCGATCTCCCCGATGCCGAGGATGGCCACGGTTGTTCTTTCCTTCGGGAGCCGGTGCTTCTCGGTGATTCGCTCCACGGTCTCCACGACGGAAAAGACCCTTCCCCTCAGACCGTAGACAAAGGGTTCTTTGAAGG
>FWPV01002209.1_pt1 | contig 48987 bp, 41 predicted proteins | sample 2228371 | NCBI WGS metagenome assembly FWPV01 (sample SAMEA103939776, study PRJEB20133) | metagenome | reverse complement strand
GGGGTCCTCAGATTTTTTTTGCGGCCTGCCGGTATCGGCATCGGCGGCATACCCCGAGGCCCCCGCCCGCAAACTTCCGGCAGAAATTTGAGCTCCCTTCGATCTCCGCGAGGATCCCCATCGAGGTTTTGCTTGACTTTTGCAAACCCCTTTTTTACAAGTTTGCGTTTCGATTCATTTCACGGAAGCAACGGCCAGCGAGGAGTTTCATGGAATCTATTCAAGCCATCAAAGGCATGAATGATATTCTGCCCGACCAGATTCACTGGTGGCAACGGGTGGAGAACACGGCACGCTCTATTCTGGAAAATTTTGGCTATCGCGAGATTCGCACCCCCGTTCTGGAAAAGACCGAGCTTTTTTCCCGAAGCATCGGCGAGAACACCGACATCGTTGAAAAGGAAATGTATACCTTTGCAGATCGCAAAGGCGAATGGCTCACATTGCGCCCTGAAGCAACGGCCTCGATTGTCCGGGCTTTCATCCAACATAATCTGCAGGCCGATCCGCTCGCCAGAAAGTTCTACTCAACGGGCCCCATGTTCCGCTACGAACGTCCTCAAAAGGGCAGGTATCGCCAGTTCCACCAATTGGACGCCGAAGTGTTCGGCGTTGAAGATCCCATGCTCGATGCTGAATTGATGTACATGCTGAGGGTCTTTCTCGAACAGCTCGGCCTGTCCGGAGTGGTCTTGCACATTAATTCGCTGGGCTGCCCCGCCTGCCGTGCACCCTATCGATCACTGCTGCAGACATTTCTGCTGCAAAACCGGGCGACTTTTTGCTCCGACTGTCAACGTCGTCTGCATGTCAACCCACTGCGAGTTTTCGACTGCAAAGTGGAGCGTTGCCAAAAAATAATAGAAAACGCGCCCATGCTCCTCGACTCCATCTGTGAGGATTGCCGCGACCACTTCGCTGCGGTTCGTTCCTATCTGGACAGGCTGCAAACGGATTATGAGATTAATCCCCGCATGGTCCGCGGCCTGGACTACTACACGAGGACCACCTTCGAAATCATCACCGATCGGCTGGGCGCGCAAAATGCCGTGGGGGGCGGCGGCCGTTATGACGGATTGATGCGCGATCTGGGCGGCCCCGATCTATCCGGCATCGGGTTCGCCATCGGCATGGAACGGCTGATCCTCCTGCTGCAGCAACAGCGATCGGAACCCCAACGGTCGCCGCTCGTTTTCCTGGCAATCCTGGGAGATCAGGCGAAACAGGAGGGATTTCTCATCACTCAGCAGTTGCGTTCACACGGCATTGAAGCCGAGATGGATTATGCACGACACAGCCTGAAAAGCCAGATGCGGCGTGCGGATAAGCTGGCGGCCCATTATGTGGTGATCCTCGGAGACGAGGAAATGGCCGCAGGAGCAGCTCAGCTGCGTGATATGCAAAGCAAGCAACAGTCAAGCATTCCTCTGGACGGTCTTGTGCCATTGTTGAAAGAGATCATCCGGAACGGCGATGCCACCGCTGCGAAGAATTAATTTCGCTCCTGGAAGAGGAGGAATATCGAGTGAATCAGGTTGAATTGCCACAGGAGAGCCAAGCCACCGGTTTGTTGGCACTGGATTCCCTGGGAGACTGGGAAAAATCTCACGACTGCAACACCCTCGGACGTGAGCAATTATCCCAAACCGTTATTCTCATGGGCTGGGTTCAGCGCCGGCGTGACCACGGCGGCTTGATCTTCATCGATCTGCGCGACCGGGAAGGCATGACCCAGGTGGTGTTCGATCCTCAGCATGACGCGCAGGCGCACGAACGCGCCCACGCGCTGCGCAGCGAGTATGTGATCGCGATACGGGGAAACGTGCGGCTCCGTCCTGAAGGCATGACCAATCCCAAGTTGAAGACGGGAGCGATTGAAGTCATCGTCAAGCAGCTCAAAATACTGAATACGTCAAAGACCCCGCCCTTCCACATTGAGGACGATGTGGAAGTCAATGAAAACACCCGCCTCACCTATCGATACCTTGACTTGAGGCGGCCGGGGAATTTGCGGAACATGGTTTTGAGGCACCGCGCGGCGCAGCTGACCCGCAACTATTTCGCCGGCCACGGGCTCCTTGAAGTGGAAACGCCGGTGCTCACCAAGAGCACTCCCGAAGGAGCACGTGACTACCTGGTGCCAAGCCGGGTCAACCCGGGTAAATTCTATGCACTGCCGCAGTCGCCGCAAATCTTCAAACAGTTGCTGATGATGGCCGGATTCGAACGCTATTTTCAGATCGTCAAATGTTTCCGCGATGAAGATTTGCGCGCCGACCGTCAGCCGGAATTCACCCAGGTCGACCTGGAAATGTCCTTCGTCCGTGAAGAGACCATCTACCAGTTGATAGAAGCCTGGATTGCGCAGCTGTTTCAAGAGCTGCTCGGCATCGCGCCGCAGCTTCCCTTTGCGAGAATGACCTATGCCGAAGCCGTCAACCGGTTTGGAACGGACCGACCCGATCTACGCTTTGGGTTGGAATTGAGAGACATCACGGATTTGGTGGGAGCAACCGAGTTTCGGGTGTTCAAGCAGGCCGTCGAGCGCGGGGGGCTGGTGAAGGTGATCCGATTGCCCGGGGGCAGCAAGCTTTCCCGCAAGGATTTGGATGATCTCATCGAGTATGTAAAGGTTTTCGGCGCCCAGGGCATGGCCTGGATCAAGATCCAGCCCGACGGGTGGCAGTCGCCCATCGCCAAGTTTCTGCCCGACGCTGTGCGGGCAAAGCTTGTGGAGCGTCTGCACATCGAGACCGGGGACATCATCTTCTTTGTGGCCGATCAGAGTAAAATTGTGCATGATGCCCTGGGTAACCTGAGAGTTCGGCTTGCCGGTCAGTTGCAACTGATCGAGCCGCATACCTACAAACGGGTCTGGATAACCCACTTCCCCCTGCTGGAATGGGATCATGAAGAGAAGCGTTACACTTCGGTGCATCATCCTTTCACCGCACCCCTCGAAGAAGACCTGGAGTTACTCGATGAGAGACCGGAAAAGGTGCGCAGCAGAGCCTATGATTTGGTGCTGAATGGAACGGAAATCGGCGGAGGAAGCATTCGTATTCATCGGCAGGATATTCAGGAGCGCGTCTTCGCCGCCCTTGGTATAGACCGGGAAGAGGCGCAGGAAAAGTTCGGATTCTTGCTCGATGCACTGCAGTACGGCGCACCGCCTCACGGAGGAATTGCCTTCGGCTTTGACCGGCTGGTCATGCTGCTGAGCGGCTGTAGCTCGATCCGCGACGTCATTGCCTTCCCCAAGACTCAGAAAGCCACCTGCCTGATGAGCGGTGCACCAACCGAAGCGGAAATCGGACAGTTGTTGGAGCTCTGCTTGAAAATCGAGCAACGTGGAAGGAACTAATGCCATGGCCAGATGGAATCCGAAGAAAAGAGTTCTGGATCACGAACATTCCCAATTCTGGCAATATCAGCTGATCGACCTGGAGGAACCCAATCTCATGCGGGAAATTTTTCCGTACGACGAAGTTCCCAGGATAGACTTTGATCATAAGCTGCTGCCCATCGATCCGGCAGAAGATATCTTTATCACCGACACGACATTTCGCGACGGCCAACAGGCCCGCCCTCCCTACACCGTGAAGCAGATCGAAATCATCTTCGATTTCCTGCATCGACTATCCGGCCCGCATGGGGTCATCCGCCAGTCGGAATTTTTTCTCTACACCGAGAAGGACCGGCAGGCGCTCGATGCGTGCCGCGCCAAAGACTGGCGGTACCCGGAGATCACCGGCTGGATTCGCGCCGTCGAACAGGACCTGCAACTGGTGGCGGATGCCGGTCTGAAAGAAACGGGGATTCTGACCTCCGTTTCCGACTATCACATCTTTCTGAAATTGAAGCTGGACCGCAGGACCGCCCTGAAAAAGTACCTGAACATTGTCAGGGCGGCTCTCGACAAAGGAATCACCCCGCGCTGCCATTTCGAAGACATAACCAGAGCCGATATTTACGGCTTTTGCATTCCCTTTGCCTTGGAGTTGATGCGGCTGCGGGAGGAAAGCGGCAGCGATATCAAGATTCGTCTGTGCGACACGCTCGGTTTCGGTATCACCTATCCGGGCGCGGCATTACCGCGCAGTGTTCCCAAGCTGGTGCGCGCGTTTATCGACGATGCCGGAGTTCCCGGCCAGCTGCTTGAGTGGCACGGCCACAACGATTTTCACAAGGTCCTCACCAATGCCGCCAGCGCGTGGCTGTATGGATGCAGTGGGGCCAACGGCACGTTGCTCTGTTTTGGGGAAAGGACGGGCAATGCGCCGATCGAGGGCCTCATCATGGAATACATTGGACTGAAGGGCGACCAGAGCGGCATCGACACCACGGCCATCACTGATGTGGCCGAGTATTTCCAGCGGGAGCTCGGCGTTCGCATTCCACCCAACTATCCTTTTGCGGGGGAAGAATTCAATGCCACCCGGGCGGGAATTCATGCCGACGGATTGGTGAAAGATGAAGAAATATACAACATTTTCAACACGCTGAAGCTGCTCAAACGCCCCATCAGCATCATCATCACCGACAAGTCCGGCGTTTCCAGCATCGCCTACTGGGTCAATATCCGTCTCCGCCTGGAAGGGGACAAGCGGCTCGACAAGCGCCACCCGGGAATCGTCAAGATGCACAAGCGGGTCATGCGCGAGTACGAACAGGGGCGCAACACGTCGATCTCCAATGAAGAATTGGAGCGCTGGGCAAGGAGATATCTGCCCGAGTACTTTGTCAGCGAATTCGATCTGCTCAAGCAGAAAGCCCATGCCCTGGCCGCTCATCTGGTGGAAGAGGTGGTCGAAAGCGATGCCGTAAAAAGCATGGATGCGGGGCGCCAGGAACCGGTCCTGCAGACTTTGCTGGATCTCAACCCATTTATCCAGTACATTTATGTCACGGATAACGAGGGGCTCAAGGTCACGCGCAACATCACCCACATCGTGGATAAGGCCAAATACGAAAGCGCCAAAGTGGGTGAGGATCTCTCCGACCGTCCATGGTTCACCGAGCCCCTGAGAGACGGTAAGGTGCACGTTACGGACTTCTATACATCGCGTTACACGGGGGCCCTGTGCATTACGGTTTCGGCTCCGATTCGCAACGAGCTGGAAGAAATCGTGGGAATCCTGGGCATCGATATTCGTTTTGAAGACCTCGCCAAGATGGAAGAAAACGGCGATATGTGAGAGACCGGCTGCTGCACAATAAGAGAGTCCAGTGAGAGGGCCTTTACCAAGATACCTGGGAATCTGGCTGATGGTATTCGTTCTTCCGGCCGGTTGTGCCAAGAAGGCGCCTCCCCCTCCACGGGAACCGGGAATTGCGCCGCCCGCCGCCGCGGCGCCGGCCCTCCGCAGCCAGAGACCGTATAAGATCAACGGCGTCTGGTACTATCCCCTGCCCTCTGCGGAAGGATACGTCGAAGAGGGTCTTGCCAGCTGGTATGGATCCGATTTCCATGGAAAACCCACCGCTTGCGGAGAACCTTACGACATGCACGCCATGACCGCCGCACACAAGACTCTGCCCCTCGGCACCTACGTGAAGGTGACCCATGTGGAGGATGGCAATGCCGTCATCGTCCGGGTCAATGACCGTGGCCCGTTCGTCGCCGGCAGAATCATCGATCTCTCGCAACAGGCATCCCAGGCACTCGGCATCAAAGGAAAGGGGCTGGCTCAGGTGCGGGTCGAAGCCGTTGAAGTGGCCTCAGAGCAGCGTATCGGATCGAATACCTACTGGAAGGTCAACCCCATGCGTTCCCTGCGTTACGGAGAATTTGCCATTCAGATAGGATCTTTCAAGGAACCGGCCAATGCCTATCGGCTCAAACAAAACATGCTTGCCGCTTATCCCAGAATACAAATTCTTCCCTTCAATCACCAGGGAGAAACCTTCTATCGCGTGCAAGTGGGCTCGTATCAAGACTTGCTGATTGCTCGCCGGGAAATGGACAAATTACGTCAAAAAGGCTTTGGGGATTGCTTCGTCATAGCCATGGAGGGCCAATAGTTTGCTGCACATCGTTCGCTATCCGTCCAGTGAGGCCGATGCCAGGCTGGGCCAAATCGTCGGCCGCCGGAGCGGAGACGATCCCGCACTGGAAAAACAGGTCATGCATATGATAGACACCGTCCGCCGTGACGGAGATCAAGCGCTGCTGAGCTTCACCAGACGATTTGACTCGCCCGGCTTCAGTTTGCAGCAGTTGACGGCGGATGAGAATGAATTCGAGTCGGCCGGCAAAGAGGTCGACGCGGAATTTTTTGCTGTCCTGCAGACAGCCATCGACAACATTCGCGACTTTCACCAGAAACAGTTGCGTCATTCATACTTTTCAACCAGTCCTGACGGTTCATTTCTCGGACAAATGGTCAGGCCGGTGGATTCGGCAGGGCTGTACATCCCCGGAGCCAAGGGAGGCGAAACTCCACTGATTTCGTCCATCCTGATGAACGGTATTCCGGCAAAGCTGGCGGGGGTGGAAGACATTGCCATGGTCACGCCGCCGAGACGCGACGGCAGTATTAACCCGCACTTGCTGGTGGCCGCCCGGGAAGTCGGCATCAGCCGCGTCCACAAGATAGGCAGTGCCTGGGCGATTGCTGCTCTGGCATACGGAACGGCTGCGGTAGCACCTGTAGACGTCATCGTCGGCCCCGGCAACATGTATGTGACCCTGGCCAAGAAAATCGTCGCGGGAATGGTCGGAATCGACTTGCTGGCCGGCCCAAGTGAAATTCTGGTTGTGGCTGATTCCAGCGCGCAGCCCGATTTCATTGCAGCCGACCTGCTCAGCCAGGCGGAGCACGACCCGATGGCCAGTGCCATCCTGATCACTACCGATGCACAAATGGCCGAATGGGTAAACGGGAGCCTTAAAGATCAGATACGCCATCTCCCGCGCAAAGAGACGGCTCAAAAAGCCTTGCGCCAGTATGGCGTCATCTTCCTGGTGAGTCACCTTGAGGAAGCGGTCCGGTTGGCGAACCGCATCGCACCCGAGCATCTGGAACTGTTAATCGAGGATCCCTGGTCCTGCCTCGGCAAGATCAAACATGCCGGTGCCATATTCATCGGCAATTACACTCCCGAACCCGTCGGCGACTACATTGCAGGCCCCAATCACGTTCTGCCCACTGCCGGTACCGCTCGATTTGCTTCGGCCCTCGGCGTGGAAAACTTCATGAAGCGCACCAGCGTGATCTCCTACTCCAGGGAAGCCCTCCTGCGTGACGCACCTGCCATCATGCGCTTGGCCGAATTGGAGGGCTTGGAGGCGCACGCCGCATCCATCAGAGTACGTATGGCAAACCTGAACAGAGGACTCAACAGCTGACCCGGGCCCTCATCGCTGCGAGGTGCTGTCAACCACCCAGTTGAGGTAATCTGGCAGCCCCTTTACAATGGGCAATGCGACGATCTCCGGCACCTCATAGGGGTGAAGTTGACGAATACGGCTTTGCAGGGAATCGTACAAAGAAGCCGGGGTTTTCATCACCAGCAGCACTTCCTGCTCCTCACAGACCTCTTCTTTCCACCAGTAGATAGAGCGAACTTGGGGAATCATATTGACGCATGCCACCAGTTTCTCCTCCACCAGGGCGCGACCGAGCGCCAACCCATCATCCGGATTGCCTACGGTAACAAAAACAGTCATTATTTCTGCCATGATCTGATACTCCCGTTGATGCCCATTGGAAATAGTCCTGATAAAATTACAACAGTAACTCTCCAATGATACTTGTTAAGGAAAGAAACATCTGATGCTTAACCTGTATAGTAATAAGCAAACGACTTGCTTGCATAAAATTTTCTAATGCCATTCAACCCCGCGGGGGTGAATTGTTCCAATGCTGAACAGGACTCAACGCAAGACATTATGGATGGGGATACAACTGGGTGCCGTACTTCTGGTGCTGGCAGCAGGCTGGGCTTGCAACCAGGGATTGCCCTCCGTGAGCGATCTTCCCGATGAGGAGAAGAAGCGGATCGTTTATGACATGTACGCACGATACCGGGAAGAATCTTTCCCGGATGTTCCGCAGATGAGCCCACATGAGGCGATGGAGCTCATGCAGCGTGGAAGGGCCGTGTTCGTCGACGTTCGTACTCCACGCGAGCGCCGTGTTTCAATGTTGGCCGGGGCTGTTTCGCTGCAGGAGCTATACGCAGACCTGGACAACTACCGGGACAAAATCATTATCAGCTATTGCACCATAAGCTACCGAAGTGCCGGAGTGACCCGCGAGCTCGCAGGAAAGGGCTTTGCAGCGTACAACCTGGCGGGAGGGTTGTTGGCCTGGGTCCTTGAGGGGGGTGAAATTCACGATTCCTCAGGAATCACCCGGCGTCTCCACGTCTACGGGGAAAAGTGGAATTACCCGGCGCAGGGCTATACGGCTGTCTGGTAGGCCGGCAGGCGACCCATTGGCCACCGTGACCCGCGGCCGGCTTGTAAAGCGACAGGGTTTGGACTATGATCGCCGTTCCAATGACAAAATGCGTGCATATCAGAGACGAAAACTCGAAACGAATCACGCCAAGGCCCGCCCTTTAATGTCGGCTTTGACGGGATCGGCCACAACAAGGGGGAAGGCCCCTCGGGCGCGGGCTGAATATGAGCTTCAGTGGTTACAATCACGATCAGTTGATCAGTTATAACGCCATCAGCACCACACTGGAGAAGCTGCCGGCTGAACAAATAGCCGGACTGAAGAAACGCATCGCCCCTTACCTGGAATTTCGTGCCAGGGTGGAGGAATTTTATCAGCACTACTTCAGGAATATCTGCGAGCAATCCTGCTTTGCAACCCACATCAGTGCGTGCTGCGGATTTGAAAGCATCATCATTTTCTTCGCCGACCAGGTCATCAACTGCATCATGTCCAACCCGGACCAACTGACCGGGATCGTGGAAATCCTCGAGAAGCCCAACCGTTCAAACCATTGCGTGTTCCTTGGCAAAAGCGGCTGCATCTGGCAGGTGCGACCGATCACCTGTGCCATGTTCTTATGCGACCCGGCCAAGCAAACGCTTTTTGCTCGGAGTCCCGAGGCGGAGCCCGTTTGGCGCGAACTTCAGCAATGGGAGAAGGATTTTACCTGGCCTGTCAACCCGGTGCTGTTCGATGAGCTCGAAAGGTATTTCATGGATTTGGGTGTCGATGTACCCAGTCTGTATTTTCACAAGAGCCCCGGCTTGTTGCGACTGAAAGCCAGAGCGGGAATCAACGCTCATCCTCAGCCAGGAAGTCGTCTGCATAGGTAAACAGTTTTTCCATCAGATCAGGATCGTCCAAGTGACGCTCACCCATAAAGGCTACAGCGTGTCGCCCCCACTGGCGCATGGCCCCGGGATTGGCGACCCCGGTAGACCACAAAATAAAGCGCTCCAAACGTTCCGTACCAGGCACCATTCCCCGCTCGTCAAACATGCTTCGTCGCGCGTCTCCCGGGGTTGGCAGACTGCGCAGCTCATCATAGTCGGACAGTTCATACCGCCTGCGGTCATCCCCGGGAGACTGTCCGAACGTTGGGCTCGGGTGCTTTTCAGTCCTTCCCGAGAATTCCGGATCAGAGTGCGGAACGGCCACCGGCATCCGGCAGTCACGGGATCCTCTGGATTCCGTCTCGGGTCGCAGCGACGCCCGCCGGGGATTTTCCCGATGGCTCCCGGAGGAGCGTGGCACTGTGTACAAATGCCGCACATAATGGCTCCCGCTTTCCATAGAAATCACCATGCGCTGATGCGTTGCGTCGAACGCCGGGGCCGGCAATATCAGAGGTGGTTCGGTGCACTCGGGAGGCGTTCGCGGTTGAAGTCGGCTGGTGGGGTAAAACTTCAGATAACAGCCGCAATTGTGGACCGTTTCGTACAGCAGGGGCTGCCCATCCAAACCGAGAGTGACACGGTAATTGATTCCATCCATGTGGCCCCCGACCAAATCCAAAAAACTCTGCCTGGGCCGCTCGGGAAACCATATGATGTAATTCAGCTGCGCCAGGACCCGACCATTGAAACGGGTGTAGGAAAGCCGCCTGTAGGTCCTGGCTGCGGCGCTGTTGATCCGCAAATTCCCCTGTTGGGTCCATTCGGGAACGCCGATGTGATCATAGTTCGCCCTGTCCTCAACTTCCCAGATGGGCGCATACCACGCAAACAGCTCACTTATCGTGGCAGGTGCATAGATCGGGATGCCGAGTGCATCCTGTTTGGCGTTGCCGATGAGCAGGCGGGGAGAAGGCCGACCATCAACCGTCTCCACTGGAAAGTAACGGATAAGAAGAGGATTTTGGGGGCGCGAGTTGCTATAATCCTGCCTGGACTTTGCGTGCAGCTTTTTGACTCCTTCCGCCAGGAAAAGAAGCGGCAGCGGATATAGACCGGCAGCGCGTCGCCAGGCGAGATACTCGTCCGGAACGTGCACTGTGCGCTTCAATCTGTTGCGCTGCTGTGCGTCGGCAAAATCAGCCGACCTCAACACATCACCGCACTGCAGGACTTCCTCGTGAAGGTTCCCGCTCCCGGTTCGTCTCTGCAGGGAACCGCGCTCAGACGGGTCGAGGTTTGCCATTTCATAACGGCGTGCGACCCGATCGAGCGTCTGCAACCTCGCCACCCAGGCATCGAATTGTGAGGCATTTTCGACATCATCCCGGAAAGATGCCAGAAAACGATTCACACGCAAGTATGGGTACCCGGCTACACGGAATTCTCCCGCATCGCGAACACCGACTGTCTTGGTGCGGTCATCCAGCAGGGCGAAGAACTCCGCACAGCGCCCCACCATCCCCGCACCCCCCCTATCAATGGATCGAGCTGATTGGGGCAGGTGAGCGCAACCCGCGAGGAGGGCCGGCACCAGGCACATCACCATGAGCATACAACCCATCTCGCGTTTACTCGTTCTTCGCTGCATATCTCCATTCTAATCGCATGGCGGTAGCTTGCTCCCACCTGGCGGTGGACCGCAGGAATTCTTTCATCCCGCCGCCCCACGGGTAATGCGCCCAGAAAGACACGCCAAAAAAATCAAGGTAGGCCACCTGCGTCACCCTGGTTGTGTTTCCTTGGGAGGTGGCCTGAATGTAGCCGTAATGAAACTTCTGTCCACATTCCTTGGGGTTTAACAGCGAGAAATCCAATCGATGCCTGCCGTTAAAGACCCGCGTGCGCCATAGATACGTCGCATCCGGCCCCACAGTGTAACTGTTCTCAGTAATGACTGCATGGTCTTCCCTGCGCACCAGCCGATGCTCCTTGATGAATTGGTTGGTCGCCAGGTAAGAACCTTCAAAGTCCGTCTTGAACCGCCAATAGGTATCCAGTGGAACATTGACATAATAGATCAGCCGGTAGCCGATTCCGCCCCGAGGATCGGGTTCAATCATGCGAATTACGGGATCGGAGTCACCAGCAGCCGAAGCCGGGACGGGCAAAGCGCAGCACAGGATTGAACATAGCCACCAAGTCAAAACCCGTCGCAGACTTTGCCTTAACCGATCATCCAGGATCATTCCTGAAGTCATCATTTTGAAAACTCCTCATGCGCAGCGACTCGGCCGGTCAGCCAATGGTTACCCGCCGGCTGGGAATATCGCCCCTTGCGCCGTGTTTTCAAAGACCATGCATGCAAAGCAGGCCCCATTCTATCGTATCCCAGACATGATTCCGGCTTTCAAGTGGGCTGGGCTGCGGTACGAAATCCAGTACAACAGGCATTGGGTTTCGGCACGCGTAGCCTACGGCGAAACCCAACACAGGCCGGGCTGACTAACGTACTCGTCGGGTTTACGTATTCGTTGGGTTTCGCTGCGCTCAACCCAACCTACTCTTCTGCACTTGGCAACTCCACTGCATTTCGGGCACTCTATTGTGTGGAGCTGTACTAAGTAACTTTAAGAATTGGGAGGTGTTTTGGCAAAGCCGGAAGGCATACCGGGGGTAACGGATTGCAAGGATGACAGGCGTTGCCAATGCCCACCGTCACTTTTCGACCCGGCGGGATTGCTGCTTGAACTTTCCTTGCTATGGCACCCGTTGTGGCTTAGAATACGGATGCTCGTAATGCGACTACAGATTGAAGAGAGCTGTTGAAGATGAAATCCAGTAAATTTGAAGTTGTTCGATCCGATCAGGGCGGATGCTACCTCTGTCTGGAGAATAACCAGGAACTCTACCTTGCCAGGGAAATTCGGGGCGGCCGACTCACCGCCCTGTGTTCCCGCTGCCTGCTCGGCAATCTGGATGACTTCATGTTGGACAATACCAGGGAGTGGCCTTTTTCGCAGGGACAATAGAGGCGAACAGGACGAGACTTAGACTGTTCCCTGTTTGGCTCCGCTTCCATTCCTGTTCAGCCCCGGCAGCACGTGATCTAAAATCCCGTTGATGAAGGCTCCCGATTCATTGCTGCCAAACATCTTGCCCAAATCAATGGCTTCATTGATGGAAACCTTGGGCGGAATGGTCCTGCAGTGAAGCATTTCGTAAAGAGCCAGACGCAGGATGTTCCGGTCCACAATGGACATCCTCTCGATGCGCCAATGCTGCGAAGCCCCACCAATCATCCGGTCTATTTCCGCGCGGTGATGATAGACCCCATAGACGAGCTCTTCACAAAAAGGCCGCAATTCCAACGGACTTTCAAAGCACTCGTAATACAGTCGAAGCGCCTCCTCCGGAGGCACTTCATTCACTTCCATCTCATACAATACCTGCAGTGCAATCTCGCGCGAACGTCTACGCTGACCCATATCTTCTATTCTCGCTTGTGAAACCCGGTGGAATGCTTCGTCAATTCATTCCAACTACGAAGGGAATGACCGGTGGAAGAACATCGGCCTGATGACTTTCCGGCGCGGGGGAAGGCCCCTGGGTTGCGGAAGCTCCGAACATATCAAATCGTCTCTATCGTGTGGTGGATAGTCTACAGTTTCTCGCTTGGATGCGACCCTCTGCCAAGCCAGGGGTAAGCATGTCTCAGGACGGCAGGTGCCTTATGAGATTAGTCATCTCAATGGCAGCCAGGGCAGCTTCCCAGCCCTTGTTGCCTGCCTTTGAACCGGCTCGCTCAATGGCCTGCTCCAAAGTGTCCGTGGTGAGCACGCCGAAGCTGATGGGCACACCCGATTCCAGACTGACGTTGGCTATACCTTTGGAAACTTCGCTGGCCACGTAGTCAAAATGCGGAGTAGCCCCTCGAATTACCGCACCCAGGCAAATCACGGCGTCATAGCGCCCCGTCTCGGCCAACTTTTTGGCTATCAGCGGGATTTCAAATGCCCCCGGTACCTTGTAGACGTCAATGCTCTCCGGCTCCGCTCCACTCCGTTTGAGAGCATCCATGGCACCGCCCAGCAGTCGATCGCAAATAAAGTCATTGAACCGGCTGACGACTATTCCAAACCGAAGGCCCTGGGCCAGCAGTTTCCCCTCATATATTGTCATGATGCACTACTCGCTTCCTTTTCCTCAATGCAACTGATCAGGTGACCCATTTTACTGCACTTGGTTTTGAGATAGTCGATATTGCACTCATTGGGTGCTATCTCGATGGGAACCCGCTTGGTGACTGTAATGCCGTACCCCTGAAGGCCGACAATTTTGGTGGGATTATTAGTCATCAGCTTCATCTTCCTGATTCCCAGGTCCACCAGCATCTGAGCGCCTATGCCATAGTCACGCAAATCGGCATCAAAGCCCAGCGCCTTATTTGCCTCCACGGTATCGTAGCCTCTTTCCTGCAAAGCATAGGCTTTCAACTTATTCAAAAGGCCAATACCGCGACCTTCATGATTCCTCATATAGAGTAAAACGCCCCTGCCCTCCTTGGCAATCTGCATCAAGGAAGCCCTGAGCTGCCCGCCGCAATCGCACCGCAATGATCCCAAGACATCCCCGGTCAAACATTCCGAATGAACTCGCACCAGGATTTCATCGTCCGGATTGATTTCGCCCTTGACCAATGCCAGGTGTGTGTAATCATCGATGTCATTGGTATAGCCGATGATCTGAAATTCACCTCCATAGGCGCTGGGCAGCGTGGCAACAGCCGAACGATGCACAAAAATTTCATGCTGCATGCGATAATGAATGATGTCTGCCACAGTGACAATCTTGACGCCATGCTTTTCGGCAAATTCTTCCAGGTCCGGCATGCGGGCCATGGTGCCGTCGTCTTTCATGATTTCGCAGATCACACCAGCCGGTTTGAGGCCCGCCAGTCGGGCCAAGTCCACCGACCCCTCCGTTTGACCGGTGCGCACCAGTACGCCACCCTTCTTGGATCGCAGCGGAAATATGTGACCCGGGCTGACAATGTCTTCAGGCCTGGCATCGTCTGCGATGGCTGTGAGGATGGTGTGAGCTCTGTCCGCAGCGCTTATCCCTGTAGTAACACCATGCCTCGCCTCGATGGAAACCGTGAAGGCGGTTTCAAAGCGGGATAGATTCTGGGAAACCATCATGGGCAATCTGAGGTGATCAACCCGCTCGGGAGTCAGGGAAAGGCAAATCAGGCCGCGGCCGAATCGGGCCATAAAGTTGATCGCTTCGGCACTGACCATTTCGGCGGCCATACAGAGATCGCCTTCATTTTCGCGATCTTCATCATCAACCAAAATAACCATCTTGCCCCGGCGAATGTCTTCCAACGCCTCGGGGATGCTTGCCACAGGCATTATCAGCTACTCCTTTGCTCAAGAATGTGCTGGATTTGACAATCCCTTAAATCGATTATAGAGGTCCCAGGATAATGTTCTTGGTGTAAGCCACAATCATTTTCTTAAATTTTACAAATAGCATGAAGCCGGGGGCTTCTCAAGAGAAGCTCAGCCAAATACTTGGGGCCCGCACTTGTCCGAGGCTCACCCGCTCATCATACAGCCGCTCCAACCGTTCACCAACGGCGCAGAGAGGGCCGAGATTGGCAAAGCTTGTATCCTTCAGGGAGGATTCTTAGCGTGCCTCCGTGCCCTTCGTGTCTTTGTGCCGAACGACTGCGAAAACTCATAAAAATCCGTGCTTTTCCAGGAAACTCAAATCTATACTGGATCGATCCGATCCCTTGAAAAGCTTCCTTTCCCATCCGCTCAGCATCTTTCCCACGTATTTGCCGATGAGATCCGTTTCTATGTTCACTCGATCACCGCTCTCAAGCCATTGGATCGTCGTCTGCCGAGCCGTATGGGGAACAATGTTGACGTCAAAGCAATCGAGTCCACACCCGTTGACCGTCAGGCTGATGCCATCGATGGCAATAGAGCCTTTCTCCACGATGTACCTGGCCGCCTCGGGTGGGACCTCAAAGAAAAGCCGCCAGGAACGCCCATCCTGGCTTCTGTTCAGTAGCGTCCCGACAGCGTCCACATGGCCGCTCACCAGATGCCCGCCCAGACGGTCTCCCAAGCGCAGGGCACGTTCCAGGTTGAGGCGGCTACCGGCCGCCTTGCTCCCCAATGTAGTACGATTGAGAGTCTCGACGGACACATCGGCGCTGAAGACATTCCCGGAAAAGGCGGCCACCGTGAGGCAGGCTCCGTCCACTGAAATGCTTTCACCCAGCTCCAGTTGCTGGAAGGCGCCATGCGATTTGATGACCATCCTGGCGTCACTGCCTTGCCGGTCGGTCCTGATTAACGTACCTATGTCTTGTATGAGACCGGTAAACACAGCATCACCCTCGTCAATAGATTGCTTCCCTAAATCTACCCGTAAGCATAACATCCTGACCAAATCTTCGGACCTTGATATCATAGGCTGAAAAAGCCTGCGACATCATCTCCCGCGCATTCCCCCAGAAAGCGGGCAGACCGCGCGGATCCGCTAAAATCTTAGGCCCGTAGAAAAAATAGAAGTCGTCGGCCAGGTGCTGCTCCACGAAGCTTCCCAGCACGTGAGCACCACCTTCTACCAGCAGGCTGGTGATCTGCTCTCCACCCAACTCTTCCAGCAAAGCGGCCAGATCGATGCGGCCGTCTTTGGCCGGCAGGCGTAAAGTTCGCACTCCCTTCCGGTGCAACCGGTTCATCCGGGACTCCGCTGCATCCGGGCCGCATGCAATCCACACCGGGAACTCACGTGCGGTTAAAACCAGCTGACTGTCCAGGGGAATACGCAGCTCGGCATCCAGTACAATACGTATGGGTTGACGGGCGGTCTTCTTTCCTAACCGCGCAGTGAGCATTGGATCATCACACAGAGCCGTGCCTATGCCCACCAAAATAGCGTCCAGCTCGCAGCGCAGCCGGTGGGCGAAGCGCCGTGAACTTTCGTTGCTGACCCATCTCGCGTCACCAGTGCGGGTTGCGATTTTGCCATCGAGGGTCATGGCGGCTTTAAGGGTCACATAAGGAATGCCGGTCGTGGCGTACTTGATGAACCTCTGATTCAGTTTCCGGCACTCGTTGTGCAGGATGCCCGTATCGACCGTCACTCCATGCCGTCGCAAATAGTCTGCGCCGCCCCCCTTGACCTGTCGATTGGGATCCTCCATACCAATCACCACCCGCGCAATCCCCGCCTGCAAAACCGCTTGCGAGCACGGCGGCGTTCTGCCGAAGTGGTTGCACGGCTCAAGGGTGACATAGAGCACCGCTCCGCGCGCCTTGTCGGCGGCATCCCGCAGGGCGTTTATTTCCGCATGGGGCCCTCCGACATATTCATGGCAACCCTTGCCGACAACCGCACCATCTGCCACTACAACGGCGCCGACCAAAGGATTGGGGCTCGTCCGACCGCGCCCTTTGGCAGCCCATCGCAGCGCCTCCTTCATATAGAATTCATCGTCATGCAACATTCAACAACTCACAACCCGCCTCAGGTTGACACACTCCCAAGATAACAACGCACATCCGGCAGGGGCGGTTGTGCTGCCGCATACCCCGCAGAGTCGTTTGGGCACAGCCTGCCAGGCACACACAGGGGACTGTGAGGGCAGCTCAACCCGCGCAAAAACCCGGTCTCGGGAGCTGCAGCTGCAGGTAATGGCACTGCGGCCAAGGACCCGCTACCGGTACAGCGGAAAAGACGCACAAAATTCGGAGACTTCCGCCTTTAGAGCTGTGATGGCCCGTTCATCTCCCACCGCCTGCAAACCACGGTGGATAAACCGCGCTACCGCCGGCATGTCGTCAGGCGTCATGCCACGGGTTGTCAACGCCGGGGTACCGATGCGGATGCCGCTCGCAATGTGAGGTTTTTGTGGATCAAAGGGGATGGAATTCTTGTTCACGGTAATGCCAGCCGAATCCAATGTTTCTTCCGCCAGCTTGCCGGTCAGTTGCTGTGGGGAAAGATCGACCAGTATCAAATGGTTGTCTGTTCCTCCGGACACCAGGCGGTATCCCAGGGCGGTCAACTCCTTCGCCAGCCGCCGGCTGTTCTCCACAATTCGGCTTTGATAGGCTTTGAAGGCCGGCTGTAACGCCTCATGAAACGCCACTGCTTTGGCGGCTATGACATGCATGAGAGGGCCCCCCTGAATGCCCGGAAAAATCTGGCTGTCAAGGGTCTTGGCATAATTTGCATGAGACAGGATCAGTCCACCGCGAGGGCCTCGCAAAGTCTTGTGCGTGGTCGAGGTGACAAAGTCCGCATAATCGATGGGATTAGGGTGCAAACCGGCACTCACCAGCCCGGCAATGTGGGCCATATCGACCAGCAGGAATGCGCCCACAGCGCTGCATATTTCCCGAAATCGGGCAAAATCGATAATGCGTGGATAGGCACTGGCTCCCGCTATGATCATCTTCGGGCGCGACTGCTTCGCCAGGCGCGCCAGTTCATCGTAATCGATGCGCTCGGTGTCACGCTTCACGCCATAGGACGTCACATTGAAAAACCGTCCGGAAAAACTGACCGGGCTGCCGTGGGTCAAGTGTCCGCCCTGGCGCAGGTCCATTCCCAAAATAGTGTCTCCAGGATCCAGGACGGCGAAATAAACCGCCATGTTGGCCTGTGAACCCGAGTGGGGCTGGACGTTGGCGTATTCCGCATGAAAAAGCTTTTTGGCCCGTTCCTGTGCAAGCCTTTCCGCAATATCTACAAACTCGCAACCGCCGTAATATCTCTTCCCTGGATAGCCTTCTGCATACTTATTGGTCAAAACCGAACCTTGAGCCTCCCGGACCGCCGGACTGACAAAGTTCTCCGAAGCGATGAGCTCCAGCTTGCCCTGCTGTCTTTTCTCTTCGTCCCGAATCACCCGGGCAATTTCCGGATCGACAACCTCAAGATAGGACATTGCATTTTCCTTCTTAAAAGCACTATTTCGCCACCATGACGCACTCATTGCTTCCGTTGAAAATTGACGCAACTTCTAACTTCCGACCATGCTCTTTTCACCCTTTGAAGGGAGATCCCCCCGTCACACCGGCGTCCCCGTCACAATGGTCGATCATCTCAACTCTTTTTTGATGCCTGCCGCCTTCAAATGCTTCCGCCAGCCAAACATCCACCACTTCAGCGGCAAGACCCGGCCCCAGGAAGCGTCCGCCCAGACATAGCACATTGCTGTCGTTATGCCGCCTGGCCATTTTGGCCGCATAAGGTTCATTGGCCTGGACGGCTCGAACTCCGGGAATGCGATTGGCGGCAATGCACATTCCGATGCCGCTGCCGCAGACCAGGATGCCGCGCTCGACGGCACCGCCGGCAACAGCGCGACCCACCTTGACGGCATATTCCGGATAGTCAACGGAATCCAGGCTGTGGGCGCCGATGTCTTCCACTTGGTGACCCTGCTGGCGCAAATGGACAACCAGTTTTTCCTTTAACTCATAGCCGCCGTGATCGCATCCAACCATTATCTTCATCAAGCCAACCTCATCGGGTTTGTGCCAAAAGGGACTCCACCCGTCCGGCAACCTTCATTGATGCGGCCCCATGCAATCCCACCGGCAGCGAGTCTCCTGCCCGGTTCTGTCAGGCTGCAGTGAGGAAGCCGGCACACCTTTCTTTTAATGAACATGGTCAGGCGCCGTTCCACTTGCGCAATACAATGGTGGCGTTGGTACCGCCAAACCCGAAGGAGTTGGACAACGCAACATCTATCGCTGCCGGCCTGGCCTGATTGGGAACATAGTCCAAATCGCAGTCGGGATCCTGATTTTCGTAGTTGATCGTTGGTGGAATCATTTCACGCTTGATGGCCAGAGCGGTATAGGCGGCCTCAACCCCACCGGCGGCACCGAGCAGATGACCGGTCATGGACTTGGTCGAACTGACGGCCAGGCTGCGCGCGTGTTCTGCAAAAACCGTCTTGATGGCCTGGGTTTCATACTTGTCGTTCAGGTCGGTAGACGTACCGTGAGCATTGATGTAGTGGACATCTTCAGGCCGCACCGAGGCATCATCGAGTGCCATCCGCATGCAGCGTACCGCCCCTTCCCCCTCAGGAGCCGGAGCAGCCATGTGGTAAGCATCTCCCGAAGCACCAAAACCAGTAATCTCGGCGTATATTTGGGCCCCTCTGTCGAGCGCCGTCTCCATCTCTTCCAGAATCAGAATGGCCGCTCCTTCTCCCATCACAAACCCATCACGGTCTCGTTCAAACGGGCGCGAAGCTTTCTCCGGTTCGTCATTGCGCGTGGACAACGCGCGCATGGCATTGAAGCCGGCAATACCCAGAGGGGTTATGGTCGATTCGACTCCACCGGTGATCATGATATCGGCCATGCCGCTGCGTATCATGTGAAAAGCCTCTCCAATGGCATGAGTGCCTGCTGCACATGCCGTTTGGACCGACAGGTTAGGCCCTTTGGCTCCATGATAAATGGATATGAGTCCCGGGGCCATATTGCCCAGCAGCATGGGAATGAAGAAAGGGCTCACTTTTTTGTTTCCGGATTCCAGCAACACTCGATGATACACTTCAATGGTGGAAAGCCCCCCCAGGCCGCATCCGATAAAAACGCCGGCACGATCCGCGCGCTTCCCAGAGATGGTCAAGTGCGCGTTCTCGAAGGCCAGTCTGGCTGCACCCAGGCTGATTTGCAGAAATCGATCCATCTTGCGCAGTTCTTTTTTGGCAATAAAATCTTCCGGGTGAAAATTCTTGACTTCGGCAGCGATTTGCGTCGCATACCCCGTGGGATCAAAGCGAGTAATGTGTCCAATCCCCGATTTGCCCTGCATCAGAGCACTCCAGTTTTCTTCGATCCCTATTCCCAGAGGAGATACCAAACCGATTCCTGTGATGACCGCCCGGCGGTGTTTACCAATTTCCATTGTTTTCCCTCACTGGTGCAGCGGCGCGCATTCCGTTGCCTTGCCCGTCCGACCGACTATTTTCTCTTGCTGGCAAGGTTTTCAACCCATAAACATCCCGCCATTGACGTGAACGACCTGACCGGTAACATAACCGGCTGCTTCCGAAGCCAAATACTTTACCGCACCCGCAACATCCTCGGGAGTCCCCAGGCGAGCCGCCGGTATTTGCGCCAGCAAGCTCTCTTTGGCCTTATCCGTCAGAGCGGCGGTCATGTCGGTTTCGATAAAGCCCGGCGCCACGGCATTTACGGTGATATTTCTGGAAATGAGCTCACGGGCGAGCGAGCGGGTCAGCCCTATGATCCCTGCCTTCGCGGCCGCATAATTGCTCTGTCCGGCATTGCCCATGGCGCCGACAACCGATGTCACGTTGACGATGCGGCCGTATTTTTGTCGCATCATGGGTTTGACCACCGCTTGCGAGCAGAGAAAAGCCCCCTTCAGATTGGTGTCAATGACTTCGTCCCACTCTGCGGATTTCATGAGAACCAGCAGGTTGTCCCGGGTGATGCCGGCGTTGTTGACCAGAACATCAATGCGCCCATGAGCTTTCAACATCTCTTTAAAGGCTTCTTTGACAGCCGTCTCATCGGCAATATCAAACGGCTGCAGGTGCGCTCCGCCGCCTTTATCCGCCACCGCGGCCGCCGTCTTCTGGGCCGCAGCGACACCGGAGCGGTAGTTGATCACGATTTGATGACCGGGCTCCGCCAACTCGACCGCAATGGCCCTGCCGATCCCTCGACTCGCCCCGGTAACGACAATCACCCGCTTTTCTGACATGGAATTACTCCCGCTCCTGCTTGATTTTTCGGATAAAAGCCGGAATGAATTCGAACAGGTCCGCCACTACACCACAACTGGCCACATCGAACACCGGCGCTTCCCTGTCCTTGTTCACGGCCACGATGATCTTTGAGCCCTGCATGCCAACCACATGCTGAATGGCCCCCGACAGCCCAACGGCCATATAGAGGGTGGGGGCAACCGTGCGGCCCGTTTGTCCAACCTGATGCGAAGGCGCAATCCAGCCTTCCTCAACCGCACCGCGCGAGGCCCCGACGGCCCCTTTGACCAGTTGCGCAAGCTCTTCAAGCAGGACAAAATTTTCCGCCTTCCCCAGACCGCGCCCGCCGGAGACAATGATATCGGCCTCGGTGAGCTTTGCGGTTTGATCCTGTTCGGGAATGACCTCCAACACTTCCACGCGATTCTGGAAGATCCCGTCCGGCACCTCGATGACTTCGCTGCGCCCCGGATGCTCCGGCTGCCGGACCGGCCGCATGACCTTGGGGCGAACGGTCGCCATCTGCGGACGACTGTTGGGGCAAACAATGGTCGCCATGACATTTCCCCCAAAGGCCGGTCGTGTCTGCAGCAACAACCCCTCCTCGCTGATATCCAGCTCGGTGCAGTCCGCCGTCAATCCGGTCCTGACGGAGGCGGCAACGCGCGGGATGAAAGAACGGCCGATGCTGGTGGCACCAGCCAGCAGAATCTCCGGTCGCTTTTTGTGAATCAGGTCCACCAGAACGTCTGCGTAGGCTTCATTGGTGAAGCGGGCCAACTGTGGATGATCGACCAGATAGACGACGTCCGCCCCATAGGCAATCAGCTCTGACGACAGCGCCTCTCCCAGTCCATGGCCAAGCAGAACCGCCGCCAGTTCGACCCCTCTTTTGTCCGCCAGTTGTCGTCCCGCCCCCAGCAGTTCGTAGCTCACCTTGTGAACCGTGCCGTCACGCCATTCAGCAAATACCCATACACCATTGTAGTCGGCCAAATCCGCAGCGGGCCCGGCACCCACTTCCGGCAGAGAGATGGCGCCGAACTCACAGGTGTCCACACACATACCGCACAAGGTGCATTCATCGGAGATCTCGACACTGGTTTCACCGACGGTGATGGCCCCAAACGGGCAAACATCGGAACACACCCCGCAAACGGTGCATTTCTTGCCATCAACAAGTGCTTTCATATTCCTGGTACCTTGGCTTCCTTCAGGTATCTGTAGAGTTGCTCCACCTGCTCTTCGAGGCTCCCTTCGATGATGACCCGGTCGGTCCGCCGCGGCGGCGAAAAGACTCTCACCACCTGTGTGAACGAGCCGCACAGTCCCACATCATTGGCATCGAGCCCCAGTTCGGCAATTCCCCATACGGGGATAGCCGCCTTCTTGGCGCGCATCTTGTGGCGCAGGGAGGGCAAGCGGGGTTCTCCCACCTCCTTGATGACGGTGATCAGTGCCGGGGTCGACAGTTTCCATACTTCGGTACCTTCATCGGTTTGCCTGGTCACCTTCAGGTGTTGTGAGTCCAGCGGTTCCATTTTCTTCACGAAGGTGGCATAGGGTATATCGAGCAACGTCGCCACTTCCGGACCCACCTGAGCGGTATCCCCGTCCACCGCCTGCTTGCCGCAGAGAATAAGATCGACGTTTCCCAGTTTGCGAATGGCCGCAGACAGGGTAATGGAAGTAGCCCAGGTGTCGGCGCCGGCAAAGGCTCGGTCACTCAACAAAAGCGCCGCGTCGACTCCGCGCGACAAAACCTCTCGCAATGCCTCTTCGGCCTGCGGCGGTCCCATGGTGATGACCGTGATTGTGGCGCTCGATGCATCCTTTATTTGCAGAGCGGCTTCCACAGCAAACAGATCGAAGGGATTGATGATGCTCTCCACACCCTGCCGGACCAGAGTATGGGTGTCGGGATCAATGCGAACGTTTTTGGTGTCGGGAACCTGTTTGATGCATACAACGATGTGCATGGAGTGCACCTCTTTCTAACGAAAAGCCTCTTGCTAGAAGAAAGTCTCTTTGATTCGACTGTATTCTTTGTTGAGCTCCTGTCCGATAATGTTTCTCTGGATTTCGTTCGTGCCTTCGTAAATTTGCAGAATTTTGGCATCCCGCATCATCTTCTCCACCGGATAATCCTGCATGTAGCCGTAACCCCCCAGTATTTGAACGGCGTCCGTAGCGACTTCCATGGCGACATCCCCGGAAAACACCTTCACCATCGCCGCCAGTTTGCTGGCATCGGGCGGCTCCGTGTCCATGTGGCGGGCAGCGGCGTAGAGCAGCGCTCTGGAAGCTTCGGTCTTGATCGCCATATTGGCCAGCTTGTGCTGGATGGCCTGAAATGTAATGATGGGCTTGCCGAACTGTTCGCGTTGCCGCGCGTATTCCACCGCAAGGTCCAGCGCACCCTGGGAAAGTCCCACTCCCAAGGCGGCGATGCCCGGACGCGACTTGTCAAAAGTCTTCATGGCATTGATGAAGCCAATCCCTTCGCGGCCTATCAACCGGTCTTTGGGAATACGGCAGTCCTGAAAAATAAGTTCCCTGGTGGCGGAAGCCCGGATCCCCAGCTTTTTCTCCTTCCTGCCAAAAGAAAAGCCCGGATCCCCTTTTTCCACAATGAAAAAACTTGCGCCGCGCGGCCCTTTGCTGCGGTCGGTCAAGGCCAGCACCGAGTAGATCTCGGCCTCGCCCCCATTGGTAATCCACTGCTTGGTTCCGTTCAGCAGGTAGTGGTCCCCGTCGCGCACGGCCGTGGTCTTGATGCCGGAGACGTCGCTGCCGGCGCTTGATTCGGTCAGGCCGAAAGCGGCCAGGCGCTTGCCTGCGGCTACTTCGGGAAGGTAGCGCTGCTTCTGCTCTTCACTGCCGTAAAGCAATATCGGGTACGCCCCCAGACCACTGGCGGCGAAACTGGTCGCGACACCGATGCAGGCCTGTGCCAGTTGCTCGATGGCCAGGCAATTCTCTAAGATACCCCCTCCCATACCCCCGTATTCCTCGGGGATATAGAGTCCGAACAAGTCCGCTTGGGCCAAAACCTGCATGATCTCCCAGGGGAACTCTTCCTGCTCGTCCAATTGCGCGCGCACCGGTTTGATTTTTTCCCGGGCAATCTGGGCAGCCAGCTCCTGGATCATCTGTTGTTCTTCTGTCAAAAAGTAGTTCATCTATCCTCCTTACCCAATCGGGAAAAAACCGTGCATTTTCTGACTGTCCTGGCTGCCATTGCTTGCCTTGGCGGGGAACATATAGAGCCGTAACCGGTCCTCAACACCTTGCCCTCTGCAATCAGTGCCCTGGTCGAGGGCATGCCGGCGATCACCGGATAGAGCCCGGGGAGCAATTCAGCCTAATGCCCATCGGGGACTCTTGCTGCGTTGTGCTGGTGCTCGCACGGGCCTGCAACTCACGGATGGAAATACAAGAGCATGCGGCACCATGCCGATTCATGGCGATACGTGCAAAAGGTGTGAGCCTGCATTGCCATCCTTATCTGCTTTTGTGAATTTCCAGGACTTAAAGCGGTAGGACTTGTTTGTTTACCGGGGGGAGTCCCATACGATATTCAGAGAGGATGGCTGCAATCCACAGTGTCTACCGCATTTCCCAACACCATCTGTCGCTGATCGCTGTTGGACAGATGCTATTCCTCCTCAAAGTCCAGGACAACACGATCGCGATAATAGCCACACGTCGGACAAACCCTATGGGGCAAGCGAGGTTCTGAGCACTGTGGGCAACGGGACAAGGACGGCGGGGTGAGGTTGTTATGAGCACGCCTTTTATCTCTTCGAGCTTTGGAAGTCTTACGCTTTGGTACAGCCATTTTTTAGAATTCTCCTTAATGGTTAACTGCAGAGGACAAAACCACCATCACCGAACCAACTGCTCTTTCATTTGCTCGAGCCCGGCAAAAGGGGATGTTTTTGTACTTCGCCGGCAACTGCAAGCTGCTTGATTGAGATTGGCCCCACAGTTCTGACAGAGCCCTTTGCAGCTTTCTGAACAAAGAACCTTGTAGGGCAGGGCAAGAAAAATCTGTTCGGCTACCAATTGATCCAATTCTATAATTTCTCCGTCAAAGAACTCATATTCGAGCTCATCAACTTCCAGTTCTTTTTCTTCGTCCTGGGGCAAGTTCTTGTCTTCCACCAAAAAAACATCCACCTGTTCCCGCAACAGCCACTGGAAATCATCCAGGCACCTGTGGCATGTGAGCCGAAGAATCGACTCGATGGACCCGATAATGCGGATGTGATCCGGCCGCTTGTGGATTTCCAGGTCCACGTTCACCGGCCGCACCAACTCCATTGCAAACGGATCGTCCGGCTGCATGTATTGTTTCAATCGGTTCTGGCCCCAGTGAAAATGCAGAAACCGACCTGATTCCGGTATCTCGTCAACGCGCACCCGCATTGTCACCCCTTGTCGGAATGTGTAAATGGGTGAGTATAGAAATTCCCTTTAAACTGTCAAGAGATTTTAACCACAAGGTCAACGGCGGTCAAAATCAACGTGTCCGCATGGCTTGGCAACAGCAGCCCCGAACCCTCCTCCCTGCAATGGCAGAGCATGCCACCAGCCGTTCAATCGTCACATCTTGGCAGCGATTTGCGTGATGAGATCCTCGGCAACCTCTCCAAAAATCTTGCGCCAGGCACCGCGTGTGAAGGTACCATCGCCAAAGGTGATCTCTTTTTCCGCCTCAGCACTGGTAAAGACATTGCCATCCTTTATTACGTCGCACCTCACGGTCAAATAGGTCTTGCCCCACATGGGCAAAGCCCAGCGATACCATGCACTGCCCTTCTGATATTTGAGAATCGTAGCTCTGATGGTGTAGGGAGCGTACGCCGCTTCTCCCGACCACAGCATGTCCCGCCTCTTCAACGACTGATCGAGGGCGCTCCACAGCATGCCGATAACATCCACATCGAATAATTCCTCGGTGCTGTTGGAAACATCGACGACTCTCATTTTGACATTCGGCAGCTGGCGGTAAATGGTTTCATTCTCATCCGGGGCTGAACCGCAGCTGCAAAAGGAAACTATTACAACGAATAAGGCAAGAACATGGACTAATTTTTTCATATTCTACTCACCTTTCCACCAAGATCAACCAATCGGCCACCCTCTCATGGGTACGTTGCTGATTTGCGTCATACTGCCAGAAGGCAGTGATCAGGGCAAGCTCCCTGTGCAGGGTGTAAGCATTTTGTCCACGGCGGCATTGACAAATGTGTTTGGCTTCAGGGATTTTCTCGTTCTTGAGTTTAACCGGACAGTGTGTTATCCCTTACTCGCATTTTTTCAGCAAAATTGCACAGATCATCTACAAGGAGCACAATACCGATGGAGCCGGTGATTACTCGCTTTCCCCCAAGCCCGACGGGTTACCTTCATATAGGTGGCGCACGCACGGCACTTTTCAACTGGCTGTTTGCCCGCCACCACAAGGGGCAGTTCATCCTGAGAATTGAAGATACGGACCAAATCCGCTCCACCGACGAGTCCATCAAGGCGATCCTGGATGCCATGGATTGGCTTTCCCTTGATTGGGACCAGGGACCCTTCTATCAGACCCAGCGACTTGATCTGTACCGAGAATATTTGCAGAAGCTCATAGAAAACGGATCGGCCTATTACTGCCGGTGTCAACCCGAAGAGCTGGAAAAGCGCAGGCAGCAAGCTTCGGCAGCCGGGCTCAAGCCAAAATACGACGGCTTGTGCAGAAATCTGGGGCTGGGACCCGGACCAGATCGTGTGGTTCGTTTCCGCACGCCCGATTCGGGAACAACGGTTCTCAACGACCTGATCAAGGGGCCGATTTTTTTTGACAACTCCGAACTGGACGATCTGGTGCTGCAGAGAAGCGACGGCATGCCGACCTACAACTTCGCCGTCGTTGTTGACGACATCACCATGAACGTCACGCATGTCATACGCGGTGACGACCATGTCAACAACACACCCAGGCAAATTCTTATTTATCAGGCCCTTGGAGTGAAGCTGCCGTTTTTCGGGCATGTCCCCATGATTTTGGGCCAGGATCGCACGCGCATGTCCAAGCGCCATGGCGCCACATCGGTCATGGCCTACAAAGAAATGGGATACCTGCCGGAAGCTTTGGTCAATTACCTGGTTCGCCTGGGGTGGTCGCACGGAGATCAGGAAATTTTCAGTCGCGCAGAGCTCATCGAGAAATTCAGCCTGGACAATGTCGGCAAAGCACCCGGCATTTTTGACCCAGACAAGCTGCTGTGGCTGAACGCGCACTACTTGCGGGAAAAGGCCCCGGAAGAACTGACCGTGCTGTTGAAACCCTACCTGAAATCCTTCAATTACCCTGAAAAGCCCGAAAAATATCTGGCAAAAGCGGTGAAAACATTGCAGCCCCGTGTGCATACCCTTGTGGAGCTGGCGCAATCCATGAAATTTTACCTGGCCGAATCTATCGAATATGATCCAGCCGCGGCCAAGAAATTCTTGACGCCCGAGGTCAAAGAAGCTTTCGCCAAATTAACCGGGGCCATGGTAACACTGGAAGTTTTTGACGAGGCCGGCCTCGAGCAGGTTTTCAGGCGGATTGTGGTCGATGAGATGGGGATGAAGCTGGGTAAGATAGCTCAGCCGGTGCGTGTCGCCTTGACGGGAATGACCGCCAGTCCCGGGCTTTTTGAGGTCATCGACGTGCTCGGCAAGGACACTGTCCTGCAGCGCATGAAGCTCGCTTTGGCATACATCGAGAGCCGCTGAAATTTTCGTCGGCGGTTCGTGCCGCAAAACAGCTGCCTGTGCAGTGCCCGGGGCCGCCATCGCCAATCTATGGCGGTGTGGCGGCGAGAGCGATCCCATGCGTCCTCTCACATTCTGTCGGGTTTCGTCATGCGCCTCGAGTAACTCGATCACCCCGGCCTTTTTCACAATAATTTGGCAAAAATCCCCAAAAACGTGTTATGATCCGGCACGATTTGGGTTTGGCTCCCATCTGAACATCTGAAGCATCATGGAAAATTGGCCGCCGCCTTGAGACTGTAATCGATGGAGAATAGAACAGCCAGCAATCGCTCCAAAGGATTTCTGCGCAACCTGCCCCTTCGTTATCGGCTGAGCATTCCCTTTTTGTTTCTCGCTTTCATCGGCACTTTTTCCCTTGTGGGCCTGGCTATCCTCAGCCAAAACGAACTCATCCGACAGCAGGAACGGGAGCGTCTTTTTGGCTATTACCGGGCCTTCGAGCACAATCTCGCGCTGGAAGGACGCTGGGCGGTCAGCCTCGCCTCCAACTTCGCCCGCAATCCCGAAGTTGCTGCAGCCCTGGCCCATCGAGATCGGTTACGCTTGATCAAGCTCTGTTACCCCGCCTACGTTTTCATGAAAAAGAACTACGGCATCAGCCAGTTCAATTTTCATGACCTGTCGCCAACAATGTTCCTGCGTCTGCACCGCCTTTACGAATTCGGCGACAACCTCGATTATCGCAAAACCATTGAGGATGCTGTGGCCATCTCGCAGGAAACCTACGGTCTTGAGAAGGGCTTGACCGGGTTCGGCATACGGGGTGTGGCGCCGGTCTTCTATCAAAACCGCCTGGTGGGGACCACTGAGATCGGATTCAGTTTTGGATCCGTATTCCTCGAACAGCTCAAGGAGCAGTTCGGCATCGAGGCATCTTTTTTGCTCCCCGCAGACCAGGGCAATTCTTTTTCCAGTCTCGACACCACCTTCCCGCATCCCATCGAGCGAAACGATCCGGCCTACAGGGATGTGTTCCGCACGCGAAATCCGCAGCTGCTCCTGCGTAAAGTCGCCGACAAACCTTATGCGGTCATGGTGGGTGCCGTTCAGGATTACAAGAACAACACGGTCGCCTTGGTGGAGCTGTGTGTGAGCCGTGCGGCAACCTTGAATTCCATTGATCATTATCGTCAATTGATGCTGGGAATCGGCATCATTGGGATGCTGCTCTCGGTTGGAGGCATCTATGTAATCAGCAGCTACTTCACCAAACCCATTGCCAAAATGGTGGCTTTTGCCCGACAGATTGCTCTCGGCAGGCAGGTGAAGCCGCTCGACATCAACCCCTCCGGGGAACTGAGGGATCTGGCCGCAGCTCTGGATGATATGCTCACCGCGTTAAATGTCTCGCGCACCAAAATTCAAAACTACACCGACAATCTCGAACATATGGTTCACCTGCGGACGCGTGCTCTGCGGGAATCAGAGGAGAAATATCGGACCCTGGTGGAGAATGTGCCGCTGGTGGTTTATCGCTTGCTGGGGGACGGCAAGTTGATATTCATCAACCATTTCATCCAGGACCTGGCCGGCATGACGGTGCGCGACGTGTTGCAGCAAGAGGATTTCTGGAAGCAAAAAGTCTGGGAGGAGGATCGCAATCGTATCTGGCCCCTGATGGACCGTTGCCTGAAGGATGGCATCGAATTTAAGGCGGAATACCGAATCCGCCACGCCAATGGCAAGCTCATTTTCGTGCAAGGCCATGCCCTGCCCATACTGGACGAACAAGGAAACGTCGAAACGGTCGATGGATTTCTGGTGAACATTACCGATCGACATCGCTTGCAGCAGCAAATCATTCAGACGGAAGAACTGCGCACTTTGAGCGAGGTCTCCGCGCGCCTGGCCCATGAAATTAGAAATCCGCTGGTGGCCGCCGGCGGTTTTGCTCGAAGGCTGCTGCAGACGCTGCCGGAAACGGATCCCAATCGAGAGAAAGTGCAGATCATTGTCCAGGAGGTTGCACGACTGGAGAAGATCCTGGAAAAAACCTTAGCTTACCTCAAGCCCTTTGAGGTTGTTTTGGACAGATCCTCGCTAAATGACTTACTAAAGCGCATCCTCGCCGACCAGGAAAAGATTTGCCGGGAATATGCTGTAAAGCTCCAGTTGAACCTGTCTCCACACCTGCCGGCCGTTGCCCTCGATACCATTCTTTTCACCAAGGTGTTGGAAAGCTTGACAAAAGCTCTGCTGGACTATTGCCAGCCCGGCGGGCGCATGGAAGTGCGGACCTACCCGGGTGAACATGCCGTTCATTTGGAAATGAAGGTAACGGCAGTGCAGATTTCAGAGGATGACATTGAACATTTTTTTTACCCCTTCACCAGCCGCCTGGACCCTTCCAAGACGTTGGACCTGCCGCTGGCCAAGATGATCATCCACAAGCACAGGGGCCTCATTAATCTGCGCAAAACCGACGGCAACCAGCTTGCTTTGAACATCACTCTTCCCCACTGAGGACGGCGCTACACAATTGAGTGGCCGCAAGCCGCAAGTCCGCCGCAGCACGGAAAACCCCTATGACTCATGTCACGGGATTTTTTGCGTTGCGCCGCAAACTCGTAGTTGACAAGTGGCGGAAGTGAGGAATAGAAGGGAAGGGCTGTGGCGAGTGTCCCTGGCGGCGACGCGCATTCGGGCTTGTTAAATGATTACCTTCAAGAACGTTCACAAGTGGTTTAAGCAGCTTCACGTGCTCAACGACATCAACTTCTCCGTCGAAACGGGGGAAGTGGTCGTCATTTGCGGTCCAAGCGGCTCGGGCAAGAGCACCATGATTCGCTGCATAAACCGCTTGGAACCGATCCAGGAGGGGGAAATCATAGTCGACAACATGTCCCTGAAGGATCCGCGCACCGATATCACGCGCCTCAGGGCGGAGATCGGTTTCGTGTTCCAGCAGTTCAACCTCTACCCGCATATGACGGTGCTGGAAAATGTTACCCTTGCTCCTGTCAAGGTACGCAAGATGAAAAGGAGGCAAGCCCAGGCGCTGTCCATGGAGCTGCTGGAAAAGGTCGGCATCCGGGAAAAGGCCTCCAGCTACCCGGCTCAACTTTCCGGGGGACAGCAACAGCGCGTCGCCATTGCGCGCGGTTTGGCCATGCGTCCCAAGATTATGCTGTTCGACGAACCCACCTCCGCCCTGGATCCGGAAATGATCAACGAAGTGCTGGACGTCATGCGCAAGCTCGCTACCGAAGGCATGACCATGGTGGTCGTCACCCATGAAATGGGCTTTGCCCGAGAGGTAGCCCACCGGGTGGTGTTTATGGACGCAGGTCGATTGGTTGAAAGTGCACCGCCGGTGGACTTTTTTACCAATCCGCAACACGATCGTACCAAGTCGTTCTTGAGTAAGATATTGTCTCACTAGCGCACTAATTCACCGCTGGAGCAACGCACAATTTCTAATAGAGAGGGCAGCAGATGGAAATCGACATTCGGACTGCAGAACCGGCACAGAGGCGACTGAAACCAAAGGATGAGAGTAAGCTGGTTTTCGGCAAGACGTTCAGCGATCATATGTTCCTGATGGACTATCAGGTCCCGAAAGGCTGGAACAATGCCCGCATCAGGCCTTATCAGGATCTCCATTTCGATCCGGCGGCCATGGTGCTGCACTACGGACAGGGTATTTTTGAAGGCTTGAAAGCCTACCGTTGCCGTGACGGCAGAATTCTGCTTTTCAGACCGGAGAAGAACTGGCAGAGATTCAATCGCTCCGCCCGCCGAATGTGCATGCCGGAAGTCGACCTGGACGCTCAGGCAAAGATTTTTGAAACCCTTCTGAGGCTTGATGTGGATTGGATTCCTCACAGCGTCGGATCCTCACTCTACATCCGGCCGACAATGATCGCAACGGAACCCGCTTTGGGAGTAAGACCCGCCCATCAATATCTTTACTTCATTATTACCGGACCGGTTGCTGCCTATTATGCCGAGGGATTCAATCCCATCAAAATATTTGTTTCGGACGAATTTGTGCGCGCGGTGCGAGGCGGCGTCGGCGAGGCTAAGACCATGGCCAACTATGCCGCCAGTCTGTACGCGGCGGAAACGGCCAAAAAAAATGGATTCACGCAGGTTTTATGGCTCGACGGCATTGAGAAACAGTACGTGGAAGAAGTCGGAACCATGAACATCTTTTTCCGATTGGATGACGAACTGGTAACGCCTCCCCTGACAGGCTCAATTCTCCCGGGAGTCACCCGCGATTCGGTGATCGAACTTGCTCGCCACTGGGGACTCAAGGTCACCGAAAGACTCATTTCCATCACCGAGGTGATCGACTCGATCCGATCCGGAAACATGAAGGAAATTTTTGGCACCGGAACCGCTGCGGTCATTTCACCAGTAGGCGAACTGAGCTACAAAAACGAGCTGTTCCGCATTCAGGATGGCTCCGTTGGTGAATGGTCCCAAAAGTTTTACGATGAAATTGTCGCCATTCAGTATGGCGAAAAGGATGATCCCTTCGCTTGGGTGCGCCCGGTAAGCATAGGTTAGTGTTCAAAAAAATAATCTTGGTTTCCAGGCAGGCCGGGTTGAGGCACAGAATCCAACGCCAGAAACATTATCTTGGAGGCCTTGGTTCATGGATCAAAATCAAGCCCCTGCAAGGAACAAAAAATAGTTTCCAGCGGGTCTTGAATTTTGCATTTGAGGTGGTTACTGTAAATTTAAGGTTGACGTTAAGTCGCCTTCTCCTAACCCCTCCTGACCCCGCCTGACAATCCCCCTCCAGTCAAGCGGGGTCAACTTTTTTTTGCGGCTTCCTGCAAGGCAGACCCCAAAACCCGGCCCATTCCGCCCCAGCCTGAATACCGGACTACAACCAGACCTGCTGGACGAATATAATGTTGGGGTGGTTCTGCAGGATGTTCAAAGCCTCCTGAGGGGCCTCATTGTCCAGTCGGATGATGGCGATTGCTTTATCTTTTTCCGGCGTTCGAGCCAGATGCATATTGGCTATGTTGACATTGTAGCTGCCCAGAGTCGTCCCTATCAATCCGATGGTGCCGGGTTTGTCCCAGTTGTTGACCAGCAGATTGATGCCTTCCAACTCGGATTCAAGCCGGTAATCGTTGAGCCAGACCAGGCGCATTTCGTCACCGGGAAAGACGGTTCCGGCAGCCGATAATTCGCCCGTCTGCCCCCTCACTCTCACGGTGATCAGACCGGTATACCCCCTCTTTTCCGACGTCGTCGCGGTAATCAGCTCGATTTGCCGCTCTTTGAGAAGCAAGTGGGCGTTCACCAAATTGACCTTCTCCGCCAGAATGGGATCAAGCATTCCCTTGATGGTCGTCTGGGTCAGGGGTTCCAGCGGGACGTCTTCGAACGCCGGACCATTGTATTCGATCTCCAGGCGATTGATGGGGGAACAGAGTTGTCCCTGCAGTCTTCCCAGTTTTTCGGCGAGAATCAGAAACGGCCGTATTTTTTCGTAGTCCCGGCGGCGCATGGACGGAAAGTTGACGGCATTGCGAATGATCCCGTACTGCAGATAGTCAACCATTTGCGAAGCGATGGCACGCGCAACATTGGCCTGGGCCTGATAGCTGGAAGCTCCGAGATGCGGAGTAAAGATGACATTTTCCAGTTCGAGCAAGGGGCTTCCCTGAGGGGGTTCCTTTTCGAATACATCGAGTGCCGCTCCAGCCACATGCCCCTTGAGCAAATATTCGTGCAACGCCGTTTCATCAATCAAACCGCCTCGCGCACAATTGATGATTCTCACTCCCGGCTTGGTCCTGGCAAGGTTCTCCCGATTGAGGACATGGCGTGTTTCCGGAGTCAGCGGCGTGTGCACCGTAATGAAATCAGAGCGGGCCAGCAGTTCCTCCAGGGGCACCCACTCGACGCCCAAAATAGCTGCTGCCTCAGGACTGATGTAGGGATCGTAGCCAAGCACGTCCATCTTCATACCGATGGCCCGATCAGCGACGATTGCGCCAATTTTCCCCAGACCGATCACCCCCAGCGTCTGCTGGTAAAGCTCGGTGCCCATGAAGCGTTTTTTTTCCCAGCGCCCCTCGCGCAAGGATTGGGTAGCCTGCGGGATGTGTCTGGCCAGTCCCAGCATGAGCGCCATGGTGTGCTCTGCGGCGGCCATGGCATTGGCTCCCGGGGTATTCATCACGAGGATGCCGCGAGTGCTGGCCGTTTGAACATCGATGTTGTCCACCCCGGTTCCGGCGCGTCCGATCACCTTGAGATTGCGGGAATTTGCCAGTAGATCGTCGCTGACCCTGGTGCGACTGCGCACGATCATGGCATCGTAATCAGGAAGAATGGCCTTGATTTCTTCTGCGGAAAGCTGATCCGGCATGTCTACGGCAAAACCTTCCACCGCTTGAAAGAGAGCAACCCCAGCATCATGCAATCCGTCACAAACCAAGATTTTCATAGCGTTCAACCTCTGTTGTCAACCCAGGTAGGCCCTTTTCATGTCAGCGTCTTCGGCCAACTCCTGCGCGTTGCCCTCCAGGACAATCCGTCCCGTCTCCATAACATAGGCCCGGTGGGCATACTTCAGCGCCAGATGGGCATTTTGTTCGACCAGCAGGATAGTGGTGCCGGCCTCATTGAGCTCTTTCAGGACCCGGAACAGCTCCTGCATGAGAAGAGGGGCGAGTCCCATGGAAGGCTCATCCAGCAGGATAAAGCGCACGCCGCTCATGAAGGCCCTGCCCATGGCCAGCATCTGCTGCTCTCCGCCACTCAGAGTATCTCCCCGCTGATGTTTTCGATCCGCCAGGCGCGGAAACAGCGAGAAGACTCTCGCGTAGTCGCGTTCAATTTGGTCGGCATCCTTGCGCGCATATGTCGCCAGCTTGAGGTTTTCCAGCACGCTCAGGTTGCCGAAAATATGCCGCCCTTCGGGCACCAGCCCGATCCCGCATTGGGCGACGACGGCGTGAGCGGGAACCGGCAGCAGGTCTTTCCCATTGAAGCGGATCGCTCCCTGGGTGACCACCGGTCCCTCGGGTGGAACCAGTCGCATGATGCTCAACAGCGTGGTGGATTTTCCCGCCCCGTTTGCGCCGAGCAGGGCCACCACTTCCCCTTCTTTGACCTGAAAGGATACTCCGTGCAAGGCTTCAATATTGCCATAGCGAACATGCAGGTTAGCAACTTCAAGCATCGATCGAATCCGCATCTCCAAGATAGGCCTGAATCACTCTCGGATCTTGCCGGATCTCCTCGGGAGTTCCCTGAGCAATGGTTTCACCGAAATCCAGGACCACGATTCGTTCACAAATATTCATCACAACGCGCATGTGATGTTCAATGAGCCAGATGGTCAGCTGGAACTTATCTCTGATCCATGTGATGAGTTCAATCAATTGGTCTACTTCCCCAGGATTCATGCCTGCAGCGGGTTCGTCCAGCATGAGCAGATGGGGGCGCATGGCCAGCGCCCGCCCGATTTCAATGCGCCGTTGCAGCCCATAGGGCAAATTCTTTGGATACTCATTGGCATAATGCCGCAAGCTCAAAATATCCAGTATTTCTTCCGCCGTCTTGCGGATGCATCGCTCGCTCGTGCGGAACCCCCTGCTCCGAAAGATGGTCCCCAGGATTCCGTAGCCAAGCTTTGAATGCTGCGAAATACAAAGATTTTCAAACACCGTGAGGGTATTCCACAAACGAATGTTTTGAAAGGTTCGGGCCATTCCAAGGGCGGTGACTTCATGCGGACGAAGCCGCACAATCTCATTGCCGCGAAAACAAATGTCGCCTTCCGTCGGATGGTAGAATCCGCTCACCAAATTGAAAACCGTCGTCTTGCCGGCGCCGTTGGGCCCGATCAGGCCGAGCACCTCCCCTTCCTGCAGAGCCAGATCGAACTTGAAAACGGCTCTCAATCCGCCAAAAAAATGCGTGAGATTTCTTACTTCCAGAATCGCCATGGCTATGCTCGTTTTCCTTGGGGAACAAAGATACGGCGCAGGCGCGGGAATACATCGGTGAGCTCGCGATGGCCCAGTAAACCCTCGGGACGGAACAACATGAGCAGGATCAAGAGCAGCGGGATCGCCACCCACTTGATTACCTGCAACGGTCGAAACAGTTCAAGAATGATGGTGAAACCGACGGCACTCAAAACCGACCCGCTCAAAGAACCCATGCCACCCAGATAGACCATCACCATGACCTCGGTCGACTTCATGATGGTGAAACTGCCGGGATTGATGTAGCCCAAAATGTGGGCAAAGAGTCCTCCCGCAATCCCCGCCAGTCCTGAGGAGAGCATGAAGGCCACCATTTTCATGCGACGCGTGTTCACCCCCATGATATTGGCCGCAATCTCGTCGTCTCGAACCGCCACAATGCCTTTTCCATAGGTGGAAGTCACAAATCGATGGATGAGCCAGACGGAAAAACCCGTTCCCGCAAAGATCCAGATCATGACCCACGGCACATTGACCACCTCGTGCATCGAGCTGACAATGTTGCGCATCCCCATGAATCCCCGTGCGCCGCCAATCACCTGGATATTTTCAATGGCGCTCTTGACGATGTAATTGACTGCCAGGGTGATGATGGCCAGGTAATCACCTCGTGTCTTGAACGATGGGATAGCCACCAGTAAGCCTACCAGAGCCGCCACGATGCCACCCATCAGGAGCGTCACCGGGAACAGGTAGATCACGCTGCCGGCAGGCAGCACCGCCGGTCCGAACACGCGATCCGAGGTAAACAGCCAAACATTCAAAACCGAAGTAACATAGGCCCCCACTGCCATGAAACCGGCATGGCCCACGGAAAATTCGCCCATGTAGCCGTTCACCAGGTTCAGCGAGGTGGACAGAATGATGTTCACTCCCATGAACATAATGATCAGCTGCAGGTAAGCATTTAAAAAATTTTCCTGAACGGCGATCAAGATCAGCAGGCAGAACGACCCGTAGAGCAGGTGCGAAGAATATTTGCGCATCTCTTAGTCCTGAACCTTAAATCTTGGTGGCCCGGGCAACGCCAAAAATCCCGGTCGGTTTGATGCTCAAAAAAACCAGCAGAATGCTGAAGGCTATGAGATCGCGTAAAGTTGACGGGAAAAATGCCGCCACAAAAATTTCCACGAACCCAAGCAAAAACCCGCCTGCAAAAGCTCCGCGAATTTCACCGATGCCGCCGATCACCGCAGCAATGAAGGCTTTCCATCCAACCAGGGCGCCCATATACGGCTCCAGGACGGGGTATGCCGTCGCAAACAGAACCCCCGCAAGGGCCGCCATGGAGGAACCGAGGGCGAAGGTGAAGACAATCACCGTATCCACCGGTATGCCCATGAGGGGAACGGCCATGCGATCATAGGAAATGGCGCGCATGGCCATGCCCAACTTGGTTTTTCTGACAATCGTTTCGAGCAGCAGGAAAACGGCAATGGTGGCAAAAATGACCAGCAGCTTCACATCGCTGAAGGTGACTCCACCAAGGGAATAGACCGTGTTGTCCAAAAGTTGCGGAAAATTGCGGCGATTCGCTCCCAGCAGCGCCAGGTTGCCGTTTTCCAGGATGAGACCGCACATGAGGGCGGTGATGACCACATACAGTCGATTGACACCCTTGCGGCGTAAAGGTCGGTACGCCACCCTTTCCAGGGTGACACCCGCAAAAGCGGTCAGGATCATGGTGAGCAGGAGGGTCACCAGGAAAATGACATGGGGAGGCAGGGAAAACGGCAGGGCCAATGCGTACTGCCCCAGCAGAAAGGTCGCCAGAAAAAAGCCGATGTACGCCCCTACCATGAAAATGTCGCCGTGGGCAAAATTGATAAGGAGCAGCACTCCGTAGACCAGAGTGTAGCCCAGGGCGATCAGGGCATAAAAGCTGCCCCATTGGAGAGCATTCAGGAGATTCTGCACCAAGGTATCAATATTCAAAGGGACCTCCCTCCAACAACACCACACACACAAAGGCGGGAATCTGCTTCCCGCCCTGGTGCAGGCGGCCGACACTCACCTGCCGTGTGGGCGGCGGACCCGGAAGACCCCCGTCGCCCACTTTCCAGGGCAAGCCAGGGCAGGTCCGCCGGCTACCGCGAACAGATGGTGCACCGGCCCCATGGTCACTCTTCTACAGCCGGTCCCTCAGCCGTTCAACGGGCTAAGGGCAAACCGACTCGAAGAATTCAAATTCACCCTTGTCGCTGATCTTTACGATTACCGCGCACTTAATGGGATCACCCTCGGGTGTGAATGTCATTTTGCCGGTAATGCCTTCAAAATCTTTAATCTGTCCAAGCTGGTCCTTCACCGCATCGCGGTCTTTTTCCAGATCGCCGGTCAGGCCGTTGGTGTTTTGCACCGCCTGCAGCAACAGGCGGGTGGCATCCCACGTGAGAGCCGCCACGTCATCCGGCACGTATCCGTATTTGCTCTGGTATTGGTCGATAAATTCCTTGGTTGCCCCCTGGGCGCCGGCGGCAGCATAATGGGTGCTGAAAAAGTACCCGTGGCAGGCTTCTCCGCACAGCTTCATGAGCTCCGCTGAGCCCCAGCTGTCGCTGCCCATGATTGGCTTTTTCCATCCCAACTCCCGGGCCTGTTTAACCACCAGCGGGACTTCGTCGTAGTATTGGGGAAGAAAAAGCACATCGGCATCCGATTTTACAATGTTGGTAAGCTGGGCACTGAAATCCCGGTCCTTCGTGGTGAACGTTTCAAAAGCCACCACGGAGCCCGCTCCATGGATCTTTTCGAAAGCGGCCTTGAAATACTCGGCCAGCCCTTTGGGATAGTCACTGGCAATGTCGTAAAGCACCGCTGCTTTTTTGGCCCCGAATTCCTTGGTTGCAAAATTTGCTGCGACCGGACCCTGGAAGGGATCGAGGAAACACGCTCTAAACACATAGGGACGATCCAGGGTGGTCTGAGGGTTGGTCGACCAGGGGGTGATCATGGGGGTTTTGAAACTGTTGCAGATTTCTCCGGCCGGCACAGCCTGTTTGCTTGCCTGCGGCCCGATGACGGCCAGCACCTGGTCCTGAGTGATGAGCTTCAAGGCGGCGGCTGTTGCCGATTCCGCTTTGGACTCATTGTCTTCGTAAATGAATTCCAGTTGATAAGTCTTATCCCCGACTTTAACCCCGCCGGCGCCGTTGATCTGCTCCTTGAGCATTTCCGCCGCATACTTGGAGCTTTCTCCCACCTGCGGGATATCGCCGGTTAGAGGAATATCAAAGCCAACTTTCAGAGTCTCCGCGCTCCAGGAAAAGGACGAGAAAAACACCGCCGCCATGACCGCCAATGCCAAGCTCATTGCCTTTCTTCCCATGATCCATGCCTCCTTGTCTGTAGCTCTTCCATTCACTGCACAGCCCTGGCAGCCTGTCCGAAAATGACAAATTCTTCTCCCCCGCAGGGGGAGAGGTCGGATGAGCAGGTGAGATTTCCAACACCTGCACCCTCACGCCGATCCTCTCTCTCAAAGGAGAGGGAGTTTGCGGCCAAGCTCCCAGCCTCTCTCCATGCGCGCAGAAAATCACTCCTCCGCGCAAACCCATCACGCTCCCATCAATCCTGCAGGAGCAAATCATATGAGCAGGTTACCGACAAAAATTCTATTGGGATGGACGAAAGGTTTTACAGCACAAAACAGCATCAGTGTCAATCTTGATTCAATGATTTGATGCCCTTAGAGACAATCTCGGGAGTTACTCAAACGCCATGCACTTATTCTGCACCGCTCGCACACAGGCATCCACAATAGTGCCGTCGTAGCGCAGATCACGATGATCGCGAACTTCCTGCAACGCTCGATCGATTCCCAAGGAAGGTCGGTAGGGGCGATGCGAGGCCATGGCTTCCACCACATCGGCCACTGCCAAAATCTTGGCCTCGTGAATGATCTGGTCACCCTTCAGGCCCTGGGGATATCCGGAGCCGTCCAGCCTCTCATGATGCTGAAGCACAATTTCTGCTATGGGCCAGGGGAATTCGACGCCCTTGAGGATTTGGTAGCCAACCCCGGGATGCTCTTTCATGAGGCTCATTTCAAGCTCTGACAGCTTGGATGGCTTGGATAGTATTTCCGCGGGGACAGCAACCTTGCCGATGTCGTGTATCAGACCCGCCAACTGGATTCCTTCGAGCCGATGCGCATCCAGGCCCAATTCCCGCGCTATGGCACAAGCCAACTGCGCGACCCGGGTTTGATGGCCGGCGGTATAGCGGTCTCGCATCTCCACCGCCGAACCCAAAGCGTTGACCGTCTGCTGCAGGGTTCTGCCCAATTTTTCATACGCCTGTCTGAGCTCTTCATTGGTTTGTTCGAGCTGGTTCAATACTCTTCTTTCCCCTTCGATCCGCTCCAGCTTGGCCTTCAGCTCTCCCATTTCGAACGGTTTGCTGATGAAGTCCGCTGCCCCGGCACTCACAATATCCACATAGGAATATTCTACGGCGTAACCGGTCATGATGATAAAAATCAGGTGGGGGTAAGCCTGCCTGGCTTCCTTCATCATTTGCACCCCGTCTTTACCCGGCATGCGAATGTCTGAAATCACCAGGTCATAGCGTTCCGCCGCCATCATCTGCAGAGCATTCGGAGCATTCGAAGCCACTTGACAACAATATCCCAAGGCAGTCAGAAACTTCTCGAACATCTGCCGATAGAGTTCCTCATCGTCTACGACCAAAACCTTCTTCAAGCTCATTTGGACTCCGCCTTTCAAGCAACAGTATGCGTGCGCACATTTTCCCCCTCCATACATACGACCAATTGGAATTTTCTGCAAATGCGAGTTCCATCTTATCTCGCCGCAATCGCCGATGAAACCCGATTGACGTAGTTCAGGCTGTTCAGCTACTATTATAATCTTTAAACAGGCCATACCGTTCCTGAAGATAAACTTCAGCTGCGTAGACCAGGACCGCAACCCACGACCAAGCTTTGCCGGGAAAAACGCTATTGATACGATTGGGCATAAGAGCCAAACTTTTTTTGTGGTATCTGATCCTGCTCTCCATCTTTTACGGAACTATTTTTGTACTGCTCATGCAAGTAAACAAAATCATGAAAATATCCGGTCACATGGTCAATCGTAATGCGGAAGTTTCGGCCTCCAAGAAAATGATCGAGAACCTGCTTTCCATGGAGGAAAACGAAAAGAAATACGTTCTGCTCAACAAAGAAGAATACAAGACCTATTTTGTTGCCGCTCAAAGGGAGTTTGAGACAAATCTCATCAAAGTCCTGCAACTGGAATCGAAGGAGCGGCAGGGCGATCTGTCCTGGAAAAACTTGTATCGAGACTACCGTGCACAATTGCCCAGGCCCATTTCGGTCCTTGGTGAAAAAATACCCCTTAAGCGACTGTGGATTCCCCAGGATGTCATCGATGATTGGATCAATCGGATTTCGCAACTGCGGGCGGCCGGCGAAAATGAAGTGGAACATCGCATCCTGGAGCTTGACAGGCGGGGACAGATGGCCGTTCACTGGGGGATTATCGGGCTTGGTGCGTCATTTCTGGTGGGTCTTTTCGGCAGCATGTTTTTGGCTCACACCATGCACCGTCCTCTGAAAGAGCTGACCAGGGGAATTCGGTTGATTCCGCAAAGGGGTCTGAGCGAACCCATTCCGGTGGTCTCCAAGGATGAATTCGGGGAATTGGCCAAAGCCTTCAATGAAATGGCCGATCGGCTCGGACAGGAAGAGCGCATGCGCTCGGATTTCATCTCCATGCTGAGCCACGAAATCAGAACCCCCCTCACTTCCATTCGCGAATCGGTCAATTTGATTGCCGATGAGGTGATGGGAAGCATCAATGAGAAGCAAAAACGATTTCTGCTCATCGCCAGGGGAGAGATTGACCGCATTACGGAGCTGTTGAATCGCCTGATGCAGGTCTCTCGCATGGAAGCCGGGGTCCTGGACATCACTATCCGCCCCCTCGACCCCATGCCTTTGATAGCCTCCATCGTCCATCGTCTGACTCCTGCAGCCGAAGCCAAAGGGGTAGCCATCCACACCCGGGTGGACGCGGTTCTTCCCCGCGTCATGGGCGACTCGGACCACCTCAAACAGGTGTTGCTGAATCTTTTGGGCAACGCCATCAAGTTCGCGCCTCCGGGAAGCGAGGTCATCGTTCAGGCGGTGCCGGACGATCAGGGATGCAATGTGATCTTTTCGATAACCGACAACGGCTACGGCATCCCACAACAGGAACACAGCCTTGTTTTTCAAAAATATTACCGGGCATCGGGCATAAAGGATGAAGCGGATGGCGTTGGTTTGGGTCTCAGTATCTCAAAGCTCATTGTAGAGGCTCACGGTGGATACATTTGGGTGCAGAGCCGGGTGGGCGAAGGGAGCACCTTCGGGTTCACTCTTCCCACGGCTCCGGAGGGCTAACCATGCAAACACGCCGGCTGTTACGGTGCGTTCTGATATACTCATTGGAAATGACTCTGCTCGGCGCTTGTCTGGGATGTTGGGGGTGTTCCTCACCCGGCGGCCGCGCGCATCCCGTCGAAGCCGGTGAGGCAGCGGCGCGGCAGGAGCTCGAGAGCGCCATGGAGGCCTTTAGAAAAAGGGATTACGCCGGTGCAGCGGTACTGTTTGCGCAGTTGAGCCGCCGCACAAGCAACCAGGTAATGCAGCGCAGAGCTCTTTATGGACAGGCTTGTGCCATGCTGGCCGAGGCGCGCGACGAGCATGAGGTGAGAGAAGCGCTGAACGTGTGGAGCAAGTGGCAACAGCTGAACCCGACAAGACTCGATGCGGAAGACCCCATGATGCTTTCGCCGTTCTTCGCAAAGCTCATGGTCTTCGAGGCTCGCGTATCGGCACCCCATTCGCCGGACGATGCCAAGTTGGAGGCGATGATATTCTGCCGGACTTTACTGGATAAGAAAGAGAAGGAAATTCAGCAGGTACGCTCCAGGTTGGAGTCGCAGAACAGGGAAGCGGAGCTTCTGCAAAAAGAGATCAGGAAGTTGAAACAGCAAATCGAATCGCTGGAGGCCATCCACAGAGAAATTCAGGAAAAGAAAAGAGAGGTTTCCACACAATGAGCGGCCATAAAGGCGATGACTCGCCGGAAGCGGCACGGAACGTCCTGGTGGTGGACGATGACACCCATATCCTGGAGGTCATGGAGGCTCGCCTGGAATCGGCGGGATTTCATGTGGTCACAGCAACCAGCGGCAAGCAGGCCCTGGAAATTATGCAATCCCAGCCGGTTGACCTGATGATATCGGATATTCGCATGCCCGGCATCGGAGGGATTGAACTGCTTAAGGAAGCGCTTGCCGTCCAGCCTCAACTGCCCGTGATTTTGCTCACCGCCTACGGCACCATCCCCGATGCGGTTCATTCCGTTAAATCGGGCGCCCTGGACTATATCACCAAGCCCTTCGACGGCCGCGCCCTGATTCATAAGGTCAGTGAAATCCTGCAACAACATTCACCTGTCGAACCCGGAATGGCTTCTTCCAGATCCGCTCAGGCGCATCCCGACCAGATTTCCCTGAGTGGGCTGAGTGCAGTGATGAACGAACTGCAGTCCGTCATTGAACGCATTGCGCCCAGCGATGTGAACGTCTTGCTGTTAGGGGAAAGCGGGGTCGGCAAGGAACGCATCGCGCGCCTCATCCACCATCTCGGACCCCGCCGCGAACGGCCCTTTGTGGTTGTGGACTGCGGCGCAACACCGACGGGATTGCTCGAGAGTGAACTGTTCGGCCATGTGCGCGGATCCTTCACGCACGCCGTGCGCGACAAGAAGGGATTGATCGAAGCCGCCGAAGGCGGTACGTTGCTGCTCGACGAGGTCGGCAACATCTCCCCCGAAATGCAGGTGCGGCTGTTACGCTTCCTCGAAGATCGCAAAATCAGAAAAATCGGCGACATTCGCGAAATTCCCGTCGATTGCCGGGTCATTGCGGCCACCAACACAGACCTACCGGCGGAAGTCGAAGCCGGAAATTTCCGCCAGGATCTGTACTATCGCCTGCGCGTGGTGACACTCAAAATCCCTCCCCTGCGCCAGCGCAAAGAAGACATTCCGTTACTCGCCAAACATTTTGCCGAGGCTTTTTCCAAAAAACAGGGGACTCCACCCGTCAAGCTGCCCAAAGACGTGGTCCATTGGCTGCAGGAATATCCATGGCCGGGCAACGTTCGAGAACTGAAGAATGCTTTGGAAGCCGGAATCGTTCTGTGCCGCGACAACACACTGCGCATCGGAGACCTGCAGCTGGCCGGACTTCCCCTGCGGGCCCCCGGCACGGCAGCCGCTGATAAGGGCAGATCATTGTCCCTTGACGACAGTGAGCGCAATGCTATCCTGCGCGCCCTCAAGGAATCCGGCTGGGTGCAGAAAGATGCGGCGCAGCTGTTGGGCATCAGCCGCAGAGCACTGCATTACAAGATCAAAAAGTATGGAATTGATTTTTCGGGTCGGAAGGCCGGTTTATTGGACGTCCCTTCGGAGAGTTGAAGGGCAGGTAGAATTTGCAGAGGGCGCACCTTGACCGATAGAGCCCCCGTCGTGCATGGAAAGTTAGAAATCACAGTGAGCCTGCTCGTTTTACTCGGGTTGTTCCTGACGAGCCTCCACAGCTACCTCCTTTTCCATAGTCTGGCCGAAATGTTTTCCATTTTTATCACCTGCGGGATTTTTGTGATGACCTGGAACTCCCGCCGCCTGCTGGACAATAACTACCTGCTGTTCCTTGGCATCGCATTCCTGTTCGTGGCGGGACTGGATTTGCTGCACATGCTCTCCTACAAAGGCATGGGCGTATTTCCGGGTGAAGATGCAAACCTGCCCACGCAACTGTGGATCGCAACCCGCTATCTCGAGAGTGTTTCCTTTCTCATCGCTCCCCTGTTTTTCAAACGCAAACTGCATTGCAGTCATGCGTTTGCAGCCTATGGACTGACCACGTTGCTGCTCCTGCTGTGCATTTTCCGCTGGGACCTTTTCCCCGCCTGCTTCATAGATGGGTCCGGGCTGACGCGCTTCAAGATCGTCAGCGAATATGTGATCTGCCTGATTTTTGCCGGATCAGCCGTGCTGCTCTATAAAAACAGGAGTCATTTTGAACCGAGCGTCTTTCAGCTTCTGACCGCATCCCTCGTCGTGACCATTCTATCTGACCTGGCTTTCACCCTCTACTCCGATGCATACGGCATCGCCAACATGGTGGGGCACCTGCTGGAAATCACCTCTTCCTATCTCATCTACAAAGCCATCATCGAAACGGGTTTCATACGCCCTTTCAATTTGATGTTTCGCAACTTGAAGGCGAACGAACAGAAGCTGTTTTCTGTTTTGCAGGGCTTGCCGGCCTTCGTCTACCTGCAATCGCCCGACTATTCCATAAGCTTTGCCAACCGCTATTTCCTGGACCACATTGGTCCTGCAGACGGGCGAAAATGCTATCAGATTTTCTATGGGCTGGATCATCCGTGTGCAGCGTGCAGCACCTCGAGAGTCCAGGAGACCCATACTCCTCAGGTGGGTGAATGGACCTCCTCCCACCATAGGACATACCAGGTCTATTCCTACCCCTTCCCCGATGAAGCGGACGGCAAAATGCAGGTATTGAAACTGGGCATAGACATCACCGATCGCAAAACCGTCGAAAGGTCGCTGCGAAACGCCCGGGAAGAACTTGAAGCACGCATACTGGCGAGAACTGCCCAGCTCAGAACATCCAATGAAGCCCTGCTGCTGGAAATAGAGGAGCGAGAACGAATTGAAGAGGCCTTGATGGAATCGGAAAGGGAGCTGCGCGCACTTTCATCCCAACTGATGACGGCTCAGGAGGAAGAACGAAAACGCATCGCCATGGAACTCCACGACAGTATTGGAGCATCGCTTGCGGCGGTCAAATTCAGCCTGGAGAACAGTCTTGCGCGCAACCGGCAGGATCTTCACCAACCCGTTTTGAGCTCGCTGCAGACGGTCATACCCATAGTGCAGGACGTAATAGACGAAATCCGCAGAATCCATACCGGCATCTGGCCTTCCATCCTGGACGACCTCGGGCTGGTACCGGCCGTAACCTGGCTGTGCCGAACCTATCGGGACAGCTACCCGCAAATCAAGATTGCCAGCAGCATCGACGTGGACGAGCGGCATGTGGCCGATCCCCTCAAAATTGTCATTTATCGAATCATTCAGGAAGCACTCAACAACATTGCCAAGCACAGCAGGGCGAACGCTGTCCATGTCACTCTCAAAAACGATGGAAGCTGCATTGAACTGATGATCCGCGACAACGGAACCGGCTTTGACCTGCAATCGGTCAAAAAAGAAAAGGCGTTGCAGGGAGAGGGGTTGGGGTTGACGAGCATGAAGGAACGGGCCAGGCTATCCGGAGGAACTCTTGCCATCGATTCTGTGCGCGGTGGGGGCACGACCATAACAGCAACCTGGTTATGTGCCGACCGTGGCAGGAACCCGTGAGGTCTTTCGGCACCGCCCTGAACTTGACATTTGTCTTTACTGTTTGCGTCAACATCAGTATGTAGCAGGCTTGGCTTTTCAGTGGACGGGAGCGAACTGACAGGGGAGGAGCAAATGACGGCACTTCAGGCGGTGATCATAGTGGTCTGCGGGGTTTGCGTGGGTGTGGGTGCATCCTTCACGGGTTTAGGCGGCGGCTTTCTGATGGTGCCCCTGTTGCTGCTGATGGGCTATTCAGCACAAAAAGCGGTGGGAACTTCTTTCATGGCAATTCTGGTCATTTCCATTTCGGCATTGCTGGCTCACAACAAATTTGCCAATGTCGACTACAAACTGGGCCTGCTGCTGGGAGTCGGCGGTATAGTGGGGGCACAGGTGGGAGCACGATTGGTCGAACATGTATCCACAGCCAGCTTCAAGAAGATCTTTTCCGGTGTCCTGATCGGCCTGGCCGCATACCTCCTGTTCAAAAAATAAGATGGGCACGGCTGCGTCCCGCGCGATCCCGACCCCGATAGGGTGGGCGCAACCTGCTGCAAGCGGAGCGATGCCTTCCCCGGTTTGCGGGAAACCCTCGAGGGCGCGTCCAAGAATTCGGCGAATCATAACTTTACCAAGGTATTCCTATGGAAATCAAACCCGACGTGCAGCCTGCATCCATAACCTCTGAAGATGAGGCGAAAAGAGCCGTCCACAAGCTGCGTGAAGCCATTCGCCTGCACAATTACCGATATTACGTCGTTGATGACCCCATCATTTCCGATGCCGAATATGACCAACTGATGGCTGCTCTCCTAGATCTGGAAGCCAGGTTTCCCGAGCTTGCCAGCCCCGATTCTCCCACGCAGCAGGTGGGAGGAAAACCGCGCGAAGAACTGGGAACGGTCGAACATCCCACCCCCATGCTAAGCCTGAAATCCGTCCAGGACGAAAACGGCCTGCGTGATTTCAACAGAAGCTGTCGGCAAAAGCTCAATGAGAAGGTCATTGAATACATTGCGGAACCCAAATACGACGGCCTCGCCGTTGAGCTGATTTACCAGCGGGGCCGCCTGGTAGTAGCCTCCACTCGCGGCGACGGGCAGCGGGGGGAAGACATCACCGCCAACGTCAAAACGGTTCGAGAAGTCCCCCTGGTCTTACTCGGCCAGGAGGGAGAAGTGATCCCTGAACGCCTGGTTGTGCGCGGCGAAATCTTCATGCGCATCGCTGAATTCAGGGAGCTCAATGAACGGCGTGCCAGGGCGGGCGAACCCCCCTTTGCCAACCCGCGCAATGCCGCCGCCGGCTCCGTCCGTCAACTGGACCCCAACATCACGGCGCAAAGATCGTTGCACATCTTCTTGTATGAGGCGACCCACGTTGAAGGACGTGAATTCGAGACCCAGTGGCAGGTCCTCGAAACCCTTCCCAAATGGGGTCTCAAAGTCAACAAGGAACGTCTTCGCATTTGTTCGGGGGTCGAAGAGGCCATTCAATTTCATCGGGAGCTGGCACAGGATCGGGATCATTTGGAGTACGAAATAGACGGCAGTGTATTCAAAGTAAACCGGCTGGCATATCAGAAGCAGTTGGGCGTTCGCTCGCGCGACCCCAAATGGGCGGTAGCGTTCAAATTCAAGCCGCGCCAGATGACCACCAGGATCAACGCCATCGAGGTACAGGTGGGCCGAACAGGAGTGCTGACCCCGGTTGCGCTGCTCGAACCCGTGCAGATTGGTGGAGTTGAAGTCAAGCGGGCTTCCCTGCACAATCTCAGTGAAATCGAAAGAAAAGATATCCGCATCGGCGATACCGTCCTGGTGGAGCGCGCCGGAGACGTGATTCCCTATGTGGTCAAACCGGTTATGGAACAGCGCAACGGCTCCGAGCGGCAATTCACCATGCCGGACAAATGCCCCGTGTGCGGTTCTGAAGTGGTACTGAGCGATGACAGGAAAACCGCGGTATGCACCGGACTCGCCTGCGATGCCCAGATTCGCAGGCGCATCGAGCACTTTGTTTCCAAGGGGGGAATGAACGTGCAGGGGCTCGGTGAAAAAATGGTCGACAAACTTGCCGGCGCCGGCCTGTTGAAGCGGCTCTCTTCCATCTTCGAGCTGAACAGGGACGATCTCCTTTCCCTGGACCGGATGGGGGCCAAATCAACCGATAATCTTCTGCGGGAAATAGAGCAAAGCAAACAGCAGACCATGGCGCGCTTTCTGTTCGCATTGGGCATCCCCCTGGTGGGCGAGCATCTCGCCCGGGTTCTGGCCGAGAATTTCGCAACGCTGCCCGACCTCATGCAGGCATCCAGGGAAGAGTTGCAGAAAATCAATGAAATAGGGCCCGAGGTGGCGAACAGCATCGTGCGTTTCTTTGCGGACCAGAAGAATCGCAGCGTGATAGCGGAAATGCTGGCCGCCGGCGTCCAGCTGAGCAACCCCCTATATCAAGCAGAATACGAGCCCTTGCCCCTGCAGGGTGTAACCTTCGTCTTTACCGGCACTCTGGAGCGCTGGACCAGAAGCGAAGCCAAGGCCCTGGTGGAATCTCTGGGGGGGCGGACCGTCTCCGGTGTCAGCCGCCGGACGGACTACGTAGTCGCCGGCCCGGGTGCGGGATCAAAGTTGCAGGAGGCCGCAAAGCACGGTGTTGCCGTGATGGATGAAAAGC
>FWPV01002208.1_pt1 | contig 49012 bp, 30 predicted proteins | sample 2228371 | NCBI WGS metagenome assembly FWPV01 (sample SAMEA103939776, study PRJEB20133) | metagenome | reverse complement strand
TGATGGTGTTTTTTTCACATGATAACATGAATTTTCAGTCATTTTGGTAGTATTGCACTGGGAAATGTCCGAACTTATGTCCTAAGATCAGGAGAAAAATCCTTGACATTCAGTCTTTTATTCGCTAGAATATTATTTAGAATATTGTATTGTTCCATTTGATCTTGGTCTCTAATAGTTATAAGCTATGCTTGAAAAAATTCAAAATAGATCAGAGTTTATTCTATATGCTCCATTACTTTGGTTATGCAACGGATGGGCTAATGATGGTATTATGCTCGCTTTGTTGCAAACCTTGTAGTGGGCTATTTAAAATATTAGCAGATTGTTAAAAGTCCACTGCCAGAAGTTATCTTGGAAGTGGATTTTTTATTTATATTCAATGGGGAGGTGATGGAGATGGGGCTTAAAGATTCGCTTAGCGAAGATGGCTTGCGTGAACTTAACAATTCACATATTATGTCAAACAGAGAGGAGAAAAACACAATGTCGCGGAAAATTTTTATATTTGATACAACATTAAGAGATGGAGAACAATCCCCTGGTGCTTCAATGAACTCTGAGGAAAAACTGGAAATAGCAAGACAACTGAAAAAACTCAATGTAGATGTTATTGAGGCTGGTTTTCCCATCTCATCACAAGAAGACTTTCAATCTGTCAGTAACATAGCACAAGAGATAAAAGGACCAATTATTTGCGCACTTGCAAGGGCTGTCCCCGCAGATATCGAGAGGGCTGGTGAAGCGCTGAAATATGCCGAAAAACCGATGATACATACATTCGTAGGAACATCTGACATACATATTAAAGGACAACTTCGAAAAACCCGAGAACAGGTGCTTGAAATGGTAGTAGATGCGGTCAAGTTAGCCAAATCTCTTTGCCAAGAAGTTGAGTTTTCTGCGATGGATGCATCGCGAACTGATCCTATTTATCTTTATGAAGTGATACAATCCGCCATCGAATCAGGAGCGACAGTCATCAATATACCAGATACAGTTGGTTATGCTATACCAGAGCAATTTGGAAAGCTTATATCAGATATCTTTGAGAAAGTCCCTGATGCACATAAAGTAAGGATTAGTGTTCATTGCCATGATGATCTTGGTCTGGCAACAGCTAATGCTATCTCTGCCATAAAAGCAGGTGCCACACAAATAGAATGTGCTATAAATGGTATGGGAGAACGTGCAGGCAACGCCGCTCTTGAAGAAGTTGTTATGGCTATTAAAACCCGTGGGGACTACCTTGATGCGTATACCGACATCAAAACTCAGGAGATAATAAACACAAGCAGGCTTGTAAGCAGGCTTTCGGGATTTCTTGTTCCTCCAAATAAACCTATCGTCGGAAGCAATGCTTTTGCCCATAGCTCAGGTATACATCAAGACGGGGTACTAAAAGAACGAAGCACTTTTGAAATTATGCTCCCCCAAGATATTGGGCTATCCGAAAGCGAGATCGTTTTAACAGCACGATCAGGAAGACATGCGCTCAGACATAGGCTTTCTGAACTTGGTTACGACATAAAAGACGATCAATTAAACAAAATCTATGAGAGATTCCTTTCAGTTGCAGATAAGAAAAAGCAAGTATACGACGAAGACATTTCAGCTATTGTCCAAGATGAATTGCAAGTAGCTCCACAAACATATTCGCTTGAATATATGCAGGTCATTGGTGGAACCCCAACCCCTGTTGCTGTAATCGGATTAAAAAAAGGCAATGAGGTATTCAGAGAGGTAGCTTGTGGAGACGGTCCTTTGGATGCAGTTTGCAAAGCGATAGATAAGATCACAGGTGTTAAAGTTGAACTGCTGAGTTATTCCTTAAATGCTGCTACAAAAGGCAAGGATGCTATGGGAGAAGCTGTTATGAGAATAGCAGTTAACGGAGACAAAATCGTTACAGGCAGAGGTGCTAGCACTGATATTATTGAGGCAAGTGCAAAAGCTTATGTCAACGCCATCAATAGAATGCTATCGCTGGCTTAATTACTTAAGACCAGATAAGACCTTCGTCCCTGCTATGATGATACTGAAATGTAAATATGTTGCAAGATAAAAACGTCAAAGTAAAGATGAGGCAAATAATGACATTTTTATCTTGCAATAATAGCCTTCAATAAGAATCTGGGTTAAGTTATTATGTAATTATATTCAGTGAATTTCATTTTAACTTGACCAAATTCTACTTTAAAACGGTTTTAAAAAAGGAGAAAATTATGATAACAGGTTTGGCACATATATGTTTTGTAGTTTCAGATATTGATAGGTCAATAGCCTTCTACAAAGATAAATTGGGATTTTCGCCTGCCTTTGATTTTATCAACGAAAAAGGGGAGAGATTTGGCATTTATCTTCATATTGGAGGACGCAATTTTATAGAGCTTTTTAAAGGTAATCCAAATCCTTCTGATCAAAACCAATCATATCGTCACTTCTGCCTTGAAGTAGATGATATTCAGCAGACAGTTTCAAAGCTCAGATCAAATGGTGTAGATGTGTCAGAGATCAAAATGGGTTCTGACAACAGCTGGCAGGCATGGTTATCAGACCCTGATGGGAACCGAATTGAGTTACATCAATACACAAAAGAAAGTAAGCAAAATGCCGGCTTTACCAAATAACCATTCAATAATAACGCTCCGTGCTATTATTTTGGGGCTTCTGCTTGTCCCTATCAATGCCTATTGGGTGACAAAATCGGAAGTTGTGCTTGCTATTACACACGCAACAACATTATCGCTTTTCTTCAACGTCATATTCATAATTTTTTCGCTTTCCATATTAAATCTCTTGGTAAAGAAATTTTTCCCAAAATATATATTTACATCGGGAGAATTGTTGACCATATACATAATACTGTGCATAGCTACTTCGCTTCTGGGCTGGGATATGATGCAAATTCTTGTCCCGCTTATGAGCTATGGGACGTGGTTTGCAACTCCCGAAAATGAATGGCGAGAGCTTTTCTGGGAATATATGCCAAAGCAATTGATTGTGGATGACAAGGGCATAATCAGAGGATACTACGAAGGTGAAACAAATCTATATGACATAACGATATTAAAAGCGTGGATAAAGCCTATCATACTTTGGACAGGATTTGCATTGGTGCTTTATTTCACTATGATTTGTATCGTTACACTTGTCAGGAGACGATGGACTGAAGAGGAAAAACTGAGCTATCCAATTATCCAGTTGCCTTATGAAATGACAGTTCATTCCAATCAATTCTACAAAAGTAAGGGCTTATGGCTCGCTTTTAGCATCGCATTTATGATTGATATGACAAACGAACTTCATCTCATCTTCCCATCATTTCCATATATTAGGACAAGATATGAGCTTGCCCCACTTTTTACAGAACATCCTTGGAACTCAATAGGCTGGCTTCCGATATGTTTTTATCCATTTGTCATAGGATTGGCTTATTTTATGCCTCTTGACCTGTCATTTTCAACGTGGTTTTTTTATCTATTTTGGAAAATACAAGTTGTCGTAAGAACTGCACTCGGGCTTGGAAGGTTAACAGGTGCATATCTCGGCGATCAATCTATGGGGACTTGGCTTGGTATTGGGATACTTTATATATGGTTAAGCAGAAAAAGCATAATTAAGATAATACGTTCTGCTTTAAATAGCAAAAGCTCTGATGACTCATCCGAACCATTGCCTTATCGCTGGGCTATCGGAGGAATGATCATCGGGATTGGATTATTAACATTGTTTTCTTATACATTCGGGATGGCTATTTGGGTTGCCATATTGTTTTTCATACTTTATTTCATCCTAGTTTTGTCTGCAACTCGCATGCGTGCAGAATTAGGACCACCGACACACGATCTCTATTATGGTGGACCTGATAGAATGATCTCTTCCATATTTGGGACAAGAAAACTTGGTCCAAGGAATCTCGCGATGTTTACATTATACTTTTGGATAACCAGAGATTATCGTTGCCATCCAATGCCACATCAGCTTGAAGGATTTAAGATCGCGGAAAGGACAGGGCTTGATAGCAGAAAGCTTGTTTTTGTTATGATGATCACGACATTATTTGGCGCGATCTGTGCCTTTTGGGCTAATCTCCATCTATTCTATATTTACGGTGCAACTTCCAAAGTCAGAGGCTATGCTCTTGGTGTTGCATGGGAGTCTTATATACGAATGCAAAATTGGATGAATAACCCATCTTTACCTGATATTGACGTCTTATCACAAATGGGGTTTGGGCTCGGACTGACAACTTTCCTAATGATAATGCGCCGTCTGTTTCTTTGGTTTCCTTTTCATCCTGTTGGATATGCTGTTGCTGGAAGCTGGACTATGAGTTGGATGTGGTTCTCTGTATTTCTTAGCTGGTTAATAAAGTATTTAATGCTCAAAGGCGGGGGGCTAAAACTTTATAGAAAGAGTGTTCCATTCTTTTTGGGTTGTATGTTGGGACAATTCGTCAGTGGCGGAATTCTTAGTATCATAGGCACGATAACAGATCAGTTAACCTATGAATTTTTTGTATAAAACTTTTTCTGACGACCTGTAATGGTTGTTTTTCATTCAAACTTTGCTTGACTTTTTTGCCTAATGCAGGCATTTTTTACGTCATTTCTGTTACCTTTCGTTTCATAGACAAAAACATTATGCTTGGGTGTGCTGCTTGGAGTTATTACTTGACATCTAAACTTTTCTATGATAAATGTTAGCGTGAATCATTAAATATTGTCTCAATTAAGAGTTATTCCAGCAGACAGATTTTGCAGGTGTTTGTTATGCATTTTTATCAGATTATCAAAATCATAAGCCTAATAATAAATCTATCTTTTGGACTTTTTGCAATAATAAAAAATCCAAAGAGAATGATCAATCAAACATTCTTCTTGATGATACTTTCAACTTTGGTTTTTGAATTTGGAAATCTAATGGCTTTTATAGACACTTACAAATCAATGTGGCTAAAAGTCACATTGATTGGTCTATGTCTTTTATCAGCTAACACCTTTTTATTTAGCTTGATATACGGCAGGAAGAATTATCGTGAACATCTGAAATTAAGAATGCCATATATAGTAGCGATGTATTCCCTATCGTTAACATCTATTGTTTTAATAATAATAAATATAGTGATATTTGAATTTGGCGGAGAAAAAAGCAATTACATATTATTCAATAGAGCAGGGTCGGTCTTTTTGTCTTTTCTTTTTTTGTGTTCATTAATAACCTTGGTAAATTTGGAAAATACATACAGACAGATCAAAAATTTTGGAAGAAGATTACAATATTCTGTGATCCTGTTTATGGGGACAATTGCCTTTCAGCTTTTATTTTATAGTTTCGCTATAGGTCTATCATATATTAATTCAGACATACTTTTTGTTACTTCTATCACATTTATTTTATCGAATGCCCTTATATTCTTTAATATAATCTTGCCGGGTTCAACTAGTATATATATAAATCGTGCCATTATCTCTAAATCATACACAATGCTTTTGGTAGGATTATATTTGTTAATCATAGGGACATTAAGCAAGATAATTCAAATAATAGGTAAAAATTTAAACTTCTTTTTTGCATTTTTGTCCGTTTTTATTATACTGCTCGCTTTCATAATGGTTATTGTATCAAGGTCTCTAAAAGAAAGATTCCAATCTTTTATAGAGAGGAATTTTTATAAGAACAAATACGATTATAGAAAAGAGTGGGAAAATTTCAGTAAACGTATTTTCACCATTTTCAATACAGAGGATTTATATCAGGAAATATTGAAAACAATTTCTAACTCTATCGGTTCAAATACCGCTGTTTTGTTTTTATTAAATGAGAATAATAGAGAATATTTTGTCGCAAAATCTTTGGAGAGTGATGAGAATAAAAACACAGAAAGTCTTTCTTCTGATGATCCTTTTTTAGACTGGTTATGGAGATATGGAACACCGGTCAAGATCAAGAAAGGTGTTTGCATGAGCAAAAGTAGTCATACAAAACCGCCAGAAGTCCCAAATATCATAAGCAAGTCTTTGGGACAGCCTTTGTCAGATGTGAATGCTATCTGTGTCCCTATAATAACAGAAAATAACCTTATAGGATTTATAGTTTTAGGTCATATGAAAGATGGTTCAAAACTTGGAGATTACTCACAAGAAGATATTGATCTGTTAGAGACTATGGCAACCCAAATCTCAATTGCTATTATGAACGCGAAAAGAAGTTATGAACTGTCAATAGCTCGTGAGCTAGAATCGTTTAATAGGTTTTCTGCCATATTGTTGCATGACCTTAAAAGTTCTGCATCTATGTTATCCTTGGTTGTTCAGAACGCTGTTGAAAACTTCAATAACCCCGAATTTCAAAAAGATGCTTTTAGCACCATAAACAGTGTAGTAAATAGAATTCAAAAGCTTATACAAAAATTTTCCTCTATTGACTCCAATAGGAACAATAATATAAAGAATTTACAATTAATGGACTTGAATGAGGTCGTCAGAAACGCAATATCTGCATCTGGAATTCAAAAGGTGACAAGAATTAAACTTGTTGAGGAATTTAATCCTTTACCAAAGACAGTTTTTGATCCAGAGGATATTGAAAACGTAGTAATAAACATAATACTAAACGCCATAGAATCCATAACAGATGAAGGAATTATAACGATCAGGACATCTTGCGATAATCAGGGATATGTACAAGTATCCGTAAGTGATACCGGTTGTGGAATGTCGCAGGAATTTATTAAATATAACCTATTTAGACCCTTTCAAACTACTAAAACTAAGGGGTTAGGTATAGGGCTTTACCAATGTAAGTCCATAATTGAGTTTTACAACGGTTTTATAGATGTCCAAAGTCAAGAGGGCATCGGAAGCACGTTTAGCGTGAACTTACCGATTAAAGAATTGGTGAATGGTTAATATGGCAAATAATAAAATTCTAATAGTTGATGATGAAGAATGGATCCGAAATCAGTTAAAATGGGCTCTTTCTAGTCATTATGAAGTTTATCTCGCAGACACCGTAGATAAAACTTTAGAGATACTAAACAGCGAAAGACCCGATCTTGTCATGCTTGATATATCATTGACCCCAGAAGTCGGAACTGGCAACGAAGGGATCAAACTTCTTCAAGACATACTTAGTTTGGATAGCACGATAAAAGTTATAATGATCACAGGCAATGATACAAAAGAAAACGCCCTTAAATGTATATCATTAGGAGCTTATGATTTTTATTCAAAACCGATAAATTTAGAAGAAATAAAAGTTTCTATCAAAAGGGCATTATATAACCAAAGTTTGGAAAGAGAGAATAAACGTTTACAAGAAAATCTAATGTATAGCTATGAATTTGCTAACATAATTAGCAATTGTGAGCAAATGGATGCTATCCTCAATATTGTCAGACGCGTAGCTACAACCGATGTTACTGTCCTTATTCAAGGGGAAAGCGGAACCGGTAAAGAACTAATCGCAAAGGCAATACACTATAATAGTAATAGAAAAGATAAACCACTTGTCATAATAAATTGCGGTGCTATACCAGAGAATTTACTTGAAAGTGAACTTTTTGGGCATGAAAAGGGGGCATTTACAGATGCGCATACTCAAAGAGTTGGCAAGCTTGAATTGGCTGAAGGCGGAACAGTATTCTTAGATGAAATCGGCGATCTGACATTGCCTCTGCAAGTTAAAATATTACGTTTCCTTCAAGAAAAGGAAATAGAAAGGATCGGTGGTAGAGAAAAAATACAACTAGATGTAAGAGTTATCGCTGCTACAAATAAAGACCTTCTGAAAGAGGTTGCGAAAAAAAATTTCCGAGATGATCTTTACTATCGTTTGAGTGTCATATCAATAAATTTGCCTCCTTTAAAGGAAAGAGGAGATGACGTTATATTATTAGCTAACGCTTTTTTGAGACGATTTAGTGAAGATATAAAATCTGGTGTTCTTGCATTTAGTGACGATTCACTAGTTGCATTAAGGTCTTATAGTTGGCCCGGTAATATCAGAGAATTGGAAAATAAAGTTAAAAGGGCTATGATCATAGCGCAGGGACCTTATATTACGCCAGAAGATTTAGATATACCAAATCCAAGATCAAATGAAATTTCAAAAGGACAAAGGTCAACTTTAACACTCAAAGAAGCTCGCGAACGACTTGAATATCGTTATATCAAAGAAGCCATAATGAGAAATGGTGGAAATATAATCCGCACAGCTGAAGAGATAGGGGTTACAAGAAGTAATCTATATAGTCTTATGGATAAATATAAAATCAAAATATAATTAACGGAGATACGAGAATGAATTATAATTCAAAATCATCATTATTCAAATTTTTTGCTTTAATTAGTGTTTTTCTGCTTTTAGTCGGTTGTGCGTCTCGCAATAACAAAAAACATTTCGGCAGAGGCATGATCTATCTTGATCAAGGGAGATATGACGAAGCAGAAAAAGAATTTAAGTCCGCTATTGATGCAAAGCCTAAATCCCCAAATGGATATTATGGTCTAGGCAGGCTCTATCTTGCAAAAAGTATGTTTGACCAAGCGATAATTGAATATGAAAAAGCCTTAGAGATAGACCCCAAATATACAATAGCCAAGATATGGCTTGCAAAGACATATTCTACACAAGGGGATTTCACAAAAGCTATAAACATATTAGACGAAACTGTAAAGTCTGATCCTAAAAATGTCAGAGCGTATAATGCCTTGGGAGAAATTTATTTATCTATAAACGATCTTGATAAAGCTATTGACACTTTCAACAAAGCAATATCCGCTGACCAAAAATTCGTCACTTCCTATATAAATTTGGGCGATTGTTACACTCGTCTGAGAAAGTTTGATAAAGCTCAAGAACAATATAAGGCAGGATTGGCTATTGCTCCCAAAAAGGTCGAACTGCACTTCAAACTTGCGGAAATATACAATTTGCAAGAATTATATGATCAATCAATATCTGAATATAAAGCTATCATTGGAAAAGAACCGAAAAATATTCAAGCACGTATGGCTTTGAGTAGTATATATGTCAAAAAAGGCAGACTTAACGATGCGATCGCTGAGCTTGAATATGCTAATGAATCCTCTCCTAATCTATTGCTTGTGAATCTGAGCTTGGGGAATTTATACAACAAAACGAAACAATATGACAAAGCATTAGGGATCAGTGAAAAAATAGCATCAGCAATTCCCCCTCGTGAAGAGCTTTTAAAGGCGGATCAAAGCACGAAAGATATGGTAAATTATATGCTTATGAATAGATATATGATTTCTGGAACTGCCTACTATGGAAAAGGTCTGTTCTTAGATGCTATTCAGAGTTTTAAACAGTTAGTTGACATAGACCCAAACTCAGCAAATAATCATTATCAACTGGGAATGGCTTATACTGCAAATAAAGACTATGACCGTGCTATAAAAGAGTATGAAAAAGCCTTGAATATTAACCCAAACTTCACCCTTGCAAAGTTAAAACTTGCACACGCATATATCGGCAAAAAAGATTACAACTCTGCTATGTTTCAATGTAAAAGCGTGCTTGATAAAGACAGCAAAAATGCAGAAGCATATTATATAATGGGATTAATATATAAATCCAAAAATCAGATTGATAACGCCCTATCAGAGCTCAAAAAATCAGTCCAATTTGATCCGAAATTTGTTCAAGCAAGGCTTGAATTAGCAGAACTATATTACAATAAAGGGATGAAAAAAGAAGCGGTTAATCATTATAAAATAGCGTCACAAATTGCACCGAACGAGGCTTTAATACATCAGGAATTAGCAAGTATTTATGAAGAAATGGGATTATTTGACGATGCTATTGCAGGATACAAAAAGGCGATCCAACTGGCTCCAAACAAATCCGTTAAATCCTATAACAATCTCGCTTGGATCTATACGCAAAAGAAAATAAACCTTGATGATGCCCTGACATTAGCGCTAAAAGCTAACGAATTATCGCCTAAGGATGGGAATATCTTGGATACTTTGGGACTGGCTTATTACCTTAAAGATATGAATAACGAAGCAATCGCCAGCTTTGAATCTGCAAAGCTTATCTTGCCAAACGAACCTATGATCCGTTATCATCTGGGCATTGCGTATCAAAAGGCAGGATTGAATACAAAGGCTATAACAGAATTGAAAAAGGCTTTGGAGCTAGACCCTAGTTTTCAGATGGCTGGTGAAGTCAAACAAACGCTAAAACAATTGGGGGCTTTATAAAAACGCTATAAATTACTCAAAGCTCCCTAATAAAAAAATTGGGGATTATATTGATGAATATAATCCCCCTTTATTAGAATTGTTAAGATTGTCTTTTCAGCCAATTGCTCTGTTTCTTTTCTTTAACCTTAAACTGCCGTAGCTGAACAATCCGATTAATCCAGAGCCTATCATAATCAATGTGCTTGGTTCTGGAACTGGTGTGTTGATATACTTGTCTTTATATATTGTAAAAGATTTGCCCCTGTCCAAACTTATATCCCATTGATAAGCCCAAGCAACATCTCCGGGATCTGACACGTGGTTAATATTATCTAAGTCATCTATGTTACTATCGGTTAATATATCTAGTATATTTGGTATACTGCTATAATAGTCTCCCTTATATTTGTCTGCTGGTCTATTTCTTGTTACAACATTGGCATAAAAGCCACTTGGAACGTCTTTCTGATGAAACTGCTTCGCATCCCCTGATATGACGTCATAATCAGGTCCATTTAAGTCAAAATCATCGTATTCAAATATGCTGAAATCCTTTGGTGAAATATTCCCGTTTATGACGGTAAACTCCTCACGGATGCGAGATTTATTTGAACCAGTAGCTCCGCCATATAACTTTATCGTTAAAACGAATGTAAAATCAATTCCATCCTGAGTTGATTTTTCATAGACGATTTTTATCTGATCAGGTGAGTTTTGCGTCACTGATTTAAGCGGTAATGAGTTAATTGGTTCTTCCGGTTCTTCATAATTATTGATCCGATAAAAAAACCATTCTTGATAAATATTCTCAATGCCATCCACTATCCAACTATACAAGCCATTGTTGCTTGGAGGGCTAATATGTGTTTCAGGATCAATTGTAATTTCACTGTTACCGCTTTCAAGATAATAAAGGGTTGCTTGAGAGCTTGTAGTAAATAACAGTGCAAAAATCCCCACAATAATTAAGAGATACAAATTTGTCTTGAACATATCTAAACCTCTTTAAAATGGCTAAAAGAGTCAAAGATATATAATGCTTTGACTCCGATCATCTTATTATAAATTAAATTTGGTGAATTTCTTAATTTTTCTTTCTAAACCTTAACCTACCATATCCAGCTAAAGCCACTAGTCCGCTCCCGATAAGGATCAATGTGCCAGGCTCAGGGATCGGCTCAGTTTGTAGCAAATGCAAGCTTATATCTGTGCTCTGTGTAAGAGTTTCAAGCGTTAGAGATACCATTTTTGTTTGTGAGAAATCCACTGAACCTGCATTGGTGAAATCGGATAGTTTCTTTTTGAAAGTTGTAGCACTGCCAATAGGTCCCGTAACAGTAAAATACCAAGTTGCAGTATTGTTGCTATTATCCGTTATATCAATTGTTAAAGCCATTTTTCCTTGATCAATGTAAGTTACTACAATACCAAAATATGTATTAGCTGGCACGTTGCCTTCCATAATGTCCACAGGAGGAAATCCCGTTGGAGGGTTTCCGCTCCCGCCCCAGATAACTTGATATTTACTCACATAACCAGTCCCATTTGATAACGATAGTTCACTCGGGGCGCCAGCAGAATTACTTGTAAGATTTGTTCCAAAGGGATCAGAAGGAGTTTGGCTAATAAATTTCATATATCGATAGCCGCCTATGACACTGGCATCTGCTAAAGATGAAGAAGTAAAAAATGGAGAAACAAATTGATAACTATTAAAATCGTCAATAATTGTTGCTTGTGTATTGCTCACTGTAAAAAGCAATAGAAAACAGCCTATTAACCCGAACAACGATAAGAAAATTTTTGCTTTCATAGTTAAATCTCCTTTTTCAGTCTTTTATTTTTAACAATATTTTAACTTCCATTTCTAAAATTAAGGAAATTAATAATGGTTTCCAAAAATTTGATAGGCAATTAAGTTTGTAGCAATTTCTGTGCCTACTGAGACAGAAATTAACCTGTTATATCTATAAAAGCTTATAAATAAAGGTTTTATAGCTTCATAACTTTTTTACTTACCAGTGATCAGTTTCTACCAAATGCCGAAAAATCGCACATATAAGAGTTTTTTGTTTATGATTTTTGACGAGCATTTATATACATAAACCATTTATTTTCAATGTTCTGTGACGTATTGACAGATGACTATATGATCGGATTTTTTTGTCAGAAAATATTACACAGTGTCAAGAATTGTTGTATAATGCGGTTTTACAAAATTTTTGATAGCATTAGACGGTTGAAATGTCATTTTTCTGCACAATGGATCATTTGAGATATTTTTCTAATATCGCTGATCTTACCTCCAAATTGCTAATTAATGGCGAAAGCTTGATGGTCAATTTGCCATCAGAACACGATATCTCATACCTTTCCATAAGATCATAGATAGTTCTCCGCCCAAGATCAAGCTCATCTGCGGAACGAGTGATATTTCCCTCATTTTTTATCAAAGAGTTGAGCAAATACACAATGTTTAATAGGTCCTTTATATCTGAAAGTGACAAGATGTTTTCTTCTTTTTTGATATCCTCGTCTTTCATTTTTCCCTCGTTTCAATTTATGCTATGTCGTAGGTTAAAAATATGTATTTTTTTCATTGTGATTATAAAACTACAAAATTTTATTGTCAATAAATTTTGTTTTGAATTGATCTTTCAATTTTGCATTTCTTTTTTTAAAAAACAGGATTTGGGGCGATTTAAATATGACCGATTTTAACCTAATTTTGCGACTATATTTTAAAATCTAAAAAACGCCATAACCAGAATACTGGACGATGGAGGTATCCAAATGCTCGCACTAATGATCATTTTCGGATTATTTAGCTGTTTTTTTATCGTGTTTATTTACAGCTTAATGAAGATAGGGAAAAGAGCAGATGAAGATGAGGAAAGAATTCTGTCCATTATACAAAGACAGTCTAATGACTACTCTTACCTTCATAATGATCTTAATAAAGAAAATGCATATTCAGATATCGTAATGCAAGCGTAACAAAATCCTTTTTAAAATTTGGATTAAAATTTTTGTGTTTGGTGGAAAAAATTTTGGCTACCATTACTTTACTTGGAAGTATCTACTGTTTCAATAGATGAACAACACTGAAAATAACCTTCGCTTCCTTCTCGTATAATACCATTCTCTTTTATAACTAGGACAATCTATTCTTTATACATTTTTTCGTTTTTTCAATAGATAATTCGCCTAAAATTTGGATTGCACTCACTTAAAACTTGAAAAGAAACGAATAATAGGCTATCATTATTAAGCGGTTTTGAGTTTTCGTTTTAAGTTTTGAGTTAAGGAGACCTGACTGCCATGATGAATTTTATAAGGAGTAAGCTCAAATTCTTGATGTGGGTTGTAGCTATTGGCTTCGTTGGCGGATTATTTTTTATCGGCGGAAAGAGAGTAGGTCCTGCTTGGCTTGCCCCTCTACTGCCAACTCGTCTGCTTGTGTCTATGCCCGGCTGTGCCAGATCAGCAGGGATATTGATGAGGATCGGAAGCCATAATATAGGAATAGAGGAATATAGAAGAGTAAAAGAGAATAGCGTTGACGTTGCAAGGATGAGGTATAGGGAAAATTTTGAGACATATGCTCAAAATATGGACTTTGACAAGATAACAATAGACAGCCTTACAAGATATTATACTCTATTAGAAGAAGCGAAAAGACAAGGAATATACGTAAGTAAGGCAGAAGTTGAAGAAGGCATCAAGAATTTTCCATATATGATGCCATATGAGGCAGAAACAAGGGTAAAGTTACTACCTTATTTTGAATGGTCTAAGACAGCTGATGGAAGAATAAATCCAAATGCCCTGAGACGCATATTGGAAAGTCAAGGCAAGATCACGCTTAATGAGTTTACCGACGAGATAAAAAATGCCCTACTTATATCAAAACTGAGGAGCTTACAAGACGCATCAGCGGTCGTTACTGACCTTCAAGTTTTGCAGGAATATAAGAGACAAAATGAAAAAGCGAAGATAAAGTTTATCGAAATCCCTTATAGTTCATTTGTCGATAAAGTGGAAGTCAGCAGTTCAGAGGCAGATGAATACTTCCAGAGAAACATTTATGAGTATAAACTTGACGAGAGAGTAAATATTGCGTTTATCAGAATTAGCCCGACAAGCTTCGTTGACAAAGTGAAGATAAGCGACGCAGAGATCGCTTCTTATTATAAATCGCATCAACAGGAATTTTATGAACCAGAGGGCGTAAAAGCTAAACATATACTTGTTCAAATAGATTCTTCTGCATCAAAGGAAGAAAAAGCCAAAGCAAAGGCTTATGCAGAGCAAATTCTAAGGGAAGCTAAAAAGCCGAACGCGGATTTTTCAGTGTTAGAGGCGAAATACAACAAAGAACCATTTAATGTCAAATATGAGGATTTGGGATTTTTTGGCAGAAATCAGATGGTCAAACCGTTTGAGGACGCTGCATTTGCACTTAATCCAGGCGAGGTAAGCAATGTAGTAGAGACAAGTTTTGGTTATCATATTATCAAGGTTGAGGACAAGAAGTCGTCTTATACAAAGACCTTAGAGGAATCAGCAAGCGAAATTTACAGAAAACTTGCGAGAGAACAGTCCGCAGTAATTGCACGACAAAAAGCTGATGAGATTCAATATACAATTATGTCAGAAGAAAACCTTCAATCAGCGATTGATGCCAATCCAGATTTGGATCTTAGAATAGAAGAAACTGGATTCTTTGCCAAAGGAGAAAACATACCAAAGATGGGTTCAAGCTACATTTATAAGCCTATCATCGATGAAGCCTTTAAAATGAAAGTCGGAGACATCAGCAACCTAATTGAAATCAAGGCTTATGGAAATAATGTTCTTGGTTTTTATATTTTCAAACTTTTAGACAAAAAACCTGCCGAGTTGCCGAAGTCGTCAGATGTCCGTGACAAGGTCATAAGGGATTTAAGACAGGAAAAAGCGAAAAGATTAGCGATAGACGAGGTAAAAAAGATAATGGATTCCTATAAAAACGCTACTACCATTGAAGAGATAGCGAAAGCCTTTCCTGATGTGAAGGTCGTTGAATCAGAAACTTTCACATATTCTCCTGATGGTTTCATACGGGGCAAAGATGGCAATATTGAATCAAAGTCCGCTACGTTAAAGAGCTTTAATATGAACGTGGGCGAAATAGCAGGACCTTTTGAGAGCAAAAATGGGGTGTGCATAATTCAATTAATTGAGATTCAAAAGGTTGACGATACCAAAATTGCACAGAATAAGTCTGATTTAGACAAAATATATCAGCAACTTGTACAAAAAGAGCAACAACGTATATATGAATCTTGGTATCAGAAGGCGAAATCCAATATTCCTGTGAAAACATTTATCTCATTTCACAGGTAATCTTAACTTTTGCATAAGCTTAGATAGCGGAAGTCCTACAACATTAAAGTAGCAGCCTTCTATTTTCTCAACAAAGGCTGCTGCCTTCCCCTGGATACCATAAGCACCAGCTTTTCCTTCATATTCGCCACTTTCAATATATGCGATTATCTCGTCTAGTGAAAGCTCACGAAACTTTACAAATGTGGTCTCTGCCCATGTCTCTTTGATGCCTGTCTGTGCATCAATTATAGCTACCCCGGTTATTACTTGATGAGTTTTTCCGCTAAGCTTTGATAGCATATTGATTGCATCTTTTCTATCTATTGGTTTGCCCAATATTTCGCCGTTTATGATTACCTGTGTATCAGCACCTATAACTATCCCTTCTTTAAGCTTTATCGCTACATTTTGAGCTTTATATAATGCAATCGCCTGTGCATTTTTCAGAGGATCATTATAGGCAAGGCTACTTTCTTCAATATTGCTAGGTATTATGTCAAAAATCAGACCAACTTGCTCTAATAGCTGTCTTCTACGTGGTGATGCAGAAGCCAAAATTATCCTCTTTGGCATAAAGGATTCACCCCTTTTTTAACATCACATTTTGAACAACCTCAATCAAATCTTTATTTTTATATGGTTTAATTATAAATCCATCAAAACCATATTGTTCATAATCTGACATAACGGGATCATCAGAATATCCACTAGAAACGATCGCCTTAAAATCAGGGTCAATTTCCCTGAGTTTAATAATTGCATCCTTTCCGCCCATCTCACCGGGAATTGTTAGGTCCATAATAACTAAGTCGATTTTTCTTCCACTTTTGATTTCAGACTCATAGAACTCTATTGCTTGCTCTCCATTTTCTGCAACAAAAACTTCATATCCCAAATTCCCGAGAATAGCTTGAATTAAATCTCTGATTATATCCTGATCATCTACTGCAAGGATTCTCAATTTGCCATCAAGATATTGTCTAGTCAATTCTTCCGAATAATAATATTCAGGTCTGGCTGGAAGATAAATATGAAAAGTTGATCCAACTCCTAATTCTGATTCGACCTCAATATGCCCATCGTGCTTTTTTATAATTGCATAAGACGTTGAAAGCCCTAAACCACTTCCTTTTTGCTTTGTTGTAAAGTAAGGATCAAATATTTTCGACAAATACTTTCTTGGAATCCCTATACCATGATCCTTGATAGATATTTTTATATATTTTCCACTTTTCAATGGTAGATAATCTTCTGATTCAATGGTTACATTTTTAACTGTCACCTCTATTACTCCACCATTTGGCATAGCTTGGACAGCGTTAATAACTATATTATTTATAACTTGCCCTATTTGCCCCCCATCTATCTCTACAGACCAAAGATCATCTGGTATCTCAAATTTACATTTAACATTTGAACCTTTTAACGCAAAGTTGGTAGAGTCTATCAATACTTCTTTGATAGATGTAACTTTAAGTATTGGCGTTCCACCTTTTGAAAAAGTAAGAAGTTGTTGGGTAAGCCTTTTTGCTTCCATAGAAGCTCTCTCTGCGTCTTCTAAACGTTTAAAGGCTTTGTCATTTGGGTCTAGATACATCCTTGCTAAAGAGATGTTGCCTAAAATTCCTGTCAGTATATTGTTAAAATCGTGAGCGATTCCACCAGCTAGAACACCTATTGAATCAAGTTTTTGTGCCTTGATCAGTTCGTCCTCGATCTTACGTTTTTCTGTTTCATCTCTGAAAACAAGCACCGCTCCGATTATGTTTCCTTCTGTATCTTTGATCGGCGCTCCACTATCCGAGATAAAGCTTTCCTTCCCATTTTTCGCTACAAGTATTGTGTTTTCAGGGAATTGGACGACTTCTCCTGTTTCAATAGCCCTTTTTATAAAGTTTCCAGTTGGCTTCCTGTTTCTTTCTTCTATTGTCTGGAATACCTCGCTTAACGGCATTCCTAATGCGTCAACTTCTGTCCATCCTGTTAGTTTCTCTGCAACAGTGTTCATCAATTGTATATTCTCATTAATATCAGTAACAATTACCCCATCCCCTATAGAACGCAAGGTTACGGTCAATCTCTCCTTTTCAGCAGATAATGACTCTCTTAATGCTATATTTACAAGAGCCTTTGCCATTTCTGCGACAACAATACTAAATAGATTGGCTGATGTCTCATCTATATTTCTTTTTGTCACATAGTTATCAACTGCAATCAAACCGATATCTTTATCGTGATCCCTAACACCTACACAAATGTTATCTCCTTTTTCATCTCTCCTATAATATCCCGGAGAAGATGGACGATAGCCCCATATAGATTCAAATTTATCTTCGTCTGAATCCTTGTTAAGAAATACGGTATCGCCTTCAATACCCAATTTCTCTTTTAAAATCGAAGAAGATATCTCAATAGTATATCCATTGCTTGGAGGAATTGAGGTTATTGGAAGCTCCTTATTCTCGCTTTTGTAAATATTGCCATTTATATCTGTTCCCCAAAGTTCACAAATTGTTTTATTATCAGGGGCACATGTCCATACGCTTGCACGGTCAAATCCTATTTCTTTTAAGCTCTCAACTATTGCCCGTGCAGTGTCAGATAGTGTTGGCTGGCTATTTATTTTTTTGCTTACGTTTATTATAAGTTGTAATCGTCTAATTTCTTCTTCATATCGATCTTTATTTCTCTCGTCTTTCATCAAAACACTTCCCTTCTAACAAACAATCTGACATTTATATTAATCCAAATCTAGTATTAAATTGCAATAAAATTTCCTAGTCTAATTTACCGAACTATGTTAAAAATTCTGGGGATAGACGACTGCTTTTATGATTTTATCTGCATAATCATTGATCATTTCGAATGCAATATTTATTTCGTTCAAAGGGAAAGAATGGGTCAAAATCATATCAACTTTAACTTTACCAGTAGCGATAAGGTCTATGGATTTTGGAAAGTCTTTCGGATTAAAACGTCTGACAAATTTGATTGTTAACCCAGCTCTTCTTGCGGTTATACATCTAATAGGTATATAGTCTTGATCAACTGGAATACCGACGATGACTATTGTTCCGCTAGGTCTAATAATATTTGACGCGAGATGATAAGCATCTAGTTCCCCTGCAAGTTCAAAGACTAAATCGAAGTTGACTCCATTTGTTTTTGAGATCAGTTTTTCTGGAATATTATCTTTTTTGGGGTTGACTGTAAGATCAGCTCCTAGATCATCAGCTATTTTAAGGCGATAATCAAGGACATCAAATATAGCTATAAAACTTGGTTCATTATATAATCTCAAAGCCTGTAATAAAAGCAATCCTAAAGAACCAGCACCTATTATCGCTATATTTTTATTAGAAACAGGACCTACGATTCGCTCCGCATCTGATATAGCATTTAGAACAACAGATAACGGCTCAACTAGTGAAGCCCAATCAGATGGTATATTATTCGGAAAAGGATAGACGTTCTTTAAAGGAACTTTGTAAAATTGTTGAAAACCGCCATCCACCGGAGGGAGACTCATAAACTGAAGGTTTCTGCATAAATTTGCCATACCAGATATACACATATCACAAGTGCCACACCATAAACTAGGGTCTACTGTCACCTTCGTGCCAATAGCGATCTTCTCTTTTGCTATTTCACCAGTTGCCTCGACTATTCCACCGAGTTCGTGTCCTTGAACGATCTTTGTTCCTGATGGCACATCTGGTACGCCATAATACCAATATTTAACTTCTGTTGCACAGATACTGACATCCGTCGATCTTATCAACACTTCGTCTGGACCAAGACTTGGAATAGGTCTGTCCTCAATCCTTATATCTCTCGGTCCATATAAAACAGCCGCCTTATTTATATACATAAATATACCCCTTAACTATTAATTATATTGAATTGCTATAAAAATCACCAAAATAAATAATAATAAAATAATAACCGTAAGTCAATAATTCTGATGATAATTTTTCTCAAATACTTGTCTAACTATAAATTTATCTATGCCATGTGTTGCTTTTTCATTGCTAACTGAAACTGCTGATACAGCTTGACTGTATATGATTGACCGGGTTAATCGGTTTTTATCGTTTTCGGAGTATATCCACTCTTTCAGAAACCCTGCATGCATAGCATCGCCTGCACCTATTGTAGAATATACCTTTTCTACTTTCGGCGATGGATAAAAAACTGATCCGCTAAATAGATTATCAATATTTGGTATATTTTTATCCCAAACCCAACAACCTTCTTTATTATGAACGATTATTGTCCCGAAAAAATTTCCTTTATTTACATTTTTCCACGATCCTGATACTTCTAAAAACTCATTTTTATTCATAAAGATAAATGTTGGCAGTTTTTTTGAAAACAGACATTTATGAAGATAATATCCTCGCGTATCAATGGATACATCACATTTAGATGGAACGATATTAAGGATTTCTGCATAAAAGTCTTGTGGAGTAATGGAACGATCATCATTAGATTTCCAAATTGGAGGTGCTCCAGCTAAAATTAACATATCCGTGTCTGATATAACTTTTTCCAATTTATCCAGAACATTATAAACAGTTTTTTGCGTCCATATAATTCTTGGACTAAAGTTAATAGTTGCCCCTGTGTCTTTGATTATCATTTCGATACATCGTCTCGTCGCTTGTATTCCACTGGTCCCTTGAAGCTCCTCTATAATTTCAAAACGTGGTTTGACATTGATCAGGTCTGATATTTGAAGGGCTTGAACGTATATTCCTGCTGGCGTTGATGGGACGATCTCCATACCATTAATTTTGATAGGTGAAAGTTTGCAAAGTACACCTTGAGGAGGCGGTAAAAAAGTTACAAGCTCTATTTCAATATTGGATTTATTATCTAATAGACGGTCTATAATTCTTGCTACATTTGTAGCTTTTCCACCAGCATAGACTGCCAAAATTTCGGGACGAGGCTTTGCATCATGGGCAGTGTCAAGTATTGAAACCAGTCCTTTTTCGATATTATAATCTGCGTAACCGTCTATTTCATTACGGTCTAGATTCCATATTTCATCGGCAGTCGGCGCGAATTCTAAAATGGTTGCTTTCTTTATTGGCATAACATAAACTTTCCAAATTATTATCAGATTGATTTCCTAATTTCTTTATTTAAGATGCTATTTATTGTAACGTTCATAGCACGCGGGGGACATACAGGAACACAAAGCGTGCATGCAACACATTTTTCCACATCAAATAAAACTTCCATTGTCTTACGGTCTGTGATATATAATGCATTTGTAGGGCAAATTGCCACACAGGCACCACACTGCGTACATCTTTTTTCGTCTCTGTAAACATCATTGCTGATAGGTTGTATATCAACCCCTTTTTCTTTGAGATAATTGATCCCAGCGTTAAAATTTACCTCATCTCCACTGAGTTCTGCGACCATTAATCCTTCTTCATTTGGCATAACTCTCGCTAGAACTATATTAAATGACATATCAAATTCTTTTGTTAAACGATATATGATCGGTTGGTTGACCAATTCTTTTGGAAAATGGATCACAAATCTATTGGATTTCATATTGGATAGCTCCTTTTTATTTCAATGGTCTTTCTTTGAGAGGTTTAAAGGTCAAGCCCGAATCTGCCGAAGGCAAAAGCTGGACAGGCTCTGCTAATAAAAACTTACCTTGTTTTATCCATTCTTTCAAAATATTCGCTATCTTTCTTGCCTTTGGGTAGCTTGACAAAGAGGCAGTTGGAACCTTTTTCCCATTTATTTCTATCAATCCAGAACGTAATTGCTTATAGTTAACTTTTCCTAAACTATTGGACTCTAAATTTGGATAGCTTTGACTATAATCAACTATATCAGTATAAATATCTTCATCTTTAACAGCGGTGAACATTGCCATATCTTCATCAAGGATCGGTATAGGTATCCCCAGTCCGACCATAAGTGAAACTCCATATCCTGTCATTGAAACGCCAACAAGCCAATCTGCACTCATCTGTTTTAGGTCTCCAATAACCGCTAACGTGCCGGACCCGCCTTCTGGGATGCCCTTTTCATTTCTTTTCACAGTTGGGTTATGTTGTGTCCCATTCCATATAACATATCCAATTCCCCCACCGAGAAATATCCTTGTCCCTATGCCAATAGTGCGATAGTAAGGGTCATTCATCAAAGGCGATAATTGACCTGCACAGGAATAATTTGCATTACCTAATCTTGGCATCAATGTCCCCATATATGTATAAATGGTCTTATTTGACAAATTAACAGCACAGTTATAGTTTTGATAGGAATTTCTGGGGTTGGTCAATATCGCTTCGTTCAAATCTTCGAGCCTTATCCAAGTATCTAGTTCTTTTCTAGGGTAGCAATCAGTCCCATAAGCTATCGCTTTCAGATGAATATCTTTCCCTGCAACCAAGTCCTCAATAACATGTCCGCCACCATATCTGAACTCCCCCGGAAAGACCTTGTTTAACGGATCATCTTCGGGCATTTCAGTCGCACCTATATACAAGTCAACAGCAGCTAACCCTGCATAGGCATTGACATTGTTTAGCCAAGCCTTCTGTATCTTCATTCTAGGTTTTGTATGTCCGATGTTCAGGAATGCACCACTTGAACACATTGGACCGAAAGTCCCTGTTGTTACGACATCAACCTTTTGGGCAGCTTTTTTAGTGCCTTCCTGCTCAACGATACTGATCATTTCTTCCGCAGTTGCAACAACGACTTCGCCTTTTTTGATCTTCTCGTTAATCTCCTCATAAGTTTTTGGCATTTGTTAATCCTCCGTTTTATTGATTTGCAAGGTTTTCATAAAAATTTATCGCACGGCGATATAATGATTCCACTTCTTCCCTTTGGATTATAGTGGCATATCTTTCTTTATCTGCCTTTGACATTGATAAAAGTTCTTTGCACCAATTCGCATAAAATAGAGCGGATTCTTTTCGTAAAAATCTTTTATGACCTATCTGAATATATATAGGGCTGGTATGTGCAAATTTTACAGTTTTATCTGATTTTTCAAAGACGCGTGCTATTATCCAGCCAGTTTCGGCTATTTCTATGTCAAATTCATAAGAGAGTTTTCGCTGATTATTTGTGCCAAATTCCTTTATTATTTCACCGTTATAAACTATCTGCACATTATCAATAGGATTTACTGATTCTGCGTTCACAGATATTTTGCTTCGCAGAGGTTTTCCATTGGTTGATAAAATGAAACTGCCCGGTTTTTTATCATTTACAGAGAAGAAAAGCATAGGTCCATTAGTTGCAAATGACCGTCCAGCTTTCATACCAAGAAACCAGTTTTTGTAACTAAAATCTTCGCCGAGATATACATATAGACGATTAAACCCAACAGGGTTATTAAGAACTCCTGACGCAGAGCCAGCGGATATCGGTATCTTGAAACCAAGATTTAGATAGTGATAGTAAAGATCAAGGACATTGTCAACAAACCCTCTGTAACCTGGATACCTGTCTTTATCTCTTGGTTTCCCCCAAGCTTCATTGTCCATAACACCTTGTCTTTGAATATGATTGTTTATAATTCCAATTGTATCAATTCCGCCCAAAGCAACATTTACGGGGGCTTCCCACCAAAACGGCTTTTCTTGATCAACCAAAAATCCATTCTCATGTGCCAATTGACAATATTCAAATCCTGCAGGATGCCAATCAGATACGAAGTCAAATTCTATTGGCGATTCAAGATTTAAAAGGATGATTGCCCCTCCTTTACGTTCATCTTCTTGCGTAAGTATACTAAACTGATGGGTCTTATCTACACGAACAATCTTATCTTTCGGGACAATTCTTATGTCATCATTCGAGTATTTCCAATTATTCCACACTGTAATTATTGGAGCAACATTTAAGTCCTCAGCTAATATTAAATTCTCCATTTCACTTATCTGACGGTGTATATGTAGATCGCCAGAATACCAACCAAGCTCAGCCATATTGATCCAACGATTTAATTCACAGTCGACGTGATAATCCTGCCCTTTTTGTATATTCAATTCGCCGATAATTGGGAAATATTCCTTGCCTTTCTCAACATTGATGAAAGCTTTTCCAGAAGGCATCTGAATCTCAAAATTTCCGTTGGTAACAAAATGACTATCCTTCTCATAATGTATACATCCATCAGGATAGAAATATTTGCCTTTTTCATTCCAAATTTGGACTCTGGCAGGTGTTACGCGTGTTTTTTCAAATTCCCTTATATAGACCTTCAACAAAGCCATAAATTTCTGCTCCCACAAACAATTTCAAGTTTATAAAGGCTCTTTATGATATTATATTATGAGAAAATGAAAATTGTCCATAATTTATATTATTAAAAAGCATAATTTTTTGCGCTATGAACAAAAATTTATGCTTGACTTTCATATTAACTATGTGCTAATATAAATGCAAGATCAGATAAATAAAAGCAATATATACTTTTTGGTACCTAACTTTGACTGTGCTTCTATCCGCTGTAACGGATGGTTTCATAGTTGTCGAAAAAATATAGGCTTGATAATCATTTGTGCTATAATCATTTACAAGTTATAGCAATTAAACTTTCCTTTAAATAAAGTTTGTAAAAAACTATGGTAAGGGTAGTTAGAGAAATTTAGATTCCTAATGACAAAGGAAATGATCTTTATAAGCCCTTATATATGAAATCAGAAATATTCCCAATTTGGTGATAGTCAAAACATCTGACTATGTTGCTGTCTATCAAAAATTGGTAAATTCAAAACAATACTGACCAAATTGAATTTCATTCCTGCGCGACAATAGGTCTAATCTCTCAAAACCATATACTTGATCACATATACTATAATGATTTTTTGATGCTTGAAATCAAATAAGTAAGTCGGAGGTTAAAATAATGAATTACACTTTTGGAAAAGTTTCAATAATTATTCTTTTGCTTATGTTTGCGGTGTCAAGTTCTGCGGATTTGTTAATCCTCTTTGATGAGGACGCAAAAACAGAAGCTGGTGCGGGCAATTTTTCCGTATTATTTGTCAGTCACGATGCCGGAAGCACTGTTACTGTTACCAAAGATCAGGCTTTTAGCGGCAAAGTTTCTGTGTTCGTAACGCCTTCACAGTCATACAATAATCAAATGGCTAATTGGCGTTATGTAATAAAAGAAAATCCAACTGGCAAAGACGAATATCGTTATATTCGCTTTGCATGGAAAGCCGAAGGAGGAACCGGAGTTATGATCCAGTTTCCTGACAATGGGTCTTGGGGAGCAGTCACAACTCCTTGTGTTGAACCGCCTGCCCCAGGAACACGCAGATATATCGCAGGAACCAACGTCACAGGCTGGAGTGGTATCTGTGTCAGTAAGGAAATTCCAACAAAATGGACTGTCGTTGAACGCGACCTTTTCGCAGATTTTGGAAGTTTCACAATGACTGGTATGGCACTTACTCCTTTTAGCGATGGCGGAGCAGGAGATTATTATGATGCTCTAATGCTTGCTAGTAAAAAAACTGAATTTCCAAAGACTTTTTCGGTTGAATCCAGAGGCAAATTAGCTACTTTATGGTCAAATCTAAAAACTAATTAACAATAATTTTAGGAGGGTTTTCTAATGCGTAAATGGTATTTATTAATTTGGGCTTTTTCATTGGTTTTTGCTTGTTTCCCTGCATTAGCTGATATCAAGGTTCTCTTCGACGAGAATGCGCCGACAGAAGCAGCTGCGGGCATTTTCCCCGATCTCTTTACTGGTCATGATGCTGGAAGCAAGGTTGAAGTGTCTACAAAAGACCCTTTCAAAGGCAAATATTGTGCCTTTGTTACTCCCAGTCAATCATATAACAATCAGATGAAAGATTGGAAATTTCCAATAGTAGAGAAACCAAAGGCTGGTGAATATCGTTACATTATTTTTGCGTGGAAGTCCGATGGCGGAACTGGTGTTATGATCCAATTCCCAGACAACGGAAATTGGGGAGCAGTCACAACTCCTTGTGTTGAACCGCCTGCCCCAGGAACACGCAGATATATCGCAGGAACCAACGTCACAGGTTGGAGTGGTATCTGTGTCAGTAAGGAAATTCCAACAAAATGGACTGTCGTTGAACGCGACCTTTTCGCAGATTTTGGTGCATTTACTATAACAGGAATAGCTCTTACTCCATTCAGTGATGGTGGCGCGGGAGATTATTACGATATGATCATCATAGGATCAGAACCATTAACAATCTCAACTTTTGTCAGCCCAACAGAGACAAAACTGGCAACTACTTGGGGTGACGTGAAATACCGTTAATTATTGGGTGTAAAACCTGATTCTTGCAACTAAATGCGAGACAATTTTTTACGTTGTGGGACCTTTTGCTCAGAAAATTTAGAGCATTTCATCTTTCCGAAGGTGAATTGCTTTTTGTGTATGCTACTGTCGTTATGTCATCATCGGTGGCATCACACGATCTCATCCAGATACTTGTCCCGACCATATCTCATATCCATTGGTTTGCCACTCCTGAAAATGAATGGAAAGATTTGTTTGGCGAACATATACCTAAATGGCTAACTGTAAGCGACAAAAAGATTTTAACAGATTTTTATGAAGGCGACTCTAGCCTTTACTCAATTGATAAGCTAAAAGCTTGGATATCTCCTGTGATATGGTGGGGATTATTTATCCTAACGCTTTATTGGCTTATGCTCTGTATAAATGCTGTATTCAGGAAACAATGGACGGAGAACGAAAAATTAGCTTATCCGATAATTCAAGTGCCTCTCGCGGTCATACAATCAGAAAAATCAAGCCTTTTCAAGGACAAAATGTTGTGGCTTGGTTTTAGCATTGCTTCGTTTATTAACCTATTAAACGGTATAGCTTTCCTTGTGCCATCTGTGCCGATGATACCTGTAAAACTGCACGATATCGGCAGATACTTTACAGAAAAACCATGGAGTTCAATTGGTTGGACTCCCATATCCTTTTATCCTTTCTCTATTGCATTATCTTTTTTTATGCCATTAGACTTATCTTTTTCGACCTGGTTTTTTTATTTATTCAGAAAAATGCAATTGATATTTGCAAGTGCAGTTGGTTCATCACTTGGTGGATTTTTGAGCATGACATCCGTTGCAAGATTCCCTTATCTTTCTGAGCAATCCGCTGGGGCATTTATGGTGCTTTTTGTATTAGCCCTTTATCTTGCTAGAAGGCATCTTTGGCAGGTCGCACGTTTGAAAGCAGATGATAGAGACGAGCCATTTTCTTACAGGGTTGCACTTATGGGTTTGGTTTTTGGAGCAGTATTTCTTATAGCCTTCTGCATTAGAATTGGTATGGATTTATGGGCAATTGGACTATTTTTCTTTCTATATTATGCCATATCCATCGCAATAACTAGGATGCGGGCAGAACTTGGTCCTCCTACTCACGAGCTTACAGGAATGAACGCAGGGCAGATGATGGTTAACATATTCGGATCAAGACGACTTGGGATAAATAATCTTCTGCCTATGAGTCATTATTTTTGGTTTTTCAACAGAACATACCGCAATCATGCTATGCCACAACAATTGGAATGCTTTAAAATCTCACAAAAAGTTGGTATACATCCAAAGATAGTTGTATATGCTACACTATTTGGCACTATGTTTGGTATAATATCGTCGTTTTGGGCTGAATTGCATATGCTTTACAAAGTCCCTGATGCCCCGGGTTCAGGGTTTTCTTGGGAAAGCATGAATATATTAACTTCTCGCATCAATTTCCTAAAGGAATTTGATCTTGGCGCGGTAAATTTTATGTTTCTTGGGGCTTTTTTCACTACCTTTCTCTCCGCAATGAGGATGAAATTCCTATGGTGGCCCTTCCATCCGGTAGGTTATGCTATCTCAATGAATTTCGGAGTTGACTATATATGGTTCACTATCTTATTAGGGTCAGTTATTAAATGGTCTATATTGAAATTTGGAGGATTAAAAGCTTTAAGAAAGGCTTCGCCATTCTTTCTTGGAGTTATTATAGGTGAATATGCCATAGGTAGCTTTTGGAGCGCTTTAAGCGTGTTGCTTCAAAGAAGAATGTATGCCTTTTGGATATTCTGATATAGGTAGAAAAAAATGCAAAGGAGACGTTATCTAAAAAAACTGTTACTTGAAGAGGCACAAAAGGTATTCTTTGAATATCCTGATATATCAAAATATGACAAAATTGAAGAAATATCAACTATTGATTCACTTGGCAGAATAACTGCCGAACCGATCTTTGCGGTTATATCCTCGCCACATTATCATTGTTCAGCGATGGACGGAGTAGCGGTAAAAGCTGACGACACATTTTCCGCATCAACGGCTAATCCGATAAGGCTTAGCAAAGGTCAGTTCTGCATAGTTGACACTGGCGATCCAATACCGCCTGAGTTCAATTCAGTTATAATGATCGAGGACATCGTGGAGATAGACGATGAAACAATAGAAATTACTGAGTCAACTGTCCCTTGGCAACATATCCGTATGGCAGGTGAAGACATTGTCGCTACCGAACTTATCTTGACAAGAGGACATAAGATTCGACCAATAGACATTGCTGTGATGCTCTCTGCTGGGATAACATCTCTAAATGTGAAAAAAAAGCCAATAGTCGCTGTGATCCCTACTGGAGATGAGATAATAGAACCTTGTAAGAATCCAGAACAAGGGAAAATAATAGATTCTAACTCGTATATGCTGACATCTATGATTATTGAATGGGGCGGAGAGCCGAAAAGATGGTCAATAGTCGAGGATAATTACGAAAAGATCAAGTCTGTAATTCTTCAAGCAACTGGTGAATGTGACATCGTTTTAACAAGCGCTGGTTCATCAGCAGGTAGGGAAGATTTCATCCCTCCGATCATTGAAGAGATTGGCGAATTGCTCGTTCACGGTATATCCATATCGCCGGGCAAGCCGACCGCATTGGGCGTCGTTAATGGAAAACCCGTTATCGGTCTGCCGGGATATCCTGTATCAATGGCTGTTTCTGCCTCTGCATTTGTAAAGCCTTTATTGTGCAGAATGCTTGGTCTAGCTGACATTTCATCACCTAAAATTAAGTCATCGGTGTCACGCAAGGTAGCTTCCAAGCTCGGCGATAAAGAATTTGTCCGCGTTAAATTGGTCAATATAAATGATAATTGGACTGCTGTCCCATTGGCTAGGGGGGCTAGTGTGTTAAACTCCCTTGTCCGTGCCGATGGCATTATGAAAATTCCAGAAAACTCCGAAGGCATAATGCCGGGAGAGTTTGTTGAAGTTGAGCTAATGAAAACTGTTGATGAGATCAAAAACTCAATAGTCATAATCGGTAGTCATGATCTTACGCTTGATATCTTGGCTGATGAGGTCAAGGCAAACAAGCCTCATATCAATATATCGTCCGCACACGTTGGCAGTCTTGGTGGATTGATGGCTTTAAAAAGAAACGAAGCACATATTGCTGGCACTCATCTGCTCGATGAAGATACAGGGGAGTACAATGTCTCTTATATCAAAAAAATCTTAACTGATAGAAGGATCATTCTGATAAACCTAGTATATCGCCAACAGGGCTTGATCGTCGCGAAAGGTAACCCCAAAGGCATAAAAGGTCTATCCGATCTTGTTGAAAAAAGGCTATCATATTGCAATCGCCAAAGAGGGGCTGGGACTAGAATTTTATTTGACTATGAATTGAAAAGATTGGGCTTGTCTTCTGATGAGATAATCGGTTATGACAGGGAGGTCTATACTCATTTAGCGGTCGCGTCAGCAGTGGCTACAGGGATCGCAGACGCAGGATTGGGAATTTTCGCTTCTGCAAAAGCTTTAAACTTAGATTTTATACCGATAGCAGAAGAACGTTACGATCTTGCCATCCCTGAAGAATTTATTTCAGTTGAAGGTATAAAGATAGTGCTTGAAACTATATCTAGCGATAAATTTAAAGGTGTTGTGCAATCTCTCGGTGGATATGATACAAGGGATACAGGAAAGACTGTCTACCAAAAGAATTAGATTTTATAGTTGTTAAGTCTTTTTATTATGTCTTTATGATCAATAAAGCAATGTTATCTATTATTGTCTTAACTATTCGCTGTTTTTTAGAGATGTTCTCCCTAGTATCATGATCCGTCAGTTTAATCTGGTTTAGAATAAATCCGCCGTTTTTACGAGGATAACGCACTAATCCGCCGACATTTACCAGAGGAAATACCTTGCCCTTATACCAATCAGGCAAGTCTCTGATTATTTGGATATTATCTATTCCGACCAGTAGTTGTCTGTCCTGACGTTTACGTATGTTACGGACTATCAACGATATTTCCTTTTTTGCCAATACATCTCCTAAATCGGTTTCTGCGGGCATCATTGCGTCTGGAAGCTCCAATGTAGCGATCTTTTCGCCGTCCGCTAGAATGTCAATGTCCTTAATAGTGTTGTAAAATGCATTGTTCCAGATTTTAATTGATCTAATTTTGCAAGGAATTGGAAGTCCAAAGACAAACGGTGGAGAACCATCAGGTCCCCAATTGCCATGCCATATCTGCAAGATATATCGCCAAAAATCATGACCTGTCATACCATTCACAAGATTATATGGATCATGATCGTCCTTTGTTGGACGATAAGGCTCTTCTTTTTGACCCGGTAATTTACAAAATGGAGCAATATCAGAAGTGTCAACACAATAGGTAAACACTTCTTGTGAAAGCCATTTATCGCCGTGCATTATCTCTTCATTGCTATATTGGACAACGTCCTTGTTACCTAAGCCAGATGTAAGTATGTCTTTCTCTATTGATACCCTCTCAAGACGAAATTCCCTTATCAGATGTTCAGTTTTCAATAATTTATTGAAGGTATTAATTCCATCAGGTTCAAGCCCCCAAAGCATAATCCATCTATGGTTATTAACATATTCATCAACTTTTTCCTGAATGTCTAATAGTGATTCAAGATTCTCTTTTGATGCATGGACAACAATTATATCAAATCTTGAAATTGCCTCATTTAAGGAATTTATTTCCATTACATTACAACCGGATGCCTTCATAAATTCAGCTATTTCAGGCTTTTTTGGTGCATAAACTGCGATCTCAACTGATCCGGGTTTATAATCATCGCAATAGCGAAGCAGATTTGACAATAACAATTGTGCAGACGGTTCTATATCAATTTTTGTTCCGATCTGCATTTGTGATGCCAAAATTACGCCATAACCAAAAGTCATTTCTATCATAGCACTGTATTTTAAATCATTCCCGCAAGCTATCCATGATCTGACTGTCTTTGGCTCCCATACTTTTTTGGCAGTAGGAGTTTGACCACTCCAATTTGATAGATCGGTCTCATCAAGACCAGTAGTAGGTGATACATCATAACCTAATGGAAAAGCGAAGTTAGCCTGATGTTCGGTCGCTTTTATGGGAAAAGTCGGTTCAGAAAAGGGATGATCTTGTTCAAGGCAGATGATCCGTCCACCTTTTTTCGCGTAAGCTATGAACTCGTCAGATTTTGACATCTCGTCTGTCAATGTGTTTGGAGCTATTATTAATATGCCATCTGGCTCGGATTCGGATAAAGTCTTGATCTGCTTTGCATTTATACCGAATATTGCAAGTTTATTGGAAAATTCATCATTATTTTCAAGCACATAAATTTGGCTCTTCAATGGAATATCAGTAATTCTCGGTAAAAAACTTATATCTTTGACATCTTTAAATATTTCATCGCCCTGTCTGACTGTCAAAAACAGCTTTGCATTCGTCTTTTCCTCGACTGATGGTGCGAAAAATTGTATCTTCATCTCCTTATTGAATCCGGGCTCTATGTTGAGAGTATATTTATCATCAGCGATTTGACTCTGACCAACTTTAACAGACCATGAGAATTCCAAAGGCTTATCAGAGAAAGTATCATTAAACACTTTAACTGTGAGTATAACTTTATCATCAGCGAAAAAGTTTTTGTTGTATTCTCTGACGAAAACCGCTAACGAAGACATAGAGTTCCAACATTCAGGGAAATCGTCCATTCCGACCCAAGGACAGATCATAGCTATATCATTCCATCGATAACCCTCTATCAACATTTTGACATATCTTGTGTAAGCCCTTTTAGCCTCATCTCTTCCAAGAAAGACTTTGTCGCCCCCTATCCAAGCATGTTCAGAATTCTTGCCAGAAAAGAAAGCGGTTTCGCCCATTGCCAAAGGTCTTTGTCTATCCCAGACCCACCTCTTGCCCATCTCGCCCCAACGTTCTAGTGTATAAGCATTTTCAGGGAAAAACTCCGTTGACGGCTCTGGATAATGCAAATTGTTTATATCAAGTAGATTCCCCTTTAATGCCCCTGCTCCATCAAGCATATATGGACGAGTTGGATCAAGTTCTCGTGCAGATTCTACCATTTCTTTGGCTTGTAATTCCACTTGATCAAGTATTCCGCCGTAATTAAGCCTTCCGTTGATCAATACCAATTCATTTTCAAGGCTATACACGATTATCGATGGATGGTTTCTATATGCTAGGACAACCTGACGAACGTGATCACGAAAGTTTTCCCAAGTTATTGGATTTGTCAGATCATAGTTGATAAACATCCCGTCAATCATTGTAGAAAGCCGCCCCGGTATGCCGTGTGTATCTGTCCAGTCAAGTTGTTTTTGTCTGATGCCAAATGACCTGCGAAGCCCTAAATCCTCACTAAAACGTTCAAATCTATTATTCCCTTTACGAAAGTGTGCTAACCTCTCTTCTGACGTTGAACCTTTAAGGCAGTCAAGGAGATTCCAAAAGTTACGTCTCAAACCGTTGATACGGATATACTTTCCGTCAATAGTCACTTCTCTAAAACCGAATCGTTGTTCATAAAAATCACTGATCTTTCCATCAACTGTGATTTTGCTTATCAGTCGATAGATATTTGCAGGGTCATCGCCCGGAAACCATAGCTTTGGATCTGCCCAAGCTTCCTCGATCCTGACTTTTACCGATTTATTTGCAGGAATTGACACACTTTTAGGTCGAAACGTCTTTTCTACCTTATTGTTGCCCTCAAATAAGGCATTAGACTTAATAATTACCTTAACATCATTTTGGCTTGTATTTTTTAATGTATAATCAAGTATTACCTTTTTCTCCGCGACTTTTGTTTGGACGAATACATCGTCAATATAGGCTTTGCCAGTAACAACAAGCATTATTGGATCAGTAATTCCGCATTGTGTTCCATCTGCATCACCTTTTGTTGATGGGTAAACAGGAGCAACAAACCTTGTCCATCGAAACGCATCGACAGGAATATTCCGCATATTGTTTAGTTCTTTTTTATGAAATTTGTAGTCCATTGCATACCAGACGTCTTTGATCCCTATCATAATTTCGTTGACTTGTCCGGTTTTGACTGCGTCAGTGATGTCCAATTTCCAAGGAATACGTGTGCTTTTATGGTATCCAACCATTTTACCATTTACAATTACCGAAGCTATCCAATTTGTCCCACTGAAATTAAGAATAAAGCTTTTTCCTTGAAAATCTCTGGGAATATCGACACGACAGCGATACCAAACACGGTGAGCTAGGTCAAGTTCAGAAACAGACCTCATATTAGAAGGGACTTTTATCCCTCGCCATACGGGGTTATCGGGAATGTCAATAACAGGTTCATAAGGTGACTTATCCATATTTGAATCGTCATATCTACATACCTGCCAAATTCCGTCAAGTGATAATTCCGTCCGTTTAATGTTTTTTTGGTATTTAAGGAAAAAAATATTGTTTTCTGCTTGAATATCCAATTCAGAATTCGGCTTTTCGCCTGGCTTTAATTTCCCTTCGGGTTTCCAATCGCCTTGAACAAAAGCAAATGCATCTATTGCAAACAAGAATCGCCCGTCATTACTTGGTCTATCTGCTTTTAGATGTAATATATGTTTTCCTGACGACAGCATCATTTCTGCAGGATTTAGCCAGCCAATTTCGCACCAAGCAGATAGACCAATTAGGTTTTGCGAAAGATCAAAAGGGGAGATCTCATTCCATTTTCCGTCGTCTATCCTCCAAAATAAAGGACTTCTGGCAAATTCATAACCGACGCGTATCCAAAAACGATAAGGTCCTTCTTTTTCAACATTGAGATCATAAGAGAGTTCAAGCCCTTTTTCTAACTTTCCAGCCTTGACTTCATCAGCGGTAAAAGTTTGCATAAGCCATTTCCCATCGCTTAGGACCTCGCCCTTGGGTCCATTGGCTATGTTGATATTGAAATTTGCATAATCTGGGTTTTCAGCCTCTTTCCAAATATAAGTGATCTCTGCAAAGGACTGACATATCAGAAACAGAATGATAAAGAGAGTTGTAAACATTAAATAAAAATAGTTCATTTCTTTTTAATCTCTCCCCAAACAATGGTAGCTATTTTGTTTGGATGAACTGCAATAGGACTACTCATAACTTGTTTGATCTCAGCTTCGTTTAATGTCTTTTTATAAATTCTAAACTCATCGATGGCGCCCGGAAAGTAATTAGGATAATCATCAGCACCTATCCATATTGTCAGTTTGGATGTGCCTGCCTTTCCGCTCCATTGAAGCGTGTTTTCAAGGACTCCGTTAATATAGATTTTAAGCTCTTTACCGTTAAAAGTCCCAGCTGCATGATACCAAACATCTTTAAGCCATTCAGCAGTTTGGGAGTGGACTACGTGGTTTGTCCCACTGGGGTCCTTTACAAGCCAACCAAGATGACCAAGTTTTTCATAATTAAACAACATAAAATAATCATTATTTTTTGACAACATTCGCCAGGAGCTATTACCACTATTGATTGTAACACTTGGCTTGAACCATACTGTATAAGTAACATCAGCTTCGATCGCCAGATCAGGGGCATCTGGCACTTCAACATAATTCGATTTTCCATCAAATTCTAATGCTTTGCCAAATTTACCTGTCACCCATGCCGGCGATCCGACGAATTTACCGTCATGTCCGTTACCTGTAACATCTCTGACAGTTCGCCCAGTGCCTTCGTCAAAATTCCAGTATGCAACAAGGTCTTTATCAAAGGCAAAAGTAGCGTTTGTGAGGATCAAAGTAATTACACCTATTGTTAGTATAGATCTGATCATATCTGATCACCTTACTTCCTTAATATATGCCCATGTTGTAGTGATTGACTTGTTAGAAGGTTGCAATGAACTAACACCAGAAGGACCAGCCATAATCTGCTTTACCTCTGCATCTGTTGCGGTAGCATTGTAGATTCTCACATCATCTATAACGCCTGGGAAATATGCAGGCGCATCATCAGCCCCTATCCAGACTGTTAACTTAGAATTTCCGATCTTCCCCACATAATCAACTGCTTTTTCCAAAACGCCATTGATGTAAATCTTGATCTGTTTTCCGTCAAATGTTCCCGCAGTATGATACCACGTGCCGGCTACCCATTCTGAGGTAACTGAATGAGCCACATGATTAACACCAGATGGGTCTTTCAACAGGAATCCCAACTGTCCCAATCCTTTTCCTGCATCTTGATAATTGAACAAGAAGAAATAGTCATTGTTTTTTACCATTAAACGGTAACCATAATTTGTGGAATTGATGGTTACACTTGGTTTAAACCATCCTGAGAAAGTGAGATTTGTCTCTATGGCTAGATCATCCGCATGAGGCACTTCAACGTAGCTAGTCTTTCCGTCAAACTCTAGGGCTTTACCGAATTTGCCGTCAACCCATTTTGGAGTGCCAACAAACTTACCATCGTGTCCTTTACCAGTGACGTCTTTGACTACTTGCCCAGTTCCTTCATCAAAATTCCAATATGCGACGAGGTCTTTTTCCGCCGAAAAGCCTATCCCTGCAAAAACCAAAATTAAAATACTAGAAAATAAGAATAATCTGACCATTTTGCTTCCTCCTATTGAATTTGGATGGCATCCAAGTTGCATAGGTCTTGCAAAGGCTTCATCACCTTTGCAAACATGAGCGATCTCTGCAACGATAAAAACAGATAAACTTCCAAGATGTATTTTATAACAACTTCAATGTGAAAACAAGATTTTTCAATCAGATAAGTCTTTGATGTTCAGACATAAGTTCGGACAAAATTTACGTAAAATATTGTCTTTACTGCACAAAAGCAATTATCAACATTTTAATAAAAAGATTTTTTGATGATTTTGCTAAACGTCTGTTATTTCTGTCTTTTAGATATCAGATGTCCGATCTTATGTCCGAAACTTCAAACTAAAAAACTTGACAAGTTAACAAGTGTGTAGTAGACTAATAAATGTTAAATATTAGGTTTTAGGCATTTTTGTATAACATTCAATTTCTGGTATGCTTCTGTGATGAAAATATCATTGGTCTTGAATCGTTCAATAAAGGATACAATTTCTATATGCCGAAGATAAGCGATATAATTGAGGTTCCACCTGTTAAAACTGTCATTGAGCTTTCAACAGTTCGGGACAATGATACCGAAAATATCCAAGAGTTAAAAGACTTACTTGAAACATTTGTCGTTACAGATGATATAGAAAAGAATTTTCAGATCATACTTGATAGGATAGCAAATTATCCTGATGATGGTATGGGCTTCTTCTTGACTGGGAACTTTGGGTCTGGAAAATCTCATTTCCTATCAGTTCTCAGTCTAATCTTGCAATATCAATGGGCTTGGCAATATTTAACTTCCCAAAGTCCGAAACTCAGTCAATATGAATCAAAACTGAAAGATAGGAAATTTCTGATCATTCAAATCCCTTTACTTGAATATAGAAAAACAGATGCTCTTGAAGACATATTCTGGGACAACATAGAAAATACGCTCGCATCTGCAAGATATAAAATTTTCATTCCATTAGCCCAATCTTCGTATTTTGTTGAACAATTTGAAAAATATATTATGCCTTCACATGCTAGAGATGTGAACGCTTTTATTCAGGGCAAGCTCAGCAGTAAATATACGTGGGATATTTTGCGTAGAGAAAGCGTTGACGATGCTATAACGTTTGCTCAGGAATATCTTAGATCGCAAGGCAAAGACATCCCGTTCAAACTAACATTAGATCGTCAGAAGGCTTGGGATAAGCTTATGACGATAGTTAAAAAATACAATTTATCTGGTATTGTGTTATTAATGGATGAATTAAGTGAATTTTTGAAATCAAAACCTGATGCCAGAGTCCTGAATGAAGATACAAGATTTCTGCAATTTCTAGGTGAAAAATCCATTCATTCGCCGTTTTGGATATTAGGGGCACTTCAAGAGGCTATAGAAAAAACAGGAGATATTAATCAGACAACTTTCAATAAGATAAAAGATCGGTATCAACGAAATCTTGAGCTATCTGCAAAACATATAAGGGAATTGATAGATAAAAGGCTTATTAAAAAGAAAGGCGTTTCCGCTATATCTGCCATAAAAGAGGCTTATAAAATACTGAAAAACAGTTTTAATGATCTGAGGATCGGGGAAGACGAATTTTCGCAAATATATCCAGTCCATCCCGAAACGCTTGAGTTGTTAGATGTCAATACAAAATTTTTCTCACAAAGACGCGGTGTTGTGGACTTCATACATTATCAGATCAAAGGTGATCCAGCACGACAGATAAAGGGGATAATGGATGAAGATTATACGCAACTTCTCACACCTGACAGGATTTTTGATCATTTCTCATTCCGAATTCGTGAGATGGTTGACCTGAACCCATACTTTCAGATCTACAAGGATTATTTTGAAAAACGTATACCTAGAATATTTGAGGACCCATTAGATCAAGAATATGCATTAAAGATCATAAAAATATTGATCTTATTGAAAATATCCCCTGTGCTTGAAACGAGAACAGTCCGTCAACTAGCTAATATGGTGCTTTATAACTATACTGACCTAGGCGGAGATTTAAACTATGAATACATCCAGCAACGTATTCTGAAAAAACTTCTGACCTCTGCAAGCTATATAAAGGTAAAACAGGGGCAAGACCCACTTTCAGATATTTATTACATAGACCTTGAATCAAAGGTCAGTGATATTATTGAAAACAAAAAGCGCGATGTCCTATTAAATCTATCTGAGACGGATCAGAGGATATTAGATTCAGCATTTGATCAGTTAGTATATGGTCCCCTGCCAATGTCTCATTTAAGGGGCATATATAGCGAAAGAAAAAATATACTTTGGGAAAACACGCCACGCTCTGGAACCGTTAAACTACAAAATCTTTTGGAAATAACTAAAACCGAAATTGATCAGATGCTAGATAAATTACGGACATCAGAAGATGATTTTGTAATTTATATCGGGACTCCATTTAATACATCAGAGCAGAAAGAGCATTTTCAGCATATACTTAATTCATACAACGACAGATTTGTAAATGGCATTATATATTGGCTACCAAAAGAGCTAACCGATCCAAACAAATTGCAAATCTTAAAGGATTTTTACGCGCAAAATGAGATATTGAGAGAATATTCCACAGATAGCAGTAGGACCGCGATAGATATAAGAGAAAACATAAGAAAATCGATGGAAGATAAGATACTTCAAGTCCGCGATGTGATAGAAGAATTATATTTCACTGGTTCAGTCTATATGTCTAACGATGAAATACAGGATATTGATCTCGCAGAGTCAAGGCTTCAGAATTTCAACAATACAATTGCCAAAATAATTAGAGAACCGCTCAGATCGCTTTATCCTTCGCATATAATACCTGAGATAGAAGTATCAACCAGAAGGCTTGTTAGTGATCTGATAGATGATTTTGTGCGCCCTGCCCACGCTGATGACATAAACGCTCCACATTTGAGATATTTGAAAACATCAATTGAAGGAATTGCAGTGCCACTGGGATTAGCAAGAAAGCGTGACAATGGTTACGATCTAAATGTTGATGTAAGCAAAACACAACTTTTGGCTAAAATTATCAGTCTGATCCCGCAAAAAGGCAGTAGTAGCCCAAAAGATGGTGGACTTATCCCCTATGATTGGCTATATATGCAGTTAAGGAAATCTGAATACGGCTTAATTGCCCCCATATTTGAACTGTTAATTATGTCTTTGATGAGGAAAGGTCAAATAATTGGCTATAATAAATCTAATGTTCAAGTATCACTATCTAATATCGGATTCCCTGTTTCAAATTACGTCAGTCAGTTAGGATTAGGACAGCTTATTGACAATGATCTAAGGTGGCAATTAGGTGCTGTGGTAGAATCTATATTTGGCGAAAAATTGCAGGATTATGACGTTGAAAAACAAGAGGAAATTTGGTCGAGGCTATGTGAACTCCGAGAAAAAGCGTCTAGAAACGTTATGACCTGCAGACAAGAGTTACAGGTTTTAAGCGATCGTTTATCTGATTCTGTCGTTGATATTTCTGGAATAATGGAGGGGTTGGTAAAAACTCAAAGCCTTCTTGCTGAGATACGACCTTCGCTTAGTTCAAAAGAAGGGATTGAACATTTCCTAAAAATGATACCATCAAAACTATCGCCAGAAGATGATATTCGCAGGCTAATTAACAAGGCAGAATCTATAAGAGTGTTTGTCAATGAAGAGTTGCAGGAATTGCTTAGTATTCGTAACTATATTTTTAATCCCAATTTGGTGATACCTGAAAATGAAAAATACCAAAAATTAAATGAGCTTAAAGAGAAGGTTGAGTCTCAGTTAAAAATAAATGAAAAGTTCATCTTTGAGGGCGGTATGGATAAGCTAAGAGAAGCATTCAAGCAGTTCAAAGAGGCTTTCATAGGTCTATATTCAATTGAACACAAAAAAGTAAATGATTCGGTTGATTCCGAAAATCTTACACAGATTAGGAATTCCGATAACTATCAACTATTGTCTCAGCTCGCTAAAATAAATACAGTGTCCGTTCCAAATGATATATTAAAAATAAATAGACTAATTGATAATGAATTGAAGCGAACTTGCGACCGATCTGTCCAAGAGGATTTGGAGATATCGCCTATATGCAGATGCGGATTTAAGTTAGGAACAGAATTGAAATCGGTTTCTGCAACAGAGATAAGTAAAATGTTAGAATTGGGAATTAGACAATACATAATAACACTGCAAGAACCACCATATGGCGACCAAATTGAGGACTATATAACCAAAATGCGACAACTTGACCAAGAGATACCAGAAAAAGAATTGACAGGGCTATTAAGGTTAGACCCCGATATAATGATTGATGACTTAAAGGATGAACTTGCAAGACTACTAACACCAACAGCCATTCAGCATTTAAACCGCGCAGTTGGAGGAAACATCATCATAGTCAAACGCAAGATGTCGCAGTTATATCAAGATTTGGTAGATAAGAAATACCCAAAGTCGCGTGTCAGGGAGATCGTCAATCAATGGTTAGAAGGCGGAGATAAAGAAAAGCTTCCTGATGATGTATACATTATGATTGAAGATGAATGATAAATTATTAGTTTGACAGTATCTAAATTGATCACGCAAATTCAAATTATCCCTTCTTTTAGTTTTTCCATTGTAAGGTCCAAAGCGATATAAAAATTTAAACATAAAATCAGATATCTGCAACAATTCAATGATATTTTCTTGATAACAATAACTTTTTATTAAACTTTTATATTGGTTTATCAGTCTAAATTTGAATTAAATGGTATTGAAAAAAATCAACTATTAGTTGTAAACTATATAGCGAAATCACGCGGATCTATTCAGAGCATTCATTTGAAGAAACACATTTATTTAAAAATGTTTCTTCATTGTGATTACAAAGAGAAAAAATTATGGAATATGACTGTATAAGGAACATCCTATTGGTTAGAACTGATGGGATCGGAGATGCCTTAAATTCTACTCCCGCTATATCTGCGTTAAGGAAAACCTACCCCAATGCCAAAATATCAATCGTAGTAAAACAATATGGCGCAGATATATTATTGCACAATCCAGATATAGACGAGATCATAATCTATAGCCCGAATAAGCAGCATAAGAGTTTATTGAGCAAACTGCGTTTTTTTATGGAGTTGCGATCAAAAGGGTTTGATATTGGAATTGTCTTACAGAATTCGTCTCTTTGCAATCTTATAACCTTTATATCAGGCGCAAAAATTAGGGTTGGACGCAAGTCTGATCCCAAGAGGTTTTGTAGCACACTCACTCATTGGATCGATCGGGCTGATCCAAAGGGGACTAAGCATGAAATTGATAGAAATTTTGATCTTTTAAAACTTATCAATGTAAATAATGGCTCAAAGGACTTAGTTTTGAAATTATCTGACAGTGAAAAAGCGTTTGCAGACGATTTTCTGTTAGACACTTCTCCCATATCCAATGAGCCAACTCATCCGCTTTTTCGGCTTGTTGGGATACATCCAGGAGGTAGCTCTGTTGATAAGTTATGGCTTCCTGAAAACTTTGCCTTGATTGCAGATGATCTGATTGAAGAGTTCAAAGCGAAGGTTATACTTTTTTACGGGCAAAAAGAGGATTATTTGGCAAAAACCATATTAAGCAAAATGAAAAACATGCCGATATTAGCTTCTAAGATAAGTTTAAGACAACTTTGTGCGTTGATCGAAAGATGCTCACTTTTTATCTGCAATGATTCAGGACCTATGCATATTGCATCTGCTTTCAAAATTCCAACGGTTGCTATATTTGGTCCAACTGATTATGTCAGGTGGCGACCTCAAAACGAAAAAGCTGTGGTCATCAGAAGAGATATGGATTGTTTCCCTTGTAGCGCTCATAAATGTAGAAAGAATTATGAGTGCATAAAAGCACTCCCTGTATCTCAGGTATGGGATGCTATAATTGGGTTGATATAGATTTTGTGTTATATATATCAATTGCGATAAGTCAATAAAACTCGGTTTTATTGAAATTTATCAATAATTATTAAATAAAGGAGAGAGATGATGGCTTCAATAACATTGGAAGAACCTGCAAAGTCCGAAATTGGTCCAAAAAAGGAACTTCCCAAAGTTATTCAGGAAGAGTTTACAAAAATATCGGAGACAGATGAGGAGTTATATATCGCAGTCCCTAGCGATATGAGTATAGAAGGGGTTTTTGAAGATTGGTGGCTATTGGCAACAGAAAAACGTATACTTGTATTCAACAGTGACCATAAACAGAAAGCAGAGCTTGTCAGGGAGATACCAATAGATGATATACAAGATGTCAAAATAAAGAATTATGTTGGAAACGGCATATTAGAGGTAAAAACTAAAGATAAAGCTATTGAACTTATCAGGTTTTCAAGAACTGCTTTGTATAAAAACGGCATCATTGAGGTGCCAAAGGCGATAAACCAACTTAGAGAATTAAATGGTTATGTGGTTGAAAAAAAGCCCGAAGGACCTGTCCAAAAACATGGTGGTCGATGTCAAAAATGTGGAAATATTATACCGTTTTGGACTGATACATGCCCGCATTGTCTCGAGAAAAGGGCTTTGCTTTTAAGATTATTCAGTTATCTAAAACCATACTGGTATGTTGTTGTCCTTTCATTCTTGTTGTCATTACTGACCATCGGGCTAAACTTGGCTAATACATATATGACAAAACCGCTTACTGATATGGTTTTTGCCCCTACTGACCCAGCTAGAATAACGGACTATGAACACCGATTTTTCCTGTTGAACATATTCGTCCTATTTCTTATCGGAATGCACGTTTTAGGAACAGGATTGGGAACTCTGAGAACCTATATTATGAGTTGGCTTGGAAATAAAGTTATACTTGATCTCAGGACATCTGCCTATGAATACTTACAGAGGCTCTCGCTAAGTTTTTATGACCGTAAGGAAACTGGAAGACTGATGTCTAGAATAACCTATGATACTGGAAACCTTCAACAATTTATTGTAAACGGCATTCAAGATTTTACGATAGATGTTATGATGTTGACAGGAATGAGCATAGTTTTATTTGTTACGAATTGGAAGTTAGCCGCGTTGACCTTGCTTCCATTGCCACTTTTAACAATCGGCACGATCTACTTTGGACAAAAGATGCATATGGCATACCATAAGGTGTGGAGACGTATGTCTAGTATATCAGCAATTTTGGCTGATACAATACCTGGCGTAAGAGTGGTTAAGACTTTTGTTGCAGAGCAAAGGGAAATAAACAAATTTACAAATATCAATAACGACTTTTTCAAGTCAAGTATGAATACAGCAAGGTTGAATACCTTATATTTTCCTATAATGGGATTTGCAACTTTCGCTGGTGGAATAATAATACGTTGGTTCGGTGGAAGAGATGTCATAACCGGCGATATGACGCTTGGTTCGCTAATGCTTTTTATGGGCTATATGTGGCAATTTTATGGTCACGTAAATGGTTTGACGAGGTTAAATCAAATGCTACAAATGGCTGCATCTGCTGCTGAAAGGGTCTTTGAAATATTAGACGCACAACCCGAAGTTGATGATAGAAAAGATGCGATAGAATTACCGACGATAAAAGGCGATATTAAATATGATAATGTAGTATTCAGCTATGATGGCGAGAAAAATGCTCTTGATGGCATATCATTTGAGATCAAAGCAGGTCAGATGGTCGGATTATCGGGTCCTAGCAGTGCTGGAAAAACCACTCTCATCAATTTACTTTGTAGGTTTTACGATGTCACCGAAGGCGCGATAATGATTGACGGTTATGATATTAGAGATGTAAAAGTCAGATCACTTCGTGATCAGATTAGCGTGGTGCTTCAAGACCCATTTTTATTTCACGGATCAATAGCTGACAACATCGCGTATAGCAAACCAACCGCTACAAGGGCAGAAATAATTGCTGCGGCAAAAGCTGCCAATGCACACGAATTTATAATGAATTTTCCAGATGGCTATGACACAATGGTAGGGGAACGCGGAGTTGGTCTATCTGGCGGAGAAAAACAAAGAATATCAATCGCCAGAGCAATATTGAAAAATCCTCGTATATTGATACTAGATGAAGCAACATCATCAGTTGATACTGAGACAGAGTCATTAATACAGTCAGCCATAGAGCGTCTTGTCGAAGGTAGGACAACCATCGCTATAGCCCATAGACTTTCTACTTTGAAAAAAGCGGATAAGTTGATAATCCTTGATAAAGGCAAGATAGTTGAAATGGGAACTCACGATGAGTTGCTGGATAATGACGGACTATATAAACGACTGGTCACTATGCAGGCAGAGCTTTCAAAGATCAGAGCAGTATAAGTGTGATTTATATAGCTTTTATGAAAGTTGAGTTGATTAGAATTCAGTAAAGGAAAAACCAAAAAATTGCAGAAAGGGTCAATATGTCATTTGAAATTGAAGGAAACGTCAGGACTTATTCTCGACCGTCGGAGCTAAAAATAACTGATATGCGAACTGTTACGGTTGTAGGTGCACCGATGAGATGCATTCTCATTAAAATTGATACAAATCAAGGTATATATGGGCTTGGCGAAGTCCGAGATGGGGCAAGCAAGACTTACGCTTTGATGCTGAAAAGCAGAATACTTGGCGAAAATCCATGTAATGTGGATAAGATCTTTCGCAAGATCAAGCAATTTGGCGGACATGCAAGACAAGCAGGGGGAGTTTGTGCAATTGAGATGGCTTTGATGGACTTAGCAGGGAAAGCTTATGGAGTGCCTGCATATCAACTCGCAGGAGGAAAATTCCGTGACAAGATTCGTATTTACTGTGACACAGATGCCCGTAATGCAACCGATATGGGAGATAAACTGAAAGAGAGAATTAAAAAAGGGTTTACATTCTTAAAGATGGATGTAGGGATTGGACTTCTGCGAAATATTCCCGACACTATTAGTGCACCATCTGGTATGATCAACACACATACAATAATGCATCCTTTTACAGGTATACATATAACAGATAAGGGCATAGATGCCCTTTGTGAATATGTAGACACTGTCCGAAGTATTATTGGTTATGAAATTCCGCTTGCGGCTGATCATTTTGGGCATTTGGGGATTGAGGATTGCATAAGGATTGCAAGAGCGTTGGACAAATATCGCTTGGCTTGGTTAGAGGATATGGTTCCTTGGCAGTTTACAGATCAATATGTTAGATTGTCAAATTCTTGTGAGACGCCAATCTGCACCGGGGAAGATATATATTTAAAAGAGGGATTTATGAATTTGTTTAAGGCTAGGGCGATCGCGATATGTCACCCTGATATAGCTTCTTCTGGCGGGATATTGGAAACCAAGAAGATCGGTGATCTTGCCCAAGAGCACGGTATAGCAATGGCGATGCACATGGCAGGTTCTCCGGTAGCGTGTATGGCAAGCGTTCACTGCGCCGCTGCAACGGAAAATTTCTTGGTGTTGGAAAACCACTCAGTTGACACGCCTTGGTGGAATGAGATGGTTACAGGTTTGCCAAACCCGATTATTCAAAATGGCTATATTGATGTCCCAGAAACGCCAGGGCTTGGCATTGATCTAAATGAGGAAGTGATAAAAGCACATCTCGATCCGAAAGACCCCGGATACTTTGAGCCGACAACCCAGTGGGATAAAGAATGGTCACACGATAGGCTATGGAGTTGATAAAGATATTGCCAGTAATTTATAACTATTAAAAATGTATTACGTTATAGAGATGAAGCATTTCGATCTTGATACAAAATTCTGATCATATTGAAAATGCTTCACCTTTATACCGTGTCAAGATAGCGTTTATAATGCTATGTCATTTTTTGAGTATCATCTTTTTCGTAGCATGAAAATCAGAGGTATTAATACTATAGAAATAGACCCCGCTATGAACAAGCTCGCCCGATTCATTTTTGCCATCCCAATAGGCAGACCTGTTTTTATCAATATAATATCCAGCTTGCTTATAACCTAAATTAAGTGTTCGAACAAGCTGTCCATTTTCAGCAAATATCATAATTTTTACATTGGAATCCTGCTTTAGTTGATAAGGAATCCATGTCTCAGGATTGAAGGGATTTGGAAAGTTTTGTAGCAAAGCGCTACGTTCCGCTGGCAATGCCCAAGATTTGAATCTACCATCTACGATTTTTAAGCTTAATGGATCAGCATTGATATTGTAAAGATTAATACTTTCAAACTTTAATGGAGACATATTATCAGCGATTACATCAAATTTAATTGTTGCCAATGTATTGTTAGTATGCCTTTTAACACCTGCAAACGCAATTTTTACTTTTCCTGATTCCGGGGAATTCCACATCAATAGTGACCCTAAATTGGATGATACGCTATCAACTTTAAGAACCGAACTATCATAAGAAATACATATATCTCCACCTGCAAGCACGTTTATATCATCAGCTTTTATTGGAACTATTATACTATCTCCTGCAATGCCACATATCTCATCAAATGTAACGGTTATCACATTTTTACCTGACGCTACTAATTCATTCATAGGCGCACCTTGCCCTACAGCCATTTGGAGGATTTTTATAACATCGCTCGCTTTAATTTCCCCATCTTCAATTACGTCAGCACACCATTTCTGTTGTGGAGTAAGAGTCTCTAAATCGACAATAAATCGTAATACTAATATCGCATCCTTTGCATTTACAATGCCGTCACCATTCACATCTCCCTTTATCCCCATAATCTTTACTTTTCCGTCTTGAGTGACCAAATTTATATCTTCCGCATCTTCATCAAATGCTCCTGCCTTGGTAAACTTGATAGGCGATTCGTCTCCATGTTTTGCCTCTGCTATGACTGCAAATACTATTTCAATCAGTGATCCCTTTCCGCTTTTTATACCTCTTGTCCCCGCAAGTGCCATGGTAATCTTACCGGATATGCTAGTATTTGCAGCAAAGCTCATCCCACTGGTCAAATCTGTTGTTTTCACACTTTTAAATATAAGTAGACTATTATCATAAGTTATCGAGACATCCATTCCAGCAAGTCCAGTGGCATCGTCTATGTCTATTGTAACTGTAACATCGCCCCCAGGTGTCCCTACAACATCAGGAATAGATAACTTCCTTGTTACATATTCTTTTAACTTTATATCAACTGTCTTTGATTTGTTTAATACGGTTGCTGTGATGGTTTCAGTGCCTGGCTGCGTTGATGATGTATATGTGGCGGTATATGTCCCGTCGTTGTTATCTTTTACACTACTGATCGTCCCTTGTCCTTTTGTCACTTCTATCTGCACAGTTTGCCCAGTTATCGGGTTATTCAGATCGTCTTTCAATGTTACAGTTATAACTGATGTTGACTTTCCATCGGCAATTAAGGAATTTGGCTTGGCTTCTACAACGAAATTAGCTATATCTTTGAGAGTTATATCAACTGTCTTTGATTTGTTTAACACGGTTGCTGTGATGGTTTCAGTGCCTGGCTGCGTTGATGATGTATATGTGGCGGTATATGTCCCGTCATTGTTATCTTTTACACTACTGATCGTCCCTTGTCCTTTTGTCACTTTTATCTGCACAGTTTGCCCAGTTATTGGTTTACCAGAGGAATCTTTCAACGTTATTGTAATGACTGCTGTTGATTTTCCATCAGCTAATAGACTTTTTGGCGAGACTTGTAGGTCAAAGCTGACATAGGAGATTATACTTGCGTAGATATCGCTAGTCGCACCGTTCCTATAATCATTCCATACTACAAAATAGCAATTTTCAATATCGTTGTAAACTGTTTTGGAACCTACCTGATTCCCACCCGCGTTTGATATGGCAAAATTTTCCTCTTTTAATTGTCCGGTATCAGAGATTCGTTGCCCATAAATATCAAAATTGGGACCTCGATAATCACTCCAGACAGCAAGATACTCCTTATCCTTGTAGTTAAAAACAACATTAATAATGTATTGGTAATCAGTAGCCGTGCTTATGGAGAAGACACTGCTATCAGCAGTTCCTGTTGCTGATATAAAACGACCATATAAATCAGTAGTAGAATATGTTTTGCCTTGCTCCCAAATCACAAGGTATCTATTTTTATTACTATCATAAGCTACACTCGGACCTTGCTCCCATTCGCTAGTCGTAGGCGATATTGGAAAATCCGAAATGCCTATTAAGTTGCCAGTATTTGATATCCTTCGCCCGTATATATCAATCTGTATAGTGCTTCCAACAGTATTCCTCTCGTCATCCCATACTACTAAGTATTCATTGTTGACACTATTATAAACAACGCTTGGATTGGCTTGGCTATTGTTCTCAGTGCAAATGGAAAGCTTATCGCCTTTGAGCGATCCGTCTTTAGATATGATCTGCCCGTATATGTTGTATAATTCTCTTGAAATTCCATCAAACCAAACAACAAGATAATTATTATCTTTACTGTTATATGCTATTGATTGCATCGGCACATAATATGGATCAGATCCCAATAGCCTGGAGACACTGGAAATAACGGATTTGTTGCCTATTAAATCACCAGTGCTTGATATTCTTTGGCAAATAATGCTCTTACTTGGAACATCTCCATACACTAACAGATATTCATTGTCGATACTGTTATAAGCAATACACATAGCACTGGTTTGATCGCCTGGAGCATTGGACACAATGATTTCATTTCCCTTTAGCTCACCTGTAGCTGACACCAATTGAGCATATATGTCTCTTCCAGAAGTGCTTTTATTTCTGCTATCTACCCATACTACTAGATAATCATTATTTTTGCTATTGTATGCTACATATGCAGCTATTTGGTTTTCATTTGCTGTTGATATAGGGAAATTTTCGTTTAATGCACTAGGGGCAAGGAAAGCATTTCTTTGCCTGTCTGAACTGATACCAAAAGAATTAGTCGGAGTATTTTCAACAATAATACTAGATCCATTGGCTAATTCAATAACTTGATATAATCCACTTTCGTTTGAGAGAACATTATAAATAAGGAAGAAGTTAATAATTATAACCAAAAAACAAATTTTAAAAACATTAACTTTATGATCTTTGTTTGCCATTTTTAACCTCCAATCAGGTATTTAACACTAATTTTTTAGATATGAAATTGTATTGTGAGTATCGGCTTTTTAGCCTGTAATTTGGAAAGGCTAAAAATTTAACTTTTTGGCATTAATGGGATTGGTAAAATTAAATAGCTCTGAGTTGAATGGTTGGATGGAATTATGCTTGACATTTTGCCCCCCTTGATGATAATATACGAAGACAAGACAATTTAACAATTACAATAAAATTGTCATATAAGAGTCATATTTTACATTGATTTGGAAGATGAAACCATTATAAAAAACTGATGATCGGACATAAGTTCGGACAAATATGCCCTCCTATGATAAAATATTAGAAAATATTAAAAAATTATCACAGGAGGGTATAGTCATGAACAATCATGTCGTTACATTATATAACATTAAAAGATTCACAGATCAATGCTTTGATAGAGATAACGAT
>FWPV01002207.1_pt1 | contig 49020 bp, 49 predicted proteins | sample 2228371 | NCBI WGS metagenome assembly FWPV01 (sample SAMEA103939776, study PRJEB20133) | metagenome | reverse complement strand
AAACCTCGTCATCGCCGGTTCGGTTCCCTTGTACTTTTTGGGGGCAGTGGCGCTTTACGGGCTGGCCTTGGGACGGGGCTGGTGCGGCTGGTTCTGCCCCTTCGGCACGGTGAACGACCTTTTGGCGTTTCGACGGCGCAAGTTCCTCAAGCCGCTTACGCTATTTAAGTTTGTCGTCTTGGGGGGTACCCTGTTGGCGGCGTGGAGATGGGCCGACACGTGGTTTTGCAAACTGTGCCCGGCCGCGTCGCTTACGGCATCACTGCCTTACCTTGGGTTGGGCCTCGCCCAGGTCAACACCCCGTTGCTGATCCACATGGGCACCCTAGCAGGAACGTTGCTGGGGATGATCTTCATCGCCCGGTTTTGGTGCCGGTACCTCTGTCCGATGGGGGCCCTGCTTGCTTTGTTTAACCGGGTAAGCCTGTTCGGGCTGCGCCTTAAACCGGGGAAGTGCACCACATGCGAGCTGTGCACCAAGGCCTGCCCCATGGGCATTGTGCCCCACCAGGACATCAACTCCACGGATTGCATCAAGTGCGGAAGGTGTGTGCCCAGCTGCCCTACCGGCGCCTTAACCGTGGGCTTCTCCCTTCCCGGGGAGGAGGGCCGTGATCCGCTACGCGTTGCTCGGGCTCGTCCAGGGGCTCACCGAGTTCCTTCCGGTCAGTAGTTCCGGGCATTTAGCGGCCCTGCGGCTTTGGTGGGGCCTTGCTTCCCCTGGCCTTGTGGTCGAAGCTGCGGCGCACTTGGGCACCCTGCTTGCTCTGCTTTTCTACTTCCGGGCCGACCTCCTCCGCCTGGTGCGGGGAGCGGTACGGGGAGGGGGGGAGCGAAGCGAAGTTGGGCTTCTGGCCGTGGCCACTGTGCCCCTGATCGCGGCTGGGCTGTTGGGCCGGGAGGCGGTGGAGGCCGCCTTCGCGTCGCCCCGGTGGGTGGGCCTGGGCCTTTGGGGTACGGCTTGGGCCCTGTTGGGGGCTCAGCTTTTGGCCCGGCGAGCGCGGGCGGCCTATGTCCGCTGGCCCCAGGCCCTGGGCGTGGGCTTGGCTCAAGCACTGGCCCTTTTCCCCGGTCTTTCCCGCTCAGGGCTTACCGTGGCCGCCGGTGTGGCCTTAGGCGTGCAGGCGGCCCCAGCGGCACGATTTTCATTTTTGCTTGGCGTTCCTGCGGTGGCCGGGGCCAGCTTGTGGGCCTTGCTGCAAGCCAGCGGACAAGGTGACGTGCCTTGGGCGGCCTTGGGCGTGGTCTTTTCCGTAGCCGCCGTCACTGGTCTGTTGGCCATTCACCTGTTCTTGTCCTTTGTGCGGCGCGGGTGGTTGTGGCCCTTCGCCCTCTATTGCCTTCTGCTCGGAGGGTTTCTCCTTTTCTAGGGGCCGCCAAGGGACATTTGTCCGTGCCCTGGTAGGACTAAAACCTTCCTTTGGTGCCGCGGAATTCCCCTGGTTGTGGACCAAGTGTTGTGCCTTTTCCCCTCCGTCCGCACCAAACTCCTCTGGCGATGCGCGCCGGACCTTTTTCGCGGAACATCGGGAAAGCTTTGGTTTCTTTGGTCGTGGGGAGCGCGGTGGCCTGGCCGGTCGGTGCTACGCCCTATTACGCCGATGCCTTCCGCACCAATGCCCAATTCAGCGGAGCATGGTATTGGCTTACGCAGCCCCATTACGCAGAGTGGGAATTCTGGAGCTTGGCTTTACCGTGGGCGGACTCCCTAAGTTTGGAGGCCCTGGTGTTCGTGCGCGCTGACGAAGGCCGGGCGCCTGCAGAGATCGGGCTCCGGCTGAAGGTGGGGACCCTGGGAGGTCCGGACTTTCGTACGTACTTGGTTCGTCTGCAGCGGGTGTACACGAGCGAAGCGGCGGTGGGGTACTTTGGGCAGCTGATCCTTTCCCGTCGTGAATTGAAGCTGGGTTCGCGGCTGGTGGTGGCGCTGGAGGGCCGCCAAACCACCCTTCCCCTTGGGCTCAGCTCCACCTCGTTGCGGATTACAACCCCAAGCTACGCGGGCCAGGCCGCGGTGGCCACCCCAGCCGCCCTCGACCTTGCCGGCAGCCACGGCGGGCTCGATCAACCCTCGCGGACTCCCAGCGATCGGTGGGTGCGCCTGACCGCGGACAGCCACCGCAGTCAGCCCATTTTCCTCTCCCCAGGCACCTACCAGGCCGAGTTGGGCTGGGACGGGCCGTACACCGCACCCGACCTGGAAGATTGCTACCAAGTGAACTTGCGGGTTGGTCAGGTCATTTCCCTGCGCTTGGAGCTTTCCCACGGCCCTGGTTGCACCTTGTGGCTCCTCGATCCCGCAGGCCAGAAGGTGGCGGAAATCGAAGGGAACTGGATGGGATTGGAGTACCGCGCTCCCCAGCCCGGCGTGTGGAAAGTTGTGGTCCTGTGTCGTGAGAGCGGCCCGAAGTTCACGTACCACCTGACCGTGGGAATCCGCAACGGCGCTTAACGCAACCGGTTCACGTTTTGGCAGGTGCGGCAGTAGTTCGTGCGTTGGCCTTCGAGCAGGAACTCTTCGATGGGGGTTCCACAAACGCGGCAGGGCTCGCCGACCCGACCATGCACGTACAGAAAATCCCGGATCTCCTTCTCGAACAGGTGCTCACCCATGCGGGCCTCGACTTCCGCAATGCCCCAGCGCAAGGTTTTGGGGATGGCCGCCCATAGCCGCTGGAGCTCCTCTTCGCTCAAGGTGTGGGCGTGCCGCACGGGCGACAGCCGCGCTTGGAACAAGATTTCGTCGGCGAAGGCGTTGCCCAGCCCGGCGATGAGGCTTTGATCCACAAGCAGGCGCTTGAGCACCCTGCGCTTACCCCCCACCAGCGCCCGAAAGCGCTCCCACGTGAATTCCTCGGACAACGGCTCCACGCCCAACCCCTGAAGCGGCTCCGCACTTTCCAGCTTGTCCACCACCCACACCTGGGCCAGCTTCACCGGGGTGGGTTCGATCAGGCGTACGTCGTGGCCATTCCCCAAGCTCAGGCGGAGGTCGGTGGAGCCGGTGGGCGCGTAACTTGTGGGACCGTACCACAGCCACGCCCAGCGCATGAGGTGCACCACGAGGTACAGGCCGTGGGAGATGGAAAAGATGAGGCACTTGCCGCGGCGGTCCAGGGCCTCCACCTGTTGCCCGACCAAGCCGTCCGCGCGCCCCGCTTTGATCAGCCCCTTCCGAGAAACTTCGACCCCTCGGACCGGTTGGCCGACGATCCGAGGGGTCAGGAAGTTCTTCACCGCTTCGAGGTCCACCAGTTCAGGCAATTACTGCCCTCCGCAGCAGCCCAGGAAGAAGAAAAACGGCCAGCAGCAGCCGCAAGGAGTTGGGCTGGGCTGGCACGGCGCCCGCCAAATCTTGAGGTAAGGCCCGCACAGGCTTGGCCAGCACGGTACCGAAACGGGCAGGCACGGAGCGCAACAACCTGTGGAGCGGGCCACCAGCTTCACGTGGCCCTCCACGGTTTTCCCCGAACTCAGGGACACCACAATCTTGTAAAAGCCCGGGGCCACCACGTTGCCCAACGCGTCGGTGCCCTTCCACACGAATTCCGTGTCCAAGGCCACCGGCGCCGGCAAGGTCACCGTATAGATCACCTGGCCCGTCCCGAAGACCTGGACTTGCCAGCCCACCACAAGGTCCTGCCCGCCGCAGCAACAGCAGAAGATGCTCCAGAACTGCTCGACCTTGAAGTAGACCTCCTCCCCCACCCAGAACGTGGTGTAGCAGGGGGGCTCCGCAGGAGGAGGTGGTGGGGGACAGCATTGCGCCACCGCCACCGCTCCCAGCATCGCTACAAGCGCCGCAACCGCCAACATCCGCTTCATCATCCACCTCCTTGCGCATTGTACGGCGGCCGGGTGTCCTTCGCGGTGATCCAGGTTACCTTCCGCCGTACACGGCCATTTACACGCTTGCCACAGTCCCGGTTTCATCAAGCGGTGACGGCGTTGGGGGGCCTTCGCCCGGCGAGAACGTCCACTACCGCGTCAACGGCCATGTGGGCCATCTTGAGTCGCGTGGCCCTGGTGGCCGAACCCAAGTGGGGCAACAGCACCACGTTGCGCAAGGGGATCAGCCCTGGGTGTACGATGGGCTCGCGCTCGTAGACGTCAAGACCTGCGCCAAGGATATGGCCTTCCGTTAGGGCGTGGACCAAGGCTTCTTCGTCCACCACGGGTCCGCGGGCGATGTTCACCAAGATCGCCTCCCGCTTCATGAGGCCCAGCTCCCGGGCGCCAATGAGGTGGTGGGTATGCGGGGTGAGGGGCACGCACAGCACCACAAAATCGCTCTCCTGAAGCAGCGTGTCCAGCGGTACCCACGTGGCCTTCAGGGTTTCCTCGGCCTGGGGCTTGCGCGTGCGGGCGTAGTAGAGGACGCGCATGGAGAACCCATGGGCCCGCCGGGCCACAGCTTGCCCGATCCGGCCAAAACCCACCACCCCCAGGGTTTTCCCGTACACGTCGACGCCCAAATGGGGCGGAATGAACGTCCAACCGGGGAAGCCATGGGCCCGGAGGTCGCGGTCCGCTTCCACCACCCGCCGGGCCACGGCAAGCAACAATGCCCAGCCCAAGTCCGCTGTAGTTTCCGTGAGCACGTCCGGCGTGTTGGTGACGGTAATCCCCCGCCGCTGGGCTTCCTCAAGGTCGATGTTGTCCACACCGACCCCGAGGTTGGCCACAACCCTGAGCTGTGGGGCCGCATCCAGCAGGGCCGCGTTCACCCGCAGGGACAGAGGACAAATCAGGGCTTGCTTGTCTTGTAGAACGCTGGCCCATCCTGCGGCGGGTGCGGTCTCCCACACCTCCACCTCGTGGCCCGCGGCTTTGAGCCGCTCCACCGCCTCGGGAAACATCGCTGTACTGATGAGCACCTTGGCCATAGCAACCCTTGGGCATTCTAGCCCAGCTTGGAGAGTAAGAACAGCGTCAGCGACAAAGTGCCGATGGACAGGACCGTGGATAGGAGGAGGGCAGCGGCAGCCACGTCGGTTCCCCGCTCGTATTGGGAAGCGAGCAAGAAGGCGTTGACCGCGCTGGGCACGCTGCCCTCAAGGATGAGGCTGCTTCGCACCACTCCTTGGACGGGCAGGGCCCAAGCCAGGATCCAGGCTACCGCGCTGCCGCCCACAAGCCGGGCCAACGCCAGTACCACCGCCGGCTTGGCCACCTTGCCCGGCCGAATCCGCACGAGCTCAATCCCCAAAAGCAGGAGAAAGAAAGGAATCGCCCCTTGCGCCAGAAGGGAGCTCGCCCGCGCCAAAAGGGGAGGCCAAGTCCCCAAGGTGCGCACAACCACCGCCGCGACCACGGCGTAGGGCCAGGGAACGCGCAGCAGATGCCCAAGTGCAGCGCGCCAGCGCAACGTGCCCTCCCACGTGGCCGCGGTTACCCCCAGTGTGCTCATCAGCACGATCTGCGTGGACAGAAACACCACGCCCACGTCCACCCCAGGTTGGCCATAGGCGAAAAGGAGCAGGGGAAGCCCTAGGTTGCCGCAGTTGCCAAACGCCAACACCAACGAGGCTGCGGTTTGCGCTTGGGGATCGCGGGGGAACATCCAGCGGCGCAGCGGAAGGGATAAGGCAAACATGGCGAGCACGTACACGGTGGTGAAGGCGGTGACCACGCCCGCTGTGCCCGCCGGAAGTTGCGCCGTGCGCAAGGATTCAAAGATCAAGCCTGGGGAGAGGACCCAAAAGCTCAATTGGGCCAGGGGGCGGAAAGGCACCTTGGCCCAGCGGCCGAAGGCGTACCCCACCGCCAGGAGGATGAACGTGGGCAGGAGGACACTGGCGACCATGGGGTCAAGGTTACGGCCTCGGGCCGGCGGGCGCACCACAGGTGCTAGAATTTGCCCACGCCATGAAGATCGCCGTGACCGGCCATCCCGGTGTGGGCAAGAGCACCCTTGTGCTCCACGTGCTGCAGGCTGTGCCCTTGCGCTGCGGGGGCATGGTGACCCAGGAGATCCGCAAGGTGGGCCGCCGGGTGGGGTTCGCCGTGCGGGATGTGGCCACCGGGCGTGAGGGCGTGCTGGCCCACATCCATCAACCCACTGGGCCGGCATTTGGCCGCTACCGCCTTAATTTGCAGGACCTTGAGGAGGTGGGAGCTGCGGCCATCGAGCGGGCCGTGGAAGAAGCTGAGCTGGTGGTGGTGGACGAAGTGGGCCCAATGGAGCTGCACTCCGCGCGGTTTGTGGCTGCGGTGGAGCGGGCCCTTGCCGAGGCCGCAAACCTGCTGGTCACTGTGCACCGGGCATCCAACCACCCTTTGGCCTACAAGATCCGCCACGGTGTGGATCTGCTCGTGCGTCTCACCCAATCCAACCGCGAAGAAAAGACTGCGGAGATCATCCGCCTCTTGTCCGCGCACGCTTCGCCGCGAGGTTGAGATCTTTCTTTATGCCAAGCTTTCCCTATCGGTGAGCGGTGCACGGATTGGAACGAGCATCTCCATGGTTCGGATTCGGACAGCGGCCCGTGGAGCCCCGCTTCCAAGCGGCTATGCTTGGGCAAGAAAGAAGGGTCGATGCGCGAACTTCTGGCCGGAAATGCGGCGGTAGCCCAGGGGGCCCTGGCGGCCGGTGTGGACTTCTATGCCGGCTATCCCATTACCCCCTCCTCAGAGATCATGGAGTACCTGGCACGGGCGCTGCCCAAACGCGGGGGCGTGTTCTTCCAGGCCGAGGACGAAATTGCTGCCATCTTTTCCCTCATCGGTGCTTCCTGGGCCGGCGCGCGGGCGATGACCGCCACCTCGGGCCCCGGCTTCTCCCTCATGCAGGAAGGCCTCGGCATCGCCATCATGACGGAGACGCCGCTTGTGGTGGTGAACGTGATGCGCCTGGGGCCAGGCACAGGCCAGGCCTCGCGGGCTGGGCAAGGGGATCTCATGCAGGCCCGTTGGGGTCGCCATGGCGACCAGCACCTCGTCGTGCTTGCCCCGGCCACAGTCCAGGACTGTTTCGATCTCACCGTGCTCGCCGTCCATACCGCGGAAAGGCTGCGCGTGCCGGTGATCGTGCTTTCCGATGAGCTCATCGCCCACACATGGGAACCCGTGGAAATCCGTGATGTGGAGCGGGTTGAACGGCCCCATGGCCATGAACCGCCCTTCGGCTCGGACTTTCCTGCCCGCATTCCCCCCATGCCCCCTTTGGGCCAAGGCTTCTTTGTCTCCGTCACCGGCTCCACCCACGACGCCTGGGGCGTGCGCACAACTTCCGACCCCGTCATCCATCGCCAGCTGGTGGAGCGGCTCACGGAGAAGGTTTTGGCCCACCGGCAGGAGTTCACGGTGTACGAGGCCCACGGCGTGGAGGGGGCTGAGGTGGGGATTGTGGCCTTTGGATCGGTAGCGCGCAGCGCCATGGCCGCCCGCGAAATCCTCGCCAGCGCCGGGGTTCGCGCTGGGGTGGTGGTACTCAAAACCCTGTGGCCTTTGCCCGAGGAGCCGATCCGCGAACTGGCCGGGCGCGCTCAAGCGCTCGTTGTGCCCGAGCTCAGCTTGGGCCAGCTACGCCTGGACGTGGAGCGGGTGGCCGCGGGCCGCTGCCCGGTGGTGGGCTTTTCCAAAGTGGGCGGGGGCCTCCCCATCTACCCCTCGGAGATCGTGAGCAAGGTCCAGGAGGTGTTCCGATGAGTCACCCCCTGCACCGCTACTTGCGCACGGAAATTCTTCCCACGCCGTTTTGTCCAGGCTGTGGTAACGGCCTGGTGGCCGGGGCGTTTTTGCGGGCGGTGGCCCAAGCGGGCTACGCCGACCTCAAAAGCTTCGTGTTTGTGAGCGGCATTGGCTGCGCGTCGTGGATTCCCAGTCCGTGCTTTAGGGCGGATACCCTCCACGTGGCCCATGGCCGAGCCATCCCCACCGCGCTGGGCATCAAGCTTTACCAGCCGGACCTTCAAGTGGTCGTGATCGGCGGCGACGGGGACATCGCCGGCATCGGCGGAAACCACCTCCTGCACGCGGCGCGGCGGAATGCGGACCTTTTGGTGATCATGGTCAACAACTTGGTGTACGCCATGACCGGGGGCCAAGTGGGTCCCACCACGCCTTCGGGCCTTCCCACCTCCACGACGCCCTACGGCAACCCCGAGCGGCCGATGGACACGGCGGCGGTGGTGGCGGCGGCGGGCGCCAACTACGTGGCCCGGTGGAGCGTGGCCCATTTCCGCGAGCTGGAACGCGCCATTGCCAAGGCGCTTCCCAAACGGGGATTTCGCTTCATCGAAGCCCTCAGCCAGTGCCCCGCACGGGTGGGTGGGCGGCTGAAGATGGAGCCGGCACGGTTTTTGCAGTGGTGGAAAGAGCAAGCGACCACCCAGCCCCCCGCAGACCCGGATCGATTTCTGCTCGGCGAATTTGTCGACCGGGACGAGCCGGGGTTTGTGGAAGCCCTGCGGGCAGGGAGCGTGCGCGCATGAGCGGGGGCACCTTGGCCATCGTGCTTTCTGGGGTTGGAGGCCAAGGGATCGTGTTCGCTGGCCGGCTCCTCGCCCGGGCTCTGTTCGCCCAAGGGAAACACGTGGCCCTCCGTTATGCCTACGGGGCCGAGGTGATGGGCACGCCTGTGCACTCCGAAGTGGTGGTGAGCGATGCTCCGGTGATTTGCCCATTCGTGGAGAAGGCTCAGGTGGTGGCCGTGCTTCACCCTGCGGCGCTGCGCGAAGCACTGGAGAAGCTCGCCGCGCCCGGGCGGTTGATCCTGGATGCGCAATTGACCCTGCCCAACGCGCCTCCGGGCGTGGAAGTGGAGGTGCGGCCATTTTTGCAGCGCTGTGCGTCCGGGCGCGCTGGGGACCCCGGCCGGTTCGCACCGGTGGCCGTGCTGGGCTTCCTTGCCAAGCTGGGTTATGTGGACTGGAACGAGTTGCTTAAGGCTGTGGAAGGTGAGCCCTCATCCCAAGAGAACGCAGCCGCCCTGCGCGCCGGCTATGAGCTGTAGATGCTTGCCCTCCTCCCTGCCCTCGTCTTGGCTGCCCTTGATTGGACGGTGCTGGCCTTAGAGCGCCGCCGCTGGGACTATGGACTCAAACCCGCTGTAGTCATCGCGCTTATCTTCGGTGTGGCGACCCACCTCCAGTGGAGTTTCGTGGGCCCAGCACGATTTTTCCTCCCTGCCTTGGTGTTTTGCCTTCTCGGGGACGTGTTGCTCCTCGTGCCCAAGGGTTTCCTTGCTGGGCTGGCCAGCTTTTTCCTGGCCCACATGGCTTTCATCCTCGGGCTGTTCCAGCCCTGGCAAGCGAGCGGGCTTGTTCCCGTGGTAGCCGCCATTTGGGGGGTGTTTCTTTGGCTTTTGTTCCGCGCTTTTCGCGGGCCCAAGGCCTGGCGGGCACCGATCGTCGTCTACAGCCTGGCTTTGGCTGGGCTGTTGCTTGTGAGCTTGAACGCAGCTTTGCAACCTCGTGGACCTTGGCCTTCCCGGGCGTTGGCAGCGGCAGGTGGCACGCTGTTTTTCGTCTCCGATGCCCTGTTGGCCTGGAGCAGGTTCGTGCGCGTGTGGAGGGGTGCACGGCTCCAAGCGCGTGTGCTTTACCACTTGGCGTTGCTGGCCTTGGCGGCTTGGCTCTTAGCCTAGGAGCACGCGGGCCAGCCCGGAGACCGCGTTTCCCACCGCATCGGGACCGAAGTCGAACGGCACACCCGCTCGTTGGAACAGTTCCGGAAGCGGCCGGGAGCCCCCACAAGCCAGTGCCTGCTTGTATTGCTCCACCGCTCGTTGGGGATCCTTGTTGGCGTTGAGCCAAAGGCCCAGCGCACCCAGTTGGGCGATGCCGTACTCGATGTAGTAAAGCGGGTATTCGAACAGATGGAGTTGGCGATGCCAATCGTTTTCCAAGGCCTCCTCGTAACCGGTCCAATCCTCCAGGCCGCCGAAGCGCAGGGCAAGGTCGCGCCACACTTTGCGCCGCTCGGCGGCTGTGTGCTCGGGATGCAAATACAGCCAGTGTTGGAAAGCGTCCACCGTGGCCACCCAACCCAGCAAGCGCACAATGGCGTAGAACCGCTCTTGGCGTGATCGGGCTGCGTCCTCGCCTTGGTAGAACACCTCCACGTGGGGTTCGCTCAAGAGCTCCATGCCCATCGAGGCCACTTCGGCGAACTCCGCGGGCGGGTGGCGGTGCAGGTATAAGGGCTCGGTGCGGGTAGCGAACACGTGGAACGCATGTCCTGCTTCATGGAACAGGGTCCACACGTCGGCGTCACGGCCCACCGCGTTCATGAAGATGAACGGCAACCTCCGTTCCGCCAACTCGGCTTGGTATCCCCCTGGGGCCTTGCCCTTGCGGCTTTCCAGGTCCAAGAGCCCCAAGTCGGCCATGCGGGTAAATTGCGCACCCAACGTGGGATCAACCCGCTGGAACACTTCGCCCGCGCCTTCCACAAGCTCAGCGGCGTGTTGGAACGGACGCAAGGGTGGCCGGCCCCATGGGTCGGCCAGGGTATCCCAAGGCCGGAAGCGCTTAAGACCCATCTGCTGGGCACGGCGCTTCTGCACCTCCCGGAGCAAGGGGACGACGTAACGTTCCACCGCTTGGTGGAACTGCAAACAGTCTTCCGTGGTGTAGTCGAACCGCTCCCGCTTGCGGAACCCGTAGTCCCAGAAGTGCTCAAAACCTGCGTTGCGGGCCTGGCGGTGGCGCAGGCGCACCAGCTCGTTGAAGATGCTGTCCAGTTCCAGAAGGTCTTGCAAGCGGCGTTCGGCGATCTTTTCCCACGCCCGCGCGCGCACCTGGCGGTCGGGGTCCTCCAAAAAGCGCGCCATCTGCTGCAGGGTAAGCTCGCGGCCCTCGTGCTCCACGGTCATGGCCGCCATGACCTTCTGGTACTGTTGACTTAGCTTGTGCTCCTCCACTTCCAAAGGCAGGTTCTCCTCGCGGAACAGGGCCAACTCGTTTTCCACCCGGCGCTTGAGCACGCCGTACCGCTGAGAATCCAGCTGCACCCAAGCCGGGCTTCCCACCCACTTGCGCAAAACGCGCTGTGTGGCTTCCTGCACCTTGGGCCGAATCTCGGACACAAAGTGCAGGTAGGCCTGTTCGAAGACGGGGTTGGTGGTGTCCACGGTCATCTGGACGTAGCGGATGGAGCCTTCCTCGTCCAAGGCCGCCAAAAGTTCAGACAGGTCCAGCAAAGACCGCTCCAGATGTTCAACCTTGCCCAGCGTGCGCCGCTCCAGCTCGCTGAACAGAGGAGCTACATCATCCCAAGCCCCGAGGTCCAGCTCTTCGGGCACAAAGCGGCGCTGGAATTCCCGTGGGAGTTCGCGCAAGTTCACCATGGCCACCTCCGCACGGGATTGTACAGTTCTACAGCCGACTGAGGGTGGCCCGAGCTACAGGAGCGCGGTCCTCATCGGGCAGCCAGCGCCGCAGCTCTGCAAACACCACGTCGCTTTGGACTTCGGCCAAACGGCGCAGGGCTTTGACCACGGCCTGGCGCACGGCTTTGCGCTCATCCAGCGCCAATCGACGCAGCACGATGAGGGCTTTGCGGATCAAGGAAGGCGGGGTTTGCCCTAAGGTCTGGGCTACTTGCTGCAGGACCGGTTCATCGTGCTCTGCCGACCACGCCGCCAGCTCCTCGAAGGTTTCGTCGGGCCAGGCTTGCAGGAACTGAACCAAAGCGGCGGAGACGGCTGGCCCGACCTCCGGCGAAGGATCTCCGACCAAAGGCCGGATAAATTGCAACGAAGGGCCCGCTCGTTCCATGTGCAGGCGGTCCGCCATATGAGCCACGGCGAGCACCGCGGCCCTGCGCACTTTGGGGTTGTCCCGCCGCCATTCGGACAGGATCGCGAGGGCCCGCGGGAAATCGCGCTCCAAAAGTTTCCCCACCGCTTGAACGGCCGCCTCACGGGTGTAACGGTCCTCATCGGCTACCAGCCCTCGCAGAAGCTGCAACGCTGGCTCGACCTCTTGAGCATAGCCGAGCAAGGTGGCGGCGAGACGGCGCTCTTCTCGCCCTCCCTGCTGAAGCCGCGTAGCCCAGGCCAGCGCACCCTCGTGCACCAAGGCCTGAACCAGCCGTTCCCGCGCCTTGCCCCCATGTCGCCACTGTTCCACCACGTTTTGCTCCATCGGTGGGGCAGGATACCGAAGAAGCCCAGAGCATGGCAAACGCGGTGGAGCTACAATGAGGCTCCAAGGAGGAAGTATGCGCAACACAGCGGTGGTGGCTTTGATGTGCGTGGTGCTGAGCCTGCCTGGACTGGCGCAACTGACGGTGGGTGTGGGCACCCAGATCACCCTGCCCGTGGTGGCGGGCATTTCGCTCAGGGTATGGCCGACACCCTGGTTGGGGGCCGAAGGGGTGGCGTTTGTGCTGTCGGGTGGGGCTGGAAGTGTAAACGGGTTGGTAGCCGGACGCGGATTGTTGCGCCTGGCCCTGGGCGAAGGGGCAGGGTTCTACTTGGCCGGGGGAGCTTCGACGTTACTTCCGGCAAGCGATCTTCTGTTCCACCTCTGTGGGGGGATTGAGGTGTTCTTGCCCTTCGCCCCTGCCTTGGCCCTCAACACGGAATTCGGCTTTGCCTTTAACCCCTCGGGGTGGTCCATGGCCTTTGGCTTGGGGATCCATTACTATTTCGGCCGATAAGCCGGCCGATGAAGATCGGGCTGTTCACGGACACCGCGCCCCCCCTGGTGGGGGGTATTGAAACGGTGGTCACCCTCATGGAGCGGTTGCTTAGGGAGCGCGGCCATGAGGTGTACATCTTTGCCCCCGCATTTCCACGGCACCACGACGATGGCCCAAACGTGTACCGGCTTCCTTCGGTGCTGGCGTCCCGAAACCGTAGACTGCGGTTGGCTTATGCGCTCACCCGCTCCGCCCGGCAAGCAACCCGAGAATTGGACATCGTGCACAGCCATACCCCTTTCAACCTGGGCTGGATCGCAGCCCGTGTGGCCCGCGTTCAGGGAATCCCCCACGTGCACACCTACCACGTTCTCTTTCAAGAGTACCGCAAGACGCTGACGCCATGGTTCCCTAAGGCCTTAACCGACCTATGGCTCAAAACGTTTTTGGAGTGGTGCGATGTGGTGGTTGCCCCTTCCCACGATGCCAAACGCGAAGTCGAAAGCTATGGGATTCCCATCCCTGTTGTGGTGATGCTTTGTGGCCCCGATGCCCGGGAGTTTGACCGTGCGCCTGTTTGGAACCCCCGGCTGGAGCTTGGCCTTGCGGAACCCCACATCCTGCTGTATTGGGGACGGCTGGCCAAGGAAAAGAACATCGGCTTTTTGCTCCGGTCTTTTCACATCCTTGCCAAGCGCCGGGACGACGTCCACTTCGTAATCGTCGGGCACGGACCGTGCATGGAGGAACTCCAGCGACAAGCGCGGGAGCTTGGTATAGCGCACAAGACCACGTTCTGCGGGTTCCTGCCCCGGGAGCAAGTGATCGACCTCAGCCGCCAAGCAGACCTCTTCGTCTTCGCCTCCAAGACGGAAACCCAGGGCCTTGTGGTCGCCGAGGCGATGATGGCGGGAATCCCACCGGTCGCTGTGGATGCCCCAGGTGTGCGGGACATGGTGCGCTCAGGCGTTGATGGGGTGTTGGTCCCAGAGGACGAAGAGGTGTTTGCTTCTTGCTGCGAGGAGCTCCTTGGGGATCCCGAGCGTAGACGGCAACTTGGGCTTGCAGCCCGGGCCCATGCGCAGGAGTTCAGCGCCCAGGCGTACGTGGATCGCTTGATCGCCCTCTACCAGGACCTTCTACGGAACCGCTCCCGCATCTCTTCCGCGGGCAAAACTTGACCGCCCTGACCAAGGTCCCCCTGAGGCTTTGGGCAATTCCGGTGTGAGCACGTCGAATCCAGTGAACGCGCCCTTCCCAACCAAGGGGGAAATTTGCAGGAGTTTTGAGGAAAGATACCATGCCAACATGACGAAAACCACGTTGAGTTGCTGGGGGGCTGAGACATGCGCAGATGGCTGGAGCGGATAGGAGACATAGGAACTGTGGCTGCACTTCTCGTCACGTTGTCCACCGTGTTTGCTTCCATGTCCTGGATCTCGGCGGGCAAGGCCAGTGGGCCCGCCGCGGATCGGAAGACCGCTGCTTTGGGTGTCATGATCCTTCGCCTAGAAGCAGCCACCGAGGCGTCCAACGCTTTGGTGCAAGCCCAAACTTATTTGACCCAAGGGGCCATGTTCTACGCCCAGGCTGAGGCGACCGATGATCCGGATCTAGCAGCCTTTTTGGAGGGCTTGGGTGACCAGTCGATCCAGATTTCCCAAGCGCGCACGGCGGATGCGGAGGAGTGGAAGCAGAGATCGGAGAACTATTACGAGGCCTACGAAAAAGCTTTGCTTGAGGCTGGGCAGTTGGGCCAGAGGGCGGACCTGCGCTCCACTGCGGCCCTTGTCCTCAACGTGTCCGCGGCTGTGGCCTCCCTTACCGTCATCTTCAAGCGCCGTGGCCTTCTCCTGCTCTACATCCCCGTCTTCCTGTTGGGCCTTTACCACTTTGTGCGGTCGTTTTTTTGATCCACCAATTTTTGACTACGCGCAGTGAGCATGCCTATAATGCTTTTACCCGGAGCGGGGAGACACCACCGTTCCAGGGGAGGTGGAAGATGTCCAACGGGACGGAGCGGCCAGCTGGGTATGGGATCGCAGCACTGGTGTTGGGAATTGTGGGCGTGGCTTTGGGGTGGTGGATTATCCCCTTCCTTGGGTTCATCGCGAGCATTTTGGCCATCATTTTCGGGGCTTTGGGGTTGAAGTCCCGCACGCGGGGTCTGTCCATTGCCGGACTCGTCCTCGGGATCGTGACCGTGGTCCTGTCGATCATCGGGGTCGTTCTGTGGGGCGTCATGATGGGCACCATGATGGGCACCACGTTTTAGCACAAGGCCTCAAGAGCTGTCTGGGTTTGCTCAGCGCAGGACCACGTGAAGACGAGCCGGATCCTCGCCTAGGGCTTTGAGGACGTGATTGGCGGTCTTGACAAGATAGAGGGCACTGGCGTGCGTTTCCACCCAGTACCCTCCTACATTTCGAGGGGCTTTCATCTGGGCGCCATCTCTTGCCACTAAGATACGGCCTGTACTTGGCCGGACAATGGGAACGTGTGCAGCCAGCTGCCTCCTCTTCCAGTCGACAACAGCAAGGAGCAGGTCTCGCCAGGTCTTGAGCTCCTTTTCTTGCCCATCCGGGAAGAGCAGCTGTTGTGGCGGTTTGCCTTTCGAAGGAATCGCTTTAGCCTGCATCTCCCTTTTTTAGTGATAAGAGGCTAGAGGGTAGTGGAGGCGATGGAGGAGGCTCCACTATCGGCCGGGGCGCGGGTTCCACAGCGGGCATGGCGGGGCGCCAGAGGGCTAGCAGCGCCCGCGCCGCTTCGCCCGCCGCCATTTTGGTCAGCTGCACCTTCATGATCTCCTTGCCCCCCATCTCCCGAAGGTCGTGAAGCTCCCAAACGTCTCCGTCGGTGACCACGTAGTAGGGCACCTTGTTTTCCCAGCAATACTGAAAGCCCTTTTTCTTAGCTGTGCTCAGGTCCTTGCCCAACGCCTTGGCCTCGACCATGATGGAATATAGCGAATGATCACGGGATTTTTATAGCACGGGGGCGTGGGGCGCGGCCAACCGAAGGCCTCACTTCCCTCGAGGCTTTTCCAGGGCTTAACCTGCGCTACAATTCATCCTTCCGCTGGGCGGAAGGAGTGGAGGAAGCGATGAAAGGGCTGCGCTGGGCGTTTTGCTACGCCAAGAAGTACAAGGTGCCGCTTTTGCTCACGATGGTCAGCATGGCGGCTTTGGTGGGTATCCAACTTGTCGCCCCCTGGCTTGTGCGTACGATGGTGGCTGCCGTTACCAGCCCCGAAGCAGGGCCGGAGACGTTGAGCTTGGTGGCCCGGCTTGCTGTGCTGGCCTTTGGTGTCTACCTCCTTCGCGCGGTGATGCAATTCATTCGTTCCTATGCGGCCCACGTGGCTGGCTGGCACGTGGTCGCCGACGTACGCAACGAGGTCTACCGCCACATCCAGCGGCTTTCCCTGCGCTTCTACCACGACAAGCAGGTGGGGCAGCTCATGTCCCGCATCGTCAACGACTCCGACCTCCTGGAACAGCTTGTGGCTCACGCCATCCCCGATGTGTTGGTGAACGTGCTGATGTTGTTGGGTGTGACTGTGGTTCTCCTGCGCCTTAGTTGGCAACTGGCCCTCATTTCCATGATCCCCATCCCCCTCATCGTCCTGTCCATGCGTGGATTTGCCAAGTACGTGCGGCCAGCATTTCGGCAGCGCCAAGCCGAACTGGGCGAACTCAACGCCGCGCTCAACGAGAACCTCTCCGGCATTCGCGAAATCCAAGCCTTTACCCGGGAAGACGCGGAAGCCCAGCGCATCTGGACGCGCATCGTGCGCTATCGGGACTCGCTTTTGCGGGCGCTGAAGCTCATGGCGGTGTTCCACCCCTCGGTGGAGCTCGCTGCAGCCTTGGGCACCATTTTTCTCATCTACTTCGGTGGTCGGCTGGTGATCCAACGCACGCTTTCGATCGCCGACCTCGTGGCCTACTTCCTGTACCTGGAACTCCTCTACCAACCTGTACGGGTATTGAGCAACGTGTGGGAAAGCATCCAACAGTCCCTCGCCGGTGCCGAGCGGGTGGCCGAACTCCTCCAACAAAACCCCGACGTCAAGGAGAAGCCCACCGCCCTAGCCCTGCCCGGCCGCGCGCGGGGGAGAATTCGCTTCCACCATGTGAGCTTCTGGTACCGGGAAGGGGAACCCGTGTTGGAGGACATTAACTTGGAGATTGAACCCGGTTCGGTTGTGGCCCTGGTTGGGCCCTCCGGTGTGGGCAAAACCACGTTGGCCATGCTCATCCCTCGCTTCTACGACCCCTGTGCGGGGGCCATCACCCTGGACGGCCACGACCTCCGGGACCTCAAGCTCGCTAGCTTAAGAGAGCAGATCAGCATTGTGATGCAGGACGTGTTCTTGTTCCACGGGACGGTGCGGGAAAACCTCCTTTTTGGCCGGCCCAACGCCACCGAAGAAGAGCTTGTGGCGGCCGCCCAAGCGGCGGGGGCCCACGAGTTCATTTCCGCGCTTCCCCAAGGCTACGACACGGTGATTGGCGAGCGGGGGTTCAAGCTTTCCGCAGGACAGCGGCAGCGATTGGCCATTGCCCGCGCCCTGCTCAAGGATGCTCCGATCCTCATCCTCGACGAAGCCACCTCGGCTTTGGACGTGGAAACCGAAGCCCAGATCCAAAAGTCGCTGGAGCGGCTGATGGAGGGACGTACAACCCTCATCATCGCCCACCGGCTGTCCACCGTGCGCCGCGCCGACCGCATCGTTGTGCTCCACGAGGGGCGGATTGTGGAGGAAGGCTCTCACGACGAGCTTATGGCCCGGGACGGCCTTTACCGCCGCCTCAACCTCGTTCAGGTTGCTGCTGAACGGGAGGAGACGATCCCCGCGATCCGCGCTCCGTAAGCCTTCGCCCTGGGCTGTTGGTCCAAGCCACAATCTACGGGTAGGATCGATCCACCGTGGGTGAAAGTTCGTGGAAACCTTACAAGATCAAGGTTGTGGAGCCGATTCGCCTCCCTCCGCGGCCGGAGCGTGAGCTCAAGCTTCGTCAGGCCGGATATAACGTGTTCAACTTGGACAGTGTGGACGTTTATGTCGACCTGCTCACCGACTCCGGCACCGGGGCCATGTCCCAAGCCCAGTGGGCCGCGCTGATGGAAGGGGACGAGGCCTACGCCGGCAGCCGCTCGTTCAAGCTCTTTTTGCACACCGTGCAAGAAATCACGGGCTTCCCCTACGTACTTCCCACCCACCAGGGCCGCGGTGCCGAGCACGTTCTCTTCTCCAGCGTGGTGCAGCCCGGAGCCATCGTCCCCAACAACGCCCATTTCGATACCACCCGGGCCAACATCATGGCCTTAGGGGGCCAACCCGTGGACCTCCCCGTGCCCCAGGCGTTGGATCCTGAATTGGACGCTCCGTTCAAGGGGGATATGGACCTCGCGGCCTTGCGCGAACTGTTGAGGAAAGAGCACCCGCACATCCCGTTGGTGATGCTCACAGTCACCAACAACACCATGGCTGGCCAGCCCGTGTCCATGGCCAACGTGCGCGCCGTGGCTGAACTGGCCCACTCCTACGGAATCCCCGTTTTCCTCGACGCCTGTCGTTATGCGGAAAACTGCTTTTTCGTGCGGGAGCGGGAGCCCGGCTACAGGGGCCAAGAGCCCAAGCGCATCGCCCAGGAGCTGTTTGCTTTGGTGGACGGGTGCACCATGTCGGCCAAGAAGGACGGGCTCGGCAACATCGGCGGCTTCCTGGGTTTGCGCGATCCCAAGCTGTTTGAGCGGTGTCGCAACCGGCTGATCCTTGTCGAGGGCTTTCCCACGTATGGGGGACTGGCCGGCCGGGATCTGGCCGCCCTGGCCGTGGGGCTCCGCGAGGCCTTGGAACTGGACTACCTCCGCGATCGGGTGGGGCAAGTCCGCTGGCTCGGCGAGCGGCTCAAAGAATCGGGGATTCCCATTTACTGGCCGCCCGGGGGGCACGCGGTGTACGTCAACGCCGGCCAACTGCTCCCTCACATTCCCCGCGACCAATTCCCCGGGCAGGCGTTGGTGTGCGCGCTTTACCTTGAGGGAGGTGTGCGGGCGGTGGAGGTGGGCTCGGCCATGTTTGGGGCGGCCGCACGAATGGAGTTGGTGCGGCTGGCCGTGCCCCGCCGGGTGTACACCCAAGAACACCTCGAGCACGTGGTTCAGACGCTTGTGCGCATTAAAACAGAGCGGGAGCACATTCGGGGCCTGCGCCTGGTGGAAGGGGAAGGGCCGTTGCGCCACTTCCTCGCCCGGTTCGAGCCCGCCTAGTCCCCCAGCATCCACTTCCGTAACCGTGGGTCGTCCTTGGCGAGGGGCACGACCTGCAATGCCTCGATGTTCCCGTTGCGTCGGAGGAGCACGCGGACCGGTTCGCCGGGCGGGGCGTCGCTGTACCGGGCCGCCAGGGCGGCCGCCAGTTCCAGCTCTTCCGGCTGCGGCTGACCTTCCACCAACGCCACAGGGCCGGGGACATCGGGGAGGGTGAGGAGCCACCGGGAGGAGGCCAAGCTCTCCAGAACCAAGTTTTCCGCCTCATCGCGGCCCACGATGACCTTGGTGGAGGGGGAGAGGCGAAAGTGGCGGCCGTGGCGCAACAGCGCAAAATCCTCGGCCTTCATGGCCTCCTTCCCCTTGTAGCGGAAGGCGTCCTTGAGCCGGCGGGCGTAGCTGCGCTCGAGGAGGATGCAGCAACCCCCAGCCGGCTGGTGGAATTCCTCCAACCCCCAAGCCTGGGCCAAGGCCAGCTGCCGCTTCCTCGACCTCCCGTGGAGGTCCAACCAATCTTCGCGCCGCACCCAGCCCATCCGCTCCGGAAACGTGGGGCCCAGCAGCTGGCCGGAAAGCGGCCGCACCAGCCGCTCCCCCAAACCCGACTCCGTGGCCACCAAATCCAGGGCTTTGCGGTGCTGGGACATCGGCCGCTGGCCCAGCACCTCGCCGGTGACCACAAACGAAGCCCCCTCTTCCTGCATGACCTGCCCCGCCTTGCGCAGCATGAAGATGCGGCAGTCCAGGCAGGGGTTCATGCCCGAGCCGTAGCCGTACTTGGGATGAAGGACCACGTCCAGGTATTCCTCGGCCACGTCGAGCAAGCGCACGGGAATCCCCAGCTTGTGGCCCAAGGCGAGCACGGTCTCGCAGCGGCCCCGGCCCACGCAGAACCCCGTGGCCAGGTTGAGGCCCACAACCTCGAATCCCAGCCGCTGCGTTAACACACAGGCCAGCGCCGAATCCAACCCGCCCGAAAGGAGGGCCACCGCCTTTTTCGCTTCGGCCATAGGCCACAGATGATAGGCCATGGCTCCATCGGCCTCCATCGCTTCTCCACAACTTTTACAACCCCTTTCCAACCTGAAGCGGGTAAGCTTGCCTTGGAGGTGGTCGTGGATGAAGCGGAAGCTCTTTATGGTTGCTGTCCTTCTTGTGGCCGGGGCGCTGCTTGCGATGCCTCTGGTCCGGCATTGGAGTTCACAGGGAACAGGAGTGGCCCAGGCCGCGGGAACCGAAACTTCCGTCCAGGAACAGATTGCGGCCTCGGGCCAAGCGGCCATTAAGGCGGCCATTGCCCAGGTCGCGCCCGGCGTGGTCAAAATTGAAGTCGTCAAGCGGGTCAGCACGGTGTGGGACCGCCTGTTCGACGACCCGTTCTTCCGCTGGTTTTTTGAGATTCCCGAGCGCGAGGCCACTTCGGTGGGGTCGGGGTTCGTGGTGGACTACGCCGGTCAGCGCTATGTGCTGACCAACGCCCACGTGGTGGAAAACGCCACGTCCATCCGGGTGACGACGAAAACGGGCAAGGAACTCCCGGCCAAGCTGGTGGGGACCGACGCCCTGTTGGACCTGGCCGTGTTGGCGGTGGAGGATGCGCTGGACGTCCCGCCCGTGCCCCTAGGGGATTCCGACGCCCTGGAGATCGGCGACTGGGTCATTGCGATCGGCAACCCGTTGGGGCTTTCGCACACGGTGACGTTGGGCATTGTATCGGCCCTGGGCCGCGATGTGCCCCGACCGGACGGTACGGGCTACTTCCGGCGGATGATCCAAACCGACGCGGCCATCAACCCGGGCAACTCCGGAGGGCCCCTGGTGAACGCCTATGGCCAGGTGGTGGGCATGAACACCCTTATCGCCCGCTCCACGGAGAGCGGGGTGGCTGTGGAGGGCATCAACTTCGCTGTGCCCATCAACGAGATCCTCCGCGCGTTGGCGCAGATTGCGACCACGGGCAAGGTGACGCGGGCTTGGCTGGGCGTGTACATCCAGGACATTCTGCCGGGCATGGAGCGGCAGCTCGGCGTGGCGGCGGGCCAAGGGGTGCTGGTGTCGGAGGTGGTGCCCGGCGGTCCGGCGGACAAGGCCGGCCTGAAAGCTGGGGATGTCATCGTCTCCATCAACGACAAGCCCGTACGCAACACCAACGAGTTGCAGGTGGAGATCATGTACCGGGCGGTGGGGGAGCAAGTGGCGGTGGGCATTGTGCGCGATGGGCGTAGCATGACGATCCTTGTAATCCTGGGGGAGCGGCCGACCGAGGAGGCCGCCGCCCCCTCCCCCACACTTCCGCAGGCCCAAAAGTTCGGCATGACCGTTCAAGACATCACCCAGCAGCTGGTCCAGCAGTATGGTCTGCGGCAGACCACGGGCGTGGTCGTGGTGGCGGTGGCCCCGGGGTCCCGGGCGTACTGGGCCGGCGTCCGCGAAGGGGACATCATCGTGGAGGTCAACCGCACCCCGGTTCACAGCCTGGCGGACTGGAACCGTGTGGTGGGTCCCCTCAGTGAAACGGACGAGCTCATGCTGATCGTCGTACGCGGGGCGCGCACCCTATTCCTTTACATCCGCTAATCGGGTAAACTTATCAGGCGTCGGAGAGTAGCGCAGCCCGGTTAGCGCGCATGGTTCGGGACCATGAGGTCGGCGGTTCGAATCCGCCCTCTCCGACCACGGGCCCCAAGGCCCTTTTTTCTTGCTGCCCCCAACCGTACAATTTTTCAAAGCCTACATTTGGTCCTTAAGGGGGTGAGAGCAGGAGGAATCAGGACGGTCGGTCTTCCGAGTCCCAAGCTCAGTGAAGGAGGTGGTTATGCGCAGAAGGTTTGTGTGGTTTGGTTGTGGGCTTTTGCTCATCGGCGGGTTCTTGGTCGTCCATGCCAATTCCACATTGACCATTTTGCATACCAACGACACCCATTCCCGTCTGGAGAACATGGCCCGCATGGCCTCCGTGATCAACGAAATTCGCCTCCAAGCCCCTGCGGCCCTGCTTTTGCACGCCGGCGATTCCGTCATGGGGACCTTGTACTACACCTTGTTCAAGGGCGAAGCGGAAGCTGAGGTGTTGGAGGCCATGGGGTTTACGGCCTTAACCCTTGGAAACCACGAGTTCAACCAGGGCCCGAGCGGCTTGGCGCGGTTTGCCGAGATCGTCACCTTCCCCCTGCTGTGCGCCAACTTCGATTTCTCCAACGAACCGCTTCTTGTAGGCGAAATCTTGCCCTACATCGTGGTGGACGTGGGCGGGGTCAAGGTGGGCATTGTGGGGCTCACCACGGAGAGCACGGCCTGGAGCTCCAACCCCGGCCCCAACATCAAGATCAGCGACGCGATCGCCACGGCGCAGAGCGTGGTCGCCCAGCTCAGTGCCCAAGGGGTGAACATCATCGTCGCCCTCACCCACCTCGGTTGGGACCGCGACCTGGAACTGGCACGCGCCGTGGTGGGGATTGACGTTGTTGTGGGTGGACACTCCCACACGTATCCCCCCACATATCCCGCGGTCGTTGAGCGCAAACTCGTCAACCTCAATACCGCTACCTTGGAGGAGCTCATAGCCCTGCCGGGCATTGGTCCTGTCCATGCTCAGCGCATCATCGAGGGCCGGCCTTATGCAACCGTGGAGGACCTCCTTCGGGTTCCTGGTCTATCGCCCAAAACATTGGAGAGCATCCGTCCCTGGGTGGCGGTGGAGGACGCGACGGTTCCCGCGTTGGTGGTGCAAGCCGGTGAGTATGGGACCCGGCTGGGTTACTTGGAGGTCACCTTTGATGACCTTGGGGTGCTGCTGAGCTGGCGGGGCGAGCTTTTGGCTGTGGACAAGGCGCCCCTGGACCCCGCGATTGAGGCCAAACTCAAGGAATACCAAGCCCCCATGGATGCCCTGAAAGCGGAGAAGGTGGGCGAGACCACGGTGCTGCTTGAGGGCGAGCGCACGAAGGTTCGTACAGGCGAGACCAACCTGGGCAACCTCATTGCCGACGCGATGTTGTGGAAGGCCCGCGCAGCCCAGGCGCAAATTGCCATCCAAAACGGCGGGGGCATCCGGGCCACCCTCCCCGCCGGCCCCATCACCCTCGGCCAAGTGATGGAAGTCCTCCCCTTCGGCAACTACCTGGTGGTGCTGGAGCTCACCGGCGAGCAGATCTGGGCCGCGTTGGAGAACGGGGTAAGCCAGGTGGAGACGCGGGCCGGGCGGTTCCCCCATGTCGCCGGCCTCCGCTACGCCTTTGACCCCACCCAGCCCGCGGGCGCGCGGATCCTCACGGTGGAAGTGTGGGAGGACGGCGAGTGGCAGCCGCTTAAGCCGGACGTGGTCTATCGGGTGGTCACCAACAACTTCCTCGCTCAAGGCGGCGATGGCTACTCCATGTTCCTGGAAGCCCGGGCGCGCGAGGTGCTGGGGTTTGTGGACTACGAAGTGTTGGCGGAATACCTGCGCCTGCACAGCCCCGTGGCCCCCACCGTCGAGGGCCGCATTGTCGAAAAGAAGCCCTAGTCCCAACCATGGGGCGGGCCTCAAAGGCTCGCCCCTTTCTTTTTTCCTGCTGAGCTAATCCGCCTTTTCCAACTTCTCTTTGGGAGCCCCACAGCGCGGGCACTTCTTGGGCCGCGACCCGCCGTTCACCTCGGCCCCGCACCCTGTGCATACCCATACCGGCATACCCAACTCCTTGAGGCCGGATTATAGCCCAGGCGCAGGCCCTGTTCGGGGTAGAATGCCCCATCCAAAGGAGGCGTCGTGAACACCCAACAGATTTTGGAACTGGCCCTCGAACTTTCGGGCTTGCGCGAAGTCCCCGCCGACACCGAGATCTATGTGCCCGGGGAAAACATCCGCCGCGTGATGGTAGGCATTGACCTCGGGGAAGCCGAGCTATGGACCGCCAAGGAGCTGGGCTATGAGTTGGTGCTGACCCACCATCCGGCGGGTGGGGTGGCAGCGTTGGGCTTGCCCAAAGTGTTCGCCCGCCATGTGGACTACTTGGTCCAAGTGGGCGTTCCGCGGGCTGTGGCCCAGGCCGCAGTGGCGGACAAAATCTTCGACGACACGGTGCAACTCCATGCCCGCAACTACGACCGCGCACCGGCCCTGGCCCGCCTTCTGCGGATGCCGTACATGAACATCCACACGCCCCTCGATGAGATTGGGCGCCAGCGCATGGCCCAAGCGGCCCGCGAGCTTTCCCCCACGGACACCGTGGCGGACCTCATCAACCACTTCCGCCACAAGTTCGGAGAATTTCGCCACGCCCGCACGGAAATCCAGTGCTTTGTGGGAAGCCCGGAGAACCCTCTAGGCCGGGTGTTCGTTTCTCATGGAGCAGGTACCAACGGCGGTTATGCTGTGGCCAAGGCTTTCTTCGACCACGGGGTGGACACCGTGGTGTACATCCACTGCGCCCCCCAGGACGTACGTCGCCTGCGCGCGGAGTACGCGGGAAGAGGGAAGAACCTGGTGGTTACAGGTCACATCGCCAGCGACTCCTTGGGCATCAACCCCTTGATCGACGCCCTGCGCCAGCGCGGATTGGAAGTTCACCCCATGGACGTGGTACCGGCATGAGCTCAAGGCTGTGGCGTGCGTGGCAGCTGGTGCGAGGGCACCGCGACCTAAGGTTGCTTTTTGTCTCCAACTTCTTGTGGAGCTTTGGGGCCATGCTGTACACCTTTGTGTGGCCCAACTATGTGCGGGACTTGGGTGGGGGTGCACGGGAAGTGGGCGTGCTGTCCGCGCTGATGTCGGCCACCATCGCGGCCACGCTCCTTCCTGGGGGGTGGCTGGCCGACCGGTGCGAGCGCAAGCGGCTGATGGTGATCACGTGGGGATTGGCGACGTTGGGGCCTTTGTTGTTCGCCCGGGCTAACCGCTGGGTGGAGCTGGTTCCAGGTGCCATCCTGTACTGCATCTTTCTGGGCTGGCCGGCCATGGAAGCTTACATGGCCGACGCCGTGCCCCCGCACTCCCTGGCCCAGGCGTTCACCCTCACCAACGCCGGTTACTCGTTGGGAGCGATGATTTCTCCCTTGGTGGGTGCGGCCCTGCTGCCCCCTTTGGGCATGCGCGGGCTGTTCCTTGTGGCGTTTGGATTTTTCGTTCTGTCCACAGGGACACTGGCCTTCATGCAACCCCAACGCCCTCGCGCGCATAAGCCCGATCCGAAGCTGAGCCCGTGGCGCAACCGCCAACTTTGGACCTGGACCGCGGTTTTGGTGCTGGGATCTTGGGGGAGTGCGGCGTTGCGCCCCTTCCTCCCCACCTACCTTGAGGACGTGGTTCGTCTGGCCCGGCCGTGGATTCTGGCCACAAGCAGTTTGTTGGCCGTGGGTGAAGTGCTGTGGGCAGCTCCCCTGGGCCACTTGGGGGATCGGCAGGGCCCGATCGCCTTGGTCACGGGCTTTGTGCTGACGGCCGTCGGGGCGGGCAGCTTGCTTGTGGGGCCGTGGGCGGTGGTGCCGGGGATGGTGCTTTTGGGCAGCGACCGCGTGGTGGCCTCCCTCCTGCGTTCGGAGATCGGCCGTTGCGCAGGGGATCGCCGTGGCGTGGTATTTGGGATCACGCTGGTGTTGGCGCACGCGGCCCAAGCCACAGGCCCATTGGCCGGCTCAGCGCTTTACACCCGAGCCCCCGCAGCTCCTCTTCTGCTTGGCGGTGCGTTGGTTTTGACGCTCGCTGTGATCGTGGGGTTGCTCCCCCATCTGGCCCGGGTTATTCGTTGTGGGGGATCTGAAGGGTGCTTCCGCCGATGAACTCCCGCACGAGGTGATCGCCGGGGATCAACGCCAGGTCTTCGGTCTCCCACAGCGTGAGACCGGCGATTTGGTTGAGCAGCTGGCTCACCCGCCGGTAGCGAATGCGCGCATCGAGGAACGACTCGTAGGGGGCGATCTCCTCCGGCCGCGGCCAAATCCCATCGGGGACAAAGTAGGGCTTGAGCACGGGAAGGTCGAAGGGCATGCCTCCGTTGACCATGTGGTCGGCGAGCCCCATGAGCGGGATGATGGAAAACAGCTCCCCTGCTCGCACGTAGTGCCAGTGGAGCAACGTGCCCAGCGGCGGGTGGTTGCGGTGCTTGACGTCCCTGAGCATGCGCCGCAGCAGGCGCACGTCGGTGAATTGGGTCAGCCGCTCCGTGCTGCCGTCGCCCTCGTACAGCATGTTGGCCGCTTCGATGTACACGCGGAACATGCGCTCCTTCTCAATTCCCGCTGTAATCGGCGGGTAAAAGCCGTGGAGGCAGTCCAGCACCAGCACGTGCCCCTTGGGCAGGCGCACAGGCTTGGTCCCCACGTGCCGCCCTTCTTTGAAACTGTAAATGGGCTTTTCGATCGTGTCCCCCTCCACCAAGGCCCGGAGGTGGCGGTTGATCGTTTGAATGTCCAAGGCCTCCGGGGTCTCGAAGTTGCGATCGTTGAGCCAGTCTGTAGGATGCTCCACCACGGGCCAGAAGTAGTCGTCGAGGTTCAGCATGAGGAACTGCATCCCTTCCCGGGCCAGGCGTTGGGTGAGCTTGACCGTGGTGGTGGTCTTGCCTGAGGAGGAAGGCCCGGAGATCCAAATCATCTGGAGTTTTCCTGTCTCCGCGCGCTTGAGGATTTTGGCGGCCGCCTCGTCCAAGCTCCTTTCGTAACGTTCGGTTGCCGCGGCGATGAGTTCGGATAGCTTCCCCGAGCGGATGATCGCGTTAAGGCCTTCCACGGTGTCGCAGCCGTGCTCCCGGTTCCAGGCGAGGATCTCCTCGTGGAAGGCCGTGGGGTAACCATTGCCCACAAACTGGTCCATTGTGATCGCCCCGGCCCGCACCCAGTGCTTGCCCCACCGCCAACACTCGTAGGCATCGGCCACGGTGACAAACCCAAACGACCGCAACACACGGATGACCGTGTCTTGAATCTCTTCCACCGTGGGCGGGAAATTGGCGATCCAGTGCCGCTCGTCGTCGTTGAGCACGGTGACCACCACGTCGGAGAGGAAGGTGGCGATGTGTTCATCGTCGCCGAAAGCAAACAAGCGATCGTTGACACCGGGTAGCAGGTCCAGGGCAAAGCCGCCCACGGAGCGGGCCGCGCGTAAAATGGCGTTGACAATTCGCCCCTGGTCGAAGGGGACCAGGGACCGATCCCGCTTCTGCACCTTGCGAATCCGGTTTTGAACAGCCACACTCAGATTATAGCGCGTTTCCGCGGCGGTGTTTACCACCCTGGCAAGATCCGCACAGCGCTGGAAAGCGCGAGGTCACGGCCATCCACTTCAAAAACGACTTCCACGAATACAGCCCGATAACCCGTCCCGGGGTGAGCCACCACCGCCGCCCCGCCTTGCGGGTCCCACTCCTGGAACGTCCACAGGGCTTTGCGGAAGTCGCGGGTTGGATCCGCAGCCGTCCACAAGCGCACCGACTTGGGCTGAGGATCGGCCTGAAGAAAAACCTTCAACCCTTCTGGGCTTTCTTCAAACTGCACGGAAAACTGGGGGAGGGGAAGGCCACGGGCCACCAGGCGGGCGAACGTGGCCAAGATCCGGGCCACCCGGGCCCAGTCCCCCAAGCCGTGGCCCACGTTGGGCAGCCGCACCAGGGCTTTGGGCCCAGGAAGCCCTTCCCAGTACAAATTGGCTGAATTCACCGGCCAGTAGGGGTCGTTCGTGCCCAGCACGATCAGCTTGGGCATGGTTAAGCGGAAGCGGTACGTGTAAGGGTCGACGATCCACGCCAGCCGCGCTCCTGCTTCTGTGGCCAGGGCCCCAAACAGCGGTGCGTAATCCTCGATCATGGTGGAAGTTCGTCCCCAAAAGGCTTTTTGATGGGCGAGGTGGGCGGGGATGTCCACGGCCTCGAACACCATGGGGGCCAGGCCCACCACCAGTTCAGGCCGCGCCGCTGCGGCGAGATAGGCCGTCCACCCCCGCTTGGAAGCGCCGGCGACCACGAACCCGCGAACCTCTTGCCCCCGCTCTTGCCGTACCCAGGCTGGCAAAACTTCCATGGCGGCCAGAGCGCTCTGCACCATCGGGAAAAGCAGGGGCCAGTCCGGCTCCCCACTCTGCGCATACTGTTCAAAGGTGTAGGCGATAAGGGCATCCTCCCGCCGTCCAAACAATGGCTGGTTGGGCACACCGCTTAGGATGGCCACGCGCAGACCGGCCTCCCCCGCCGCGGCCACAACCAAAGGAATGTCCCACACGTCCGGATCGCCCGCAATATAAAGGAGCATGACATCGGCAAATTCCAAGGTGGGGGGCTCACCGATGAGCAAGCGGTGCTGCCATGCCATCCCCCGCCACAGTTGCGAAACAAGGCGGAGCTCGGTAACCCGGCTTGGGCCCCAAACCTGGCTGGACACCACCTCCCACATCACCTTCCCTTCTTGCCAAGCTAAGTAGTCCCATAGCTCTGTGGGGAACACACTTTGGGTCCCGCCGATCGCGCAGAACAACAGCAGCAGAAGTGGAATCAGCCTCATCGAACACCTCACCGCAAGCGCCTTCCTTGGGCCGCCACCAAAGTAGGGCTTAGTACAGCCAATCGTGGTCCAGTCCGATGCGGACGAGCAGTTTAAGCTGTGCTTCAAGCTCGGCGCATGGCGGTGCGGGCGTGATGATGCCCAACACGGCGCTCATCGCACCCAGCGCCGAGACCACCCCGCCCAAGGGGCCATACCCCTGCTCGGTCAGCCAGAAGCCCCCGGCCATAAACAGTATCCCCCCCAAAATGAGCCCTTGACGGGACCATCGGCATGAGAAAAACGCGCGTTGAGCTCGATCCACGGCCCTTTGCCAGTCGGCCTTCTTGACCCGCGGGGTGGGATCGGCGACCCAGTCCATCTCCAGCCGGGCCACTTCCCGCAGCGGAAGGATCAGCTGCGTTCCTGTGGGCAATCGGAAGGCAAGGGTCGTGGCCGTAAGGCCGGTCAACCGACCCGAAAGGACGCGACCGTCTTTGAGGGTCAACGTGTCCCCCCAGCCGAGGACGCTCACCACCAGCACAATAAGAACGCTTGCAACGCACCCACGTACCATGCGGGCACCTCCCTGTTCAAAGTTCGTGGTCCAGGGTATACAGCCCGCGGAAACGGGCGACAAAGTCGCCAGACCATCCATCAGGGGCCCTGTGTCCCCTCCACTCAGGGCCTAAAATTCCATTGTGCCCAAAGTGCTGGCGGTGGCGGATGAAGTCAGCTCCAGCCTGGAGCGGGCCCTTACCCGCGGCAAATTGGACGTGGACCTCGTCATCTCCTGTGGCGACCTGCCCTATGACTACTTGGAATTTTTGATCGACGCCTTGGACGTGCCCCTGGTGTACGTGCACGGGAACCATGATCGGCCGGTGCATACGGAAACAAGGATCATCGAGGCTCCGGCCGGGGCGAGGGAACTGGAGGGCCGCCTGTACAACATCCAAGGGCTTCTCCTGGCCGGGCTGGGAGGGAGCCCGCGGTACTCCAAGGGGGCATACCAGTTTTCCGAACGGGAGATGGCTTGGCGGGTGCGCAAGTTGGAGCTCAAGTTGTGGTGGGCGCGGCTGAGGGGGCAGCAGCTGGACGTGCTGGTGACCCACGCTCCGCCGCGGGGCGTGCACGACAACGACGATCCTGCCCACCGGGGGTTCGCGTGTTTTGTGCCTTTTGTGCAGCGGTGGCGGCCTCGGTTTCTTCTCCACGGGCATGCAGCGCCGCGGCCCGGCTTGCCCTCGGAGACCCGGGTGGGGGCCACCTTGGTGATTTACGTGCGCGGCCATAGAATCCTGGACATTCCCCATGCTGTTCCGTAAGCCCTTCTGGAAGAAACTTTTGGGCGCCTTGCGGCCGCACTTGCCCCACGAGCCGAGCTTGCTTTTGCCGTTCGATTGGGTCAAGGAGCACGTGCCCATCCGCGGTTGGCGGTACCTTGGCCTGCAGGACGTGGAAGTGGACAGAATCGTGGGCAGCGTGAATCGCTACCACGACTTCGACCGAGCGTTCTTGCCCCGCCGGGGCTTTTCTGAACGGCTGCTGCGCTTGGAGCGGGCATGGCGTCGCGGGGAGACCTTCCCCCCTGTGCAGCTTTACAAGCTGGGGGACGCCTACTTCATCGTGGACGGGCACCACCGCGTGGCCGCCGCCCGCCACCAAGGGGCGCGGTTCATCGACGCTGAAGTTTTTGAGTTCCTTACCGAAGTTCCCGTGTCCCCGGCCGACACCCCCAAGGACATCCTCCTTCGCGTGGAGGAGACGGAGTTCTTGCGCCTGACCAACCTGGACGAGCTGCGGCCCGGGCACGGGATCCGCTTCAGCGAGGTGGGGGGATACCGCAAGCTGCTCGAGCACATCGATGTACACCGCTACTTCCGCGGATTGGAAGAGCGGCGGGAGATTTCTTACGAGGAAGCGGTGATCTCGTGGTACGACCGGGTATACAAGCCGCTTGTGGACGCGCTTCGCCGCACCAACTTGCTGGTCTACTTCCCCGGCCGCACCGAGGCCGACCTCTACGTGTGGGTTTCCGAGCACCTATATTACCTGCGGGAGAGGTTTCCCCAGGTGGGGCTTGAGGAAGCGGCGCGGGACTACGCCGCTCGGTTTGGGATCCACCCGCCCCTACGAGCGCGCCGATAGGCGGAACAGGCTCCGCGCCCGCCAGAAGTACTCCCCGCCGGAAACAAACGCCAAAGCCACGGCCAGATAAAGGAACGCGTCCTTGAACACAAGCCCCCAGGGGCCCACGCCGAAATACCGTGTGGCCAAGATAAAGAGCACCAGGCCAATGTGGGAGATGGTTTTGAGCTTGCCCAACGGACTGGCCGCGATTTTTTTGCCCTCAGCCACGGCGAGGATGCGCAGGCCGCTCACTAAAAACTCCCGGGCGAGGATGGCCACCACCGGAGGGGCGGTCAGTTCTCCCAACTGCACGAACGAGACGAAGGCCGCGGCCACAAGGATCTTGTCGGCAATGGGGTCGGCAAAGACGCCAAACGTGGTCACCTGCCTAAGCGAACGGGCCAGGTAGCCATCCACCGCGTCGGAAATGGCGGCCAGGGCGAAGATAGCCAAGGCCAAAATTTTGAACACGGTCCCTTCAGCGAACAAAAAGAACATGAACAGCGGAATGGCCAAAATCCGCGCCAGCGTGATCTGGTTGGGGATCGTCACAGCCCCAACGTAGCCGTTTCCTCGGACTTTGTCAATCTCGGCCGCGCCCTGTACGATCCCGACCATGGTGCGCACGAACGAGGAACGACTTGTCATGCTGTCGGTGGTGGGCGAGATCACGCCGCCGTCGGTGCGGGGCTACCGCATCACCCACGATGGCCGGCCGGTCATGCTCCCGGGCGTAGGGGGCATCACGTACAACTTGCGGGTCGGCGACCCTGCTGTGGGTTGGGCCGCCGACCATGCCGAACCCGGGGTATCCCTCAGCCACCTTCCCAAGGACAAGGACGAACAGGCCGCCAACAGCGGGCTCAACTTCCTGGCCTGCGTGGGCAACGAAGCCCGCGTGATCAGCGGCGATGCCAAGGGCGAAAAGGGCGTGGTCACCGGCAAGCACGGGGGCATCGAACACGTGCTCGTGGACTTTCCCCCAGGCGTGTTGGACAAGCTTCAGGTGGGGGACAAGGTCGCCATCAAGGCCTTTGGGCTTGGGCTCAAGCTGTTGGACCATCCCGAGGTGAAGGTGATGAACCTCGATCCCCGGCTGTTGCCCAAGCTTCCCCTGCGGGAGGAAGATGGCGCCTTGTGGGTTGGGGTGACCCACGCCATTCCTGCGGCGCTCATGGGGTCAGGTTTGGGCGCGGACAACTGCTACCGTGGGGACTACGATATCCAACTTTTTGACGAGAAAACGGTGCAGGAACACGGGTTGGCGGACCTGCGGCTGGGGGACCTGGTGGCCATCCTTGATACCGACCACTCGTACGGCCGGGTGTACAAGAAGGGGGCGCTGTCCATTGGTGTGGTGGTGCACTCCGACTGCGTGATCAGCGGCCATGGGCCGGGCGTGACCACCTTGTTCACCACGTCCCAGCCTGGGACCTTACGGTACTTCCTCGAGCCCCGTGCCAATTTGGCCGATATCCTCGGACTGCGCGACTAGCGTCGGGCCGCTTGGGCAATCGCCCAAAACTTGTCGGGGTCCAGGGAGGCTCCACCGACAAGAGCGCCATCGATATCGGGCAGGCTCAGGAAGTTTTTGGCGTTTTCCGGGGTGACCGATCCTCCGTATTGGATGCGCACGCCTTCGGCAGCCGGGCCGAAGCGCTCGCGGAGCCAACCGCGAATGCGGTGGGCCATGTCTTGGGCGTCCTCCGGTCGGGCGGGGACGCCTGTGCCGATGGCCCATACCGGCTCGTAAGCGATCACCACAGGTCCCAGCGTAGGTACGGACAGGGCCGCGTGAAGCTGCCGCTCCACCACGCCCCACGCTCGCCCGCTTTGCCTTTCCTCCAGCGCCTCCCCCACGCACAAAATGGGGACAAGGCCTGCAGCCCACGCCGCCCGCACTTTGGCCCCCACGAATTCGTCTGTCTCCCCAAACAGCTTCCTGCGTTCGGAGTGACCACAGATGACGTAGGAAGCGCCGAGGTCGGCCACCTGGACCATGGCCACCTCGCCCGTGAAGGCCCCCTGCTTCTCCGGGTGAGCGTTTTGTGCCCCGAACTTCACCCCCGAGCCCGCCAGCAGCCGCGCCGCCACGTGCAAGGCCGTCAGCGGGGGAAAGACCACCAGCTCCACCAAGTCCACGCGATCCATAATCTTTAAAAGGCGCTTCAGATAGGCCTCAGCCTCCGCCACCGTGAGGTGCATTTTCCAGTTCGCGGCCACGATAGGGGTGCGCATGGTCCCTCCTTGACTGAGCCCATCCTAAGGGCCTATCATGGGCTTGGCAACCAAGGCCAAGGAGGCGACTGTGGAGGCCTTTTGGACGATTGCGATCCTGGGGCTGGTGGTTCTGTTTTTGGGAAGCGCCATCAAAGTGGTGCGGGAGTACGAACGGGGTGTGATTTTCCGCCTGGGCCGCCTTGTAGGTGCCAAAGGACCTGGGCTTTTCTTCATCATTCCCCTGGTGGACAAGATGGTCAAGGTGGACCTGCGCACGGTCACGTTGGACGTGCCGCCCCAAGAGGTCATCACCCGCGACAACGTCCCCACCAACGTCAACGCGGTGGTGTACTTCCGGGTGATGGACCCTCAGGCGGCTGTGGTGGAGGTGGTGGACTACATTGAGGCCACGCGGCAAATTTCCATGACCACGCTGCGCTCCGTGGTGGGCAAGGCCGAGCTGGATGAGCTTTTGTCCGAGCGGGAGAAGCTCAACCGCGAGCTTCAACAGATCATCGACGAGCACACCGATCCGTGGGGCATCAAGGTCATCACCGTGGAGATCAAGGACGTCAAGATCCCAGCGGAGATGCAACGGGCGATTGCCCGGCAGGCTGAGGCGGAGCGGGAGCGGCGGGCCAAGGTCATCAACGCCGAAGGGGAACTGCAGGCCGCGGAGAAGCTGCGGGAGGCGGCGGAGATCATGCAGCGCTCCGGCATGGCCCTCCAACTCCGCTACCTGCAGACCCTGTCGGAAATTTCCACCGAGAACGCCACGACCATCGTGTTCCCCTTGCCCATCGAAATCCTGAAAGCCTTTGGACCGCGTTCGGAGTCGTGAGAATCTGCGTTCTGGGCAGTGGGTCGGCGGGCAACGCCCTGGTGGTGGAAGGGCCGCAAGGGCTTCTGTTGTTCGATGCCGGGCTTTCCTGGCGGGAGGCCAAAAAGCGCGCCGCCCAAGCGGGCTTTTCCTTGGAGCACCTCCGGGGGGTGATTCTCTCCCATGAGCATGCGGACCACGTGCGCGGGTTGGACGGTTTTGTACGCCGCCAGCTCCCCGTGGCCGCCAGCCCGGGTACCCTGCGCGCCCTGGGCCTCAAGGGAATCCCGTTGGAGGAGGGGATAGAGCTTGCCGGCATTCGCCTGTACCCGTTTGCCCTTTCCCACGATGCCACCCAGCCCGTGGGCTTTCGGCTGGAATCCGATGGTCTTAAGGTGGGGATCGCCACGGACCTCGGTGAAGTGACCGACGAAGTGCTCGCTGCCCTGCGGGGGTGCCGGGTGGTGGTGTTGGAAGCCAATCATGATCTGAACTTACTTCTCAGCGGCCCGTACCCTTGGCCGCTCAAGCTGCGGATCCTCGGCCCTTATGGGCATCTATCCAACGAGGAAGCAGGTCGCACCCTCGCCCTCTTGCAGGGGGACGTGCGCGCCGCCTTGTTGGCCCACCTCTCACAGGAGAACAACACGCCGGCGTTGGCGTACGAAACGGTGGCTTGTGCGTTGGAGGGGTGGAAGGGGCGTCTGTACTTGGCCTATCCCGATCGGCCCAGCGCGGTGATTTCGTAGGGGCGGATCACTCCCAAGGCCGCGAGGTTGCGCACGATGTGGCCCACGCTGGGCACGGCTGTGGTTCCGCTCCAAAACTCCGGGTTTTTCGTGGTCTGGTACACCACGATCAGGACGTACTCCGGCCGATCCCAGGGGAAGAACGCGGCCATGCCCGCCGTGACGTGGTCCGGAAGGTAGCCGCGGCCGGGCACGGCCATCTCCGCCGTTCCCGACTTTCCCCCTACCTTGTACCCCGGCACGTAAGCCAGCGCACCTGTGGAGGCTTGGAGGCTTACAATGTAGCCCAGCACCTCGCGCATGCGGGCGCAGGCGGCAGGACTGGTGGCTTGGCCGCGCGTCTCCACCGGCCCGGGCACCAGCCGCGGCCGCACCACGGTCCCTCCGTTGGCCAGCGCACAAAACGCCACCCCCAGTTGGATCCCGGTCACCGCCACCCCTTGACCGAACGACGACACCGCCAGGTCCACGTCGGTCCACTGCTCCGCCGGCCTTAAGATGCCCTCCACCTCGCCGGGAAGCTCGATCCCCGTCTTTTGCCCAAACCCCATGCGCGTGAGGTAGTCCACCATCCGCTCTTTCCCAATCCTCAGGGCGATTTGCACGAACACAGTGTTGATGGACTGGGCCATGGCGTAGCGGAAGTTGACCGTCCCGTAACTTCGGCCCCGGGCGTTCTTGATGGCCACCCCTTTGACCACGTACGGGGAGTCCCCGGAGAACGTCTCCTCTTCGTACGCAAGCCCAAGGTTGAAGGCGATCAACCCGGTGAGGGCTTTGAACATGGAACCAGGCTCAAACAGCTGGGTGACGGCCCAGGGGTTGAGCAAGGCTGGATCAAGCTTTTCTGGATCCGGCCGAGGGCCGTGGGCAAGGGCCAAAACCTCCCCGGTGCGCGGGTCCATCACCAGGGCAAAGCCCCGCTCCGCCCCGGGGTACTGGGCCAGCCCCCGCGCAACTTCCTCTTCGCAGACCCACTGGATCCGGGCGTCCAAGGTGAGGTGCAGGTCCTGGCCTGGCGTGCCGGGATCCTCCACCCAAAGGTCCTGCACCTGGCCCCGGGCGTTGCGCAGGATGCGAATCTTTTGGGGGCGGCCGCGCAGCTGTTCATCGAACACAAGCTCCAAACCGGCGAGGCCCTGGCCGTCCACGCCCACCACCCCCAACACCGGCAAGGCCAACGGCCCTTGGGGATAGGCCCGTTTCCACGTGCGAAAGTACATGAGGCCCCGGATGCCCAGCGCCTGCGCGCGCTGGCGGAACGTTTGGCCCACTTCGTAGTCCACGTGGCGGGCCAGCCACGTGAAATACCCCTCGCGGTACACCTTGCTGGTTGCCTCCTTGCGCGACAGTTGGAACACGTCCACCAACAGGTTGACGAGGAGTTCGGGTTTGGTGACCAAGGAGTTGTCCAGGGCGATGGCCCAGGCCGGGACGTCGTAGGCTAGGGCCACGCCGTTGCGGTCGTAGATGGTGCCCCGGCGGGCCGGAAGCTCAATCATGTCCTCTTGGATGGCTTGAGCCACGGCCGCCCAGTGTTTGTGTTCCACCACCTGCAGCTGCACCAGCCGGCCCACCACGGCCAAGCCGCCCAGGGCCAGCACAAAAAACACCACCCCTGCCCGCTTAACGTCCGCCTCCTCGCTCATCCAGGATCACAATCCTTGTGCGCTTTTCGTCGAAAGGGACCATGCCCAGCTTTCTGGCCTTCTCCGCCAGCGTCTCCAGGCTGTACGCCCGGTCCACTTGGTACTCCAAGTACAGCCGCGTGTGCTCTAACTCCTGCAAGGCCAAGAGGGCGGTGGCCCGCTGGGCCCGCAGGGAAGCGAGCACAGCACCTTGCCACAGGTAAAGGAACACCAGCCCGGCGACGACAACGCCCAGGCCCACCCAAGCGAGGACTTCCACCCAATCCACAGGCCTCCATGGGCTGCGCCACGAGCGCGGCCGCGCTTCCCGTCGCCACATCGAAAACAAGCTACCCTTGTCCGCTGCCCCTGTTTAGGGACAGTTGGCCGTGTTGGAGATGACCTCGGGCACCTGCGCGGCCCGGAGCTTGGCCGAACGGGCCCGTGGGTTGCGCTGCACTTCAGCTTCCGTGGGGCTTAAGGGCTTCTTGGTGAGGATCTCCAGGCGTCCGGCGAGCGCCTCCTCGCGAAAGAACCGCTTCACGATGCGGTCCTCCAGGGAGTGGAACGAAATCACCACCACCACGCCACCGGGCCGCAAGAGATCCCGCACCTGGACTAAACCCTCCTTCAGGGCGCCCAACTCGTCGTTGACGGCGATGCGGAGGGCTTGAAAGGTGCGGGTGGCGGGATGGATGCGGTGCGGTCCTGGGGGATAGCAGGATGCCACCAAGCGGGCCAGATGCGCAGCGGTAAAGATGGGCCTGGACTGCACAATTTTGCGGGCGATGCGGCGCGCGTACCGCTCTTCTCCGTACTCCCTAAGCAGACGGGCCAGTTCCTCCTCCGACAAATGGTTGACAAGGTCTGCGGCTGTGACGGAAGCATCGGGGTCCATGCGCATGTCCAGCGGACCGTCCGCTTGGAAAGAAAACCCTCGCGAGCCGTCCGCGAGCTGCAAGGAGGAGACACCAAGGTCGAACAAGGCGCCGTCCACCCCAACGATGCCCAGCGGAGCCAGGAGCTCGCGCACACGGCGGAAGTTGCCGCGGATAAGTTGCACTTGGTCACCATAAGGGCTCAGGCGCTGGCGGGCCCACTCCAAGGCCCGGGGGTCTTGATCCAGGCCAATAACGCGGGCCCCCGCGCGAAGGAGGTGCTCGGCATGGCCTCCCGTGCCCACCGTGGCGTCGAGGATCAGCTTCCCCGGCTGGGGGTTCAACAGCTGCAACACTTCCTGCACCATGACCGGCTCGTGCATTCTCTTCTCATCTCCTGCTATCACCGCGCACCGCCTTTTGAACCACGATGATCGTCCCTTCTCCCATTACAGCTCTCGGGGTGGGCTTGTTTCCCAAGTCCCCTCCCCCTCGAGGGGGAGGGAAGGGTGGGGGTGAATTCTCCCCCTCCCGCCAACTCCTTCCCGCCAGGGGAGGGAAGAGCAACTTTCTATCGCATTGGGAACGAAGATTACCAGACGAGCCCTCTCGGGGTTTACAGGGGGACCCCGGGGGATTATGATCTTTTACCCTCGAGGTTGCGGTGAACGCAGCCGTCTTTGTTGCCGCTGGGCCAGGGCCACTAAGGCGCCTACGCTTCCGCTCCTCTTGGCCAAGGAGGAAAGATGTGGACCATGCGGAGTTTCGCGGGATGGGCGGGCCTGGCGGGTCTGGGCCTGACACTTATGGGGTGTTGCCTTCTCAGTGGGAACCCCACGGTGACCTCGGTCAGCTACATGCCGCAGCCGGCCACAGCAGGACAGCCGGTGACTTTTACTGCTCAGGCGAGCGGGGGAAGCCCGCCTTACACGTACCAATGGAGCTTTGGGGGTTCGGGGTCCACGGCGATGTGGACGTTTACGTCGCCGGGCACCTACCCGGTGTCGGTTACTGTGATGGACAACTGCGGCAAGGCCGCCGTGGGCACGGTCAACGTGACCGTGACGGGAGAAAGTCCTGGTGGAAGCGGGAACCTCAGCGGGACCTGGAGGGGGTCACTGTACGACCCGCGGGGCCTGTCCTATGAAATGACGTTACGGATTGACCAAGCGGGGACCCAGCTCATCGGGACTGTGTACTTGTTTGGGTACTCTTCACCCGGTTCGGGCAGTTTCATCGGCGGCCGGTTCATGTTCTCGTTCCAATGGCCGGGAACGGCTATTGTGGCCAACCTGGTGGGGACGTACAACGCAGGGCTGGATGAGCTGCGCGGGGACCTCATGGTGGGCGGGGACAAGTACGGGACCTGGGACGTCCGCCGGTGAAATTTGGATCAAGGGCCCGCCCTTTTGCCAGCGTAGGCCCCGATCGTTTGGACGCGGCCTTTTGCTGCCCCCAGCGTGCGGGTACTTTTTGCGATCAGAGCGTTTCCTGGCTATAGTTTACAACAGCAAATGGAAGATTCGTTGGACGTGGTGGTGCTCGCTGCGGGGAAAGGCACCCGCATGAAGTCCAGTCTGCCCAAAGTCCTTCACCCCTTGTGTGGGATCCCCCTGGTCGAACATGTGGTCCGCACTGCCCTAGGCCTTCACCCCCACCAGGTCGTGGTGGTTGTCGGCTATGGCGCTGATCAGGTCCGCGCCGCCTTGCAGCACTACCCGGTGTCGTTTGTGGATCAGGGCGAGCCGTTGGGAACTGGGCACGCATTGTTGGCCACCGAGGGGCACGTGCACGCCCCCACCTTGGTGGTGCTGCCCGGCGACGCGCCCTTGGTCCCCCTTTCTGCCCTACAAGCCCTGTTGGAGCATCATTGGGCCAGCCGCGCCGCGGTCACCTTGCTCACCAGCGAGCCAGCGGAACCGGGCCACTACGGCCGGGTGGTGCGCCAAGAGGGAAAGCCGGTGCGCATCATAGAGGCTGCAGACGCCGGTCCCGAGGAACGCGCCATTCGCGAGGTCAACTCTGGCATCTACGCCATGGAAAACGCGCCCCTGTTGTGGGCCCATCTGCGCCAGCTGTCCACCCAAAACGCCAAGGGCGAGTACTACCTCACGGACGTGGTAGCGCTGTGGGCTCGGCAGGGCCGGGCCGCCGCACTCCTCTGGCCCCATCCCGACGACCTCATGGGCATCAACGACCGCGCGGAGCTGGCCCGCGCGGAAACCCTTCTGCGCACGCGCATCTTGCACCAGTGGATGATCGAGGGCGTCACCGTGGTCGATCCGGCCACCACGTACCCCTCCCTCGACGCCCGTGTGGGCCCAGACACCGTGATCCACCCCGGCACGCACCTCCTGGGGCGCACAACCGTGGGGCCTGGTTGCACGCTCGGCCCTCAGGCCTACCTGCAAGAGGCCACGGTCGAGGCTGGGGCCAAAATTTGGTACTCCGTGGTGGAGGAAGCTTGGGTGGGGGAACACGCGGTCGTGGGCCCGTACGCACACCTCAGACCGGGAGCGCGCATCGGTCCCCGGGCCCGTGTGGGCAACTTCGTCGAGGTCAAGAATGCTTCGTTGGGCGAGGGCGTCCGCGCTGCCCACCTGGCTTACATCGGCGATGCGGAGGTAGGAGCGGGAGCCAACATCGGGGCCGGGGCCATCACCTGCAACTTCCAACCGGGGCGCAAAGAAAAGTTTCGCACAGAAATCGGCCCCGGGGCGTTCATCGGCAGCAACGCCTGCCTCATCGCCCCCATCCGCATTGGCGAAGGGGCGGTGGTGGGGGCAGGTTCGGTGATTACCCAAGATGTGCCGCCGTTCGCCTTGGCGGTGGAACGGGCTGCGCAGCAGATCAAACCGGATTGGGCCAAAAAGTTCCGTCCGGAAGGAGGAGACGATGGCCAATTGTAAGGAGCTCCAGGATCTCCGCCTGCTCACGGGAAGTGCCAACCTCCCGTTGGCCGAGAGGATCGCGCAGATCTTGGGCGTGGAACTGTGCAACGCGGACAAAGAGACGGACCGCCGTAACCCCGGGCGCTTCCCGGACGGCGAAGTACGCGTGCAAATCCATCAAACTGTGCGCGGATGCTGTGCGTACATCATCCAGCCCCTCTCCCCTCCGGTGAACGACCACCTCATGGAGCTTCTGATCATGATCGACGCGTTGCGTCGGGCCTCGGCCAAGGAGATTTGTGCCGTCATCCCCTATCTGGGCTATGCCCGCCAGGACCGCAAGATGACCGGCCGGGTGCCCATTTCGGCCCGTCTGGTGGCGGATCTGTTGGAGACCGCTGGGGCCCATCGTGTAGTCACCATGGACCTTCATGCCGGGCAGATCCAGGGCTTTTTCAAGATTCCTCTGGACCACTTGCGCAGCGACCGCCTGTTCTCGCGGTACCTCGTGGAAAACCATCCGGACTGGCTCGAGAACCTGGTGGTGGTTTCGCCCGACCTGGGTGGGGTGTGGCGGGCCAACCGGATGGTCCGCCGCTTAAGCGAACTCTGCTCGAAGAATTACGACCTGGCCGTGGTTGTCATGCAACGCGACGAAGACAAGAAAGTCTTGGTGGTCAAGCAGGTTATAGGCTCGGTGAGAGGCAAAAATGCCTTGCTGGTGGACGACATCTTGGCCAGCGGGGAAACGCTGGTGCGAGCGGCAGAGTGGTTGCAAAAAAAGGGCGCCCGGCAGATTTTCGCCGCTTGCACCCACGGGGTGTTCACCGCCAAGGCCCTGCCCAACTTGGAAAGCGATTTGTTGCACAAGGTGATCGTCACGGATACCATTTGCCCGCGCGACGAGGTCCGCGAACATCCCAAGGTGGAAATCGTTTCCGTTGCTGAGCTGTTCGCGGAGGCCATTCGCCGCATTCACAACCACCAGTCCATGACGGATCTTTTGGTGCGATGACGCAAGGAGGAAGGCCATGATGTTGAAAGCCCAAAGCCGCCCGTTGACCGTGAAGGCCAAGGCCCTGCGGCGCCAGGGATGGGTCCCTGCCGTGCTCTACGGGGCTCACCTTGCCCCCCTCCACGTGTCCATCCCTGAGGAGGATCTCCAGGAGCTGTTCAATCACGTCACCCGCTCCACGGCGATCGAACTACGCCTGGACGAGAAAACCACGTACCACGTTTTCGTCAAGGACATTCAGGTCCATCCCATCACACGGCGTTTTCTGCACCTGGACTTTTACGTTCCCGAGCCGGGGCGGCCGTTGACCATGGAGGTGCCCGTGAAGATCCTGGGCACGGCCAAAGGTCTCAAGGACGGGGGCATCCTCGAACAGCTGCACAGCTACATTCCGGTGGAAGCGTTGCCGGAAAAGATCCCTCCCCGGATTGAGGTCGATGTCAGCAACCTCGGTGTGGGCGACTCGGTGCTCATCCGCGACTTGCCGTGGCCGGAGGGCGTAAAGCCCCTTTTCCCACCCGATGACGCGGTAGTGACCGTGCTGGCGCGGCGGGTGGAGGTGGTGGCTGCTCCGGCGGCCGCACAGCCCACGGCCGAGGCCCCAGCGGAAGCCGTTCCTGCTGAGGGTGAGGAGGAGAAGAAAGCGGCGTGAGAGCCGTTGTGGGCCTAGGGAACCCCGGGCCGCGCTACGCCCCCACCCGACACAACCTAGGCTTTTGGGTTCTGGAACGCCTGCTGCCCAGGGCCCCGTGGGCGCGGGCCCTTTTTGATTGGGGAGAGGTTTACCAAGGCCGTGCAGGTTTCCTTCTTCGTCCGCTGACCTTCATGAACGCAAGCGGCCATGCGGTGCGCCAGCTGGTGGCCAAGTTCGCGTTAGCTCCCCAAGACCTGCTGGTGGTGTACGACGACGCGGACCTGCCGCTGGGTGAGCTGCGCCTGCGGCCCCGAGGAGGGCCGGGAACCCACAACGGCATGCGCTCGGTGATCGAGGCCTTGGGTACCGAGGACATTCCCCGTCTGCGGGTGGGTTTGGGGCAGCCCCCGGGTGTGGATTGGGCCCCCTGGGTGCTTTCCCCACCCACCGCAGAAGAAGCGCAGGTGCTGGCCCAGGCGGCCGATGAGGCGGCGGAGCTGGCGTGGGTGTTCCTGGATCAAGGCCTCCAGGCGGCCCTCGACCGCTTCTCCCGCCGAAGTCAAGCCGCGTGAGGGAGAAGACCAACCTCGTATAATGTGCAACGGAGGTCTCGGCGATGTACGAAAAGTTTTCCAAAGAGGCGATGAGGCTGTTGGCGGCGTCGCAGGAAGAAGCGGAGCAGTGGCGCCATCGCTACGTGGGCACGGAGCACCTGCTCCTGGCCGCCACCCGCCTGGAGGGCTCCCGCGTGGCGCGCTTTTTGGAGTCCAAGGGCATCACCTACGAGCGCGTGGCCCGCTTCGTGGAGCGCCAGAAAGGCCGGGGCAAAACCTCCGTGTCCCAGGACGAGCTGGAGCCCACCACCCGGCTCAAGCGCGTGATGAAGCTGGCCTACGAGGAGGCCCGCCACGACGGCTCCGACACCATCGAGCCTGAGCACCTCGTACTGGCCATTTTGCGGGAAGGGGAATGCACCGCCGCCGAGATCCTCCGTGCCCAAGGGGTGGATCTCCGCTCCGCTCGGGAGTACTTCAGCCCCGGCCGGCGGAGCGGCGTTCGGGTGCGCCCCAGCCCGGGACGACTCCCCGGCGAGCTGGCCGAGTTCGGCCGCAACCTGGTGGAGCAAGCTGCCAACGGGCTCCTTGACCCCGTCATCGGCCGGGAGAAAGAGCTCGAACGGGTCATCGAAATCCTGTGTCGGCGCAAGAAGAACAACCCCGTGCTCCTCGGCGAGTCGGGGGTGGGCAAGACGGCCATTGTAGAAGGCCTGGCCCAGAAAATCGCGTCCGGCGACGTGCCCTCCGTCCTCGCCGACAAGGAAATCGTGGAGCTGGACATGGCGGGGATCGTGGCCGGCACCAAGTACCGCGGGGAGTTCGAGCAACGGCTTAAAAACATCCTCAACCAGGTCATGGCCGCGGAAAACATCATCTTGTTCATCGACGAAATTCAGACCGTGGTCGGTGCAGGGGGGGCGGAAGGGGCCATCGACGCCTCGGCCATCCTCAAACCTCCCCTCGCCTCCGGAGCCATCCAGTGCATCGGCACGGCTACCCCGGACGACTACCGCAAGTACATCGAGAAGGACCCCGCTCTCAAGCGCCGGTTCAAGACCGTGTACGTGGAAGAGCCGTCCGTGGAGATGACCGTGAAGATCCTTTACGGCCTGCGCCACAAGTACGAAGAGCACCATGGCGTGCGCATCACCGACGAGGCGTTGTGGCAAGCGGCCCGGCTGGCCGATCGCTACATCACCGACCAGTTCCTCCCGGACAAGGCGATCGACCTCATCGACGAGACGGCGGCCAAGGTGCGCCTGGCGGCCACCGAGCTCTCCCCCCAGGCCCGCGAACTGTTGGAGGAGATCACGCGCCTGGAAGACGAGGAAGAGATTGCTGTGGCCGAGCAGAACTACGAACTGGCGGCCAAGCTGCGCGACCGCCGCAAGGCCTTGGTGCGCGAGCTGGAGGAACTGGAAGAGGGCGGAAGCGAGCCCCAAGTGCCTGTGGTCACGGGCGAGCACGTGGCCGCCACCGTGTCGGCCTGGACGGGCATCCCCGTGCGCCACCTCCAGGAAGAGGATACCGCCCGGCTGGTGTACATGGAGGAGCGCATCCACGAGCGATTGGTGGGCCAGGACGAGGCGGTGAAGGCGGTGTCCCGGGCCATCCGCCGCGCCTACGCCGGCATCAAAGACCCCCGCCGGCCCATCGGCTGCTTCCTGTTCCTTGGGCCCACGGGCGTGGGCAAAACCTACCTCGCGCAAATCCTCGCCGAGTTCTTGTTCGGCGATCAGGACGCCCTCATCCGCATCGACATGTCCGAGTACATGGAGCGATTCGCCGTCTCCCGCTTGGTGGGGGCCCCGCCCGGCTACGTGGGCTACGAAGAGGCGGGCCAGCTCACCGAGGCGGTGCGCCGTCGCCCCTACTCCGTCATCCTCTTCGACGAGATCGAAAAGGCCCACCGCGACGTGTTCAACATCCTTCTGCAGGTGATGGACAACGGCATCCTCACCGACTCCCAGGGCCGCAAGGTGGACTTCCGCAACACCATCCTCATCATGACCTCCAACGTGGGCAGCAAGCTCATCACCGACATGAAGGCGGTGGGGTTCACCACGGCCAACATCGAATCCGAGGAGACGTACCAGGACATGAAAAAGCGGGTGGAAGGCGAGGTGAAGAAGGTGTTCTCGCCCGAATTCCTCAACCGCTTGGACGACATCATCGTGTTCCACGCCCTGACCCAGGACCAGGTGCGCCGCATTGCCGAGCTGATGGTGGGCCGGCTGCAAGCCCGCCTGCGCGAGGAGCATAACATTGAGCTTAAGCTCACGCCCCAGGCCTGGGACGTGTTGATCCAGCGCGGCTACGACGAGAAGTATGGGGCGCGGCCCATGCACCGCACCATCGAGCGCCTGCTCGAGGACCCCATCGCCGAAAGGATCCTGGCCAAGGAGTTCCTACCTGGGTCGACCATCGTGGCCGATGGGGAAGGCGAGACGATTGTGGTGCGGCGGGGATAAATGCCGTTCCGCTGCCGAGCCTGCGGGTACCGTTCTCCCAAATGGTTCGGCCGATGTCCATCGTGTGGGAACTGGGAAACGTTTGAGGAGGTTTCCGAAGCCAAGGAGCGCGAAGAGCCGCGGCCGTTAGGCGAGCCGCCGCGCCCCCTCCCGGAAATTCAAGTCCCCGCCCAGCGCCGCCTGAGCACGGGCCTTCCCGAAGTGGACCGGGTTCTCGGTGGCCTCATCCCCGGCGCCGTGGTCCTGTTCGGTGGCGAACCCGGGGTGGGCAAGTCCACCTTGCTTTTGCAGATCTGCGGAAAGCTCGCCCAGCAAGGCAAGGTGCTGTACGTTTCCGGGGAGGAAGCGCCTGGACAGGTGAAGTTGCGCGCCGACCGCCTGGGCATTTCCGAACCCAACCTCTACCTCCTGTCCGAACAAGACCTTCTGCGCATCGTCCACGCCGTGCAGGACGTCCAGCCCCACGTGCTGGTGGTCGACTCCTTGCAGACGGTGCTGGCCAAGCCGGAAGGCGGGGAGATCGGGAGCCTGGTGCAGGTGCGCGAGGCCGCGGCCCAGCTGGCCCGCCTGGCCAAGGCCCTGGGCTTGGTCACTTTCTTGGTGTCCCACATCACCAAGGAGGGGGGGTTCGCCGGCCCCAAGACCGTGGAGCACTTGGTGGACGTGGCCGTGTACCTGGAGGGCGTGCGGGAGGGGGAGCTGCGGCTTTTGCGCTGCATGAAAAACCGGTTCGGGTCCACGGAGGAGGTGGCGGTGCTGCAGATGGGCCCGGCCGGGCTGGTGGAAATCCCCAACCCCTCCGTGTTTTTCATCTCCCAAGACCGCACGCCGCGGCCGGGCACAGCCATCGTCCCGGTGTTGGAGGGCAGCCGCACGCTGCTCATGGAAATCCAGGCCCTGGTGACCCCGGGCGGGGGCTTTGGCCCGCCCCAGCGCCGCATGGCCGGGCTTGATCTCAACCGCGTTTTGGTGCTGTTGGCCGTGATGGAGCGGTACTTGGGCGTGCAGGTGCGGGTGATGGACGTGTACCTGGCGGTGGCCGGCGGGCTGGAGGTGCGTGAGCCGGCCGCGGATTTGGCCGCCTGCGCCGCCATCCTCTCCAGCCTGCGCAACCGGCCCATCCCCAAAGACACTGTGGTGTTGGGCGAGGTGGGCCTGGGCGGGGACGTGCGTCCCGTGCGCAGGGGCCCTGAGCGGCTCAAAGAAGTCGCCAAACTCGGTTTTTCGCGGGCCGTGGTCCCCTCCGGCGCGTGGCCCAAGCGCCTATCCTTGGAGCTCGTCCCCGTGCAAACCTTGGCCCAGGCGGCCGAGGCGCTGGAACTGACATGACCCCCAAGCGGGATGCGCGGCTGGAGCTTTTGCGGCGCACAGCGCCGGGAACCCCTTTGCGCGAAGCGCTGGACCGCATTGTGCAGCTGGGCCGGGGGGGCCTGTTGGTGCTCGCCGACCGCTCCGTGGTGGCCCCCTACATCGCCGCCGGATTTGAACTCAACGCGCCGTTCACCCCGCAAGCGGTGGTGGAGCTGGCCAAAATGGACCGCGCTGTGGTCATCGACGAAGACCTGCGCACCATCCTTTACGCCAACGCCCACCTCGTGCCCGACCCCACCATCCCGTCGGCGGAGACGGGAACCCGCCACCGCGTGGCCGAGCAGCTGGCCAAACAGATCGAGCGCCCGGTGATCGCCATCTCCGAGGACCGCAAGCAAGTCACCCTGTTTTTGGGCGAGTGGCGCTACGAGCTTCCCGATCTGCAGACCCTCACCAGCCGCGTGTCCCAGGGCCTGCTCATCTTGGACCGCTACCGCCGCGACCTGCGCGAACTTCTCGCTGAGCTGGCCCCGTTGGAGTTGGACCGCCGCGTGTTCCCCTCCCAGGTGGCCGCGGTGATCCAACGCATGCTGCAAATGCTCGATCTCGAGCGGGAGGTGAAGGCCACGTTGGTGGAGCTGGGCACGCACGGAGAGCTTCCCGACCGGCACCTGGCCGCCCTCATGCACGGCGTGCGCGAAGAACTGGAACTGCTCGTGCGGGACTTCCAGCGGGACCCCACCCGCCGTGTGGAGGACGTGGTGAACGAGCTGTTGAACCTGCCCCCGGAGCAGTTGCTCAACCCCGAGGTGTTGCTTCAGCCGCTGGGGCTGGTCCTCCAGCCGGACATGGAGGAGCCCATCCCCTCGCGGGGCTTCCGCCTGTTGTCCAAGATTCCGCGGTTGCCCCTCTCCGTGATCGAGCGGCTGAGCGAGGAGGTGGGCACGCTGGACCAGATCTACCGAGCCCCCCTGCGGCAACTGGACCGGGTGAAGGGCATCGCCGAAGTGCGCGCCCGGGCCATCAAACTGGGGCTGTCCCGGTTCAAGACCGGCTACGTGGGGACGTTGGGCGAGCTTTAGCCCGCGTACAATTCCCCTTGAGGTGAGAACGTGACCGATCTGGAGCTTGTGAAGCGGGCTGCGCAGACGCTGGGGAAGCTGGGAAAACCGGAAGTGGCCGTGGTCCTCGGCTCCGGCCTTTCCGACTTGGTCCGGTTGAACAACGAGCGCACCGCGGCGTTCGCTGACATCCCGGGTTTCCCTGTGCCCAGCGTGGTGGGGCACCGCGGGGAAGTGGCTGTGGGTGAGATCCAAGGCCGCACCGTGCTTGTGCAGCGCGGCCGGGTGCACCTCTACGAAGGCCGCTCCATCGCTGAGGTGGTGTACCCCATCCGTGTCTACGCCATGATGGGCGTGCGCACGGTGGTCCTCACCAACGCCTCGGGCGGCATTGCCCATGGTTTGGAAGCCGGGGACATCGTGCTCATCCGCGACCACATCAACATGCTCGGGGACAACCCCTTGCGTGGACCCAACATCGACGAACTGGGGCCGCGGTTTCCGGACATGACCTACGCCTACGATCCCGAGCTGCGCAAGAAGGCACGGGAGGTGGCCCACGAGCTGGGGCTGGTGGTCAAGGAGGGGGTGTACTTGGCCACGCTGGGACCTTCGTATGAAACGCCGGCGGAGATCCGGGCCTTTCGGGCTTTGGGTGCGGATTTGGTGGGCATGTCCACCGTGCCGGAGGCCATCGCCGCCCGTCACGCTGGCCTCAAGGTCCTGGGCATTTCCTTGGTCACCAACTTGGCTGCCGGCGTTTTGCCCACCCCGCTTTCCCACGAGGAAGTGCTGGAGACCTCGCGCCGCCGGGCCGCGGACCTGGGCCGGTTCCTCACCGCCCTCCTTCCCCGCCTGTAGCCTTCGGTCGCGGGCTGTTGTGGAAAAGGTCGACTTGTTGAACCTTTCGCTTGAGGAGCTGGCCGCCCAGCTGGAAGGATGGGGCGAGCCCCCCTACCGCGCGGAACAAATTTGGGACTGGGTATGGAAAAAGCTGGCCACGGACTTCCAGGCCATGACCAACCTCCCGCTGGCCCTGCGGGGCCGCCTGGAACAGGCGTTCACCTTGGGCTCCTTCACCCCGCTGGCCCACCAAGCCGACCCCGAGGAGGGCACGGAAAAGGTCCTTTTGGGTTTGGCCGATGGCGAGGCCATCGAAGCCGTGCTCATGCGCGAAGAGGACCGGCGGACGGTGTGCGTGTCCACCCAGGTGGGCTGTCCGGTGGGCTGCGCGTTCTGCGCCACAGGGCAGATGGGGTTCCGCCGCAACCTCACCGCAGGTGAGATCGCGGGTCAGGTGCTGTACTTTGCCCGCACGATAGCGCCTTACCATGAGCGCATGACCCATGTGGTGGTTATGGGCATGGGCGAGCCCTTGTTCAACTACGAGGCCACGATCAAGGCGGTTCGCATCCTCAACGACCCGCGCGGGTTGGGGCTGGGTGCGCGCCGGTTCACGATTTCGACCGTGGGCGTCGTGCCTGGGATCCTCCGCCTGGCCCAGGAAGGCCTGCAACTCAATTTGGCCATTTCCCTGCATGCACCCAACGATCGGCTGCGGGCCAAGCTCGTGCCCGCCGGGCACAAGTGGACGATCGGGGAGATCGTGGAGGCGGCGGACGTATACGCCGAGACCACGAGGCGGCGCGTTTCCTACGAGTACGTGCTCTTGAGCGGGGTTAATGACGGCCTGGAGCACGCCCGAGCGTTGGCCGGGCTTTTGCGGGGTCGGCTGGCCCACGTGAACCTGATTCCCTTCAACCCTGCCCCCGGCCTGCCCTTCGCCGCGCCTTTCCCCGAGCGCGTGGACGCGTTCCGCCGGGAACTCCTCCGGCAAGGGGTGGACGCCACGGTACGCCGGTCGCGGGGCACGAGGATTCTGGCCGGCTGCGGCCAACTCCGCGCTCGCAGCCCCTTCCCTGCCAGCCCGGGCTGAGCAGGATGTGTGCCTTGGTGTGGGGCCCCCGCAACTGTTAATTTTGGCGGCCAAAAATTAATATCGGACAGCTGTCCACTTGACATTTGACGTCGTTTTCTATAAACTGCAGTCGATGCTAATCGACCTTGGGCTAAAAGTGCTGACGCACCGGGGAATAGGGGGCTATGGACGTAATCCGGTTGCAATAATCAGTCCAAGGCGTTTTTCCGAGGCACCCAGGGCAGGAGGTGATGCGCGGGGAGAAACGTCCAGCGCCAGGCTGCGACAAGAACGATTGGGCATGCAGGGCAAGGCTTAGGTGTCGATTAGGACAAGGTCTATGTGAAGGCGAAAGGAGGAGGCAATGGAGGCAGGGAACCGCTTAGCGCGCGTCCTTGTATGCCTGTCCTTCGTTAT
>FWPV01002087.1_pt1 | contig 49022 bp, 45 predicted proteins | sample 2228371 | NCBI WGS metagenome assembly FWPV01 (sample SAMEA103939776, study PRJEB20133) | metagenome | reverse complement strand
GGGCGTGGGGCCGGGGGCAAGGCGGTCAACTCGGGACAGGCGCATTCGTGTCCGACCCCGTTATGACACCTCTTCAGGTCAGCACGGCCTATTGGGGCGCCGGTAGGCGGGTCACGGCCGTCGCCGCGGGGGCCGAACATTCGCTGGCCCTTCTCGATGACGGCACGGTCTGGGCGTGGGGGCGTGGGGGGGTCGGCCAGCTCGGGAACAACAGGGATGATGATTTTCCCTTTCCTGCCGCGGTCACCGTGACCTGGAACGCCGGCAGGAGGGCTGTTGCCGTCGCCGCGGGGGCCTATCATTCCCTGGCCCTTCTCGATGACGGCACGGTCTGGGGCTGGGGCGACAATTCCTATGGTCAGCTCGGTGTCGATCCCTCTGCCGTTCCCGGAACCAATGTCCCCGTATGGAATCAAGTCTTAACGGGCATGACCGCCATCGCCTGCGGGGGGAACCATTCGATGGCCATCGGACCCGGCGGCACCGTCTGGACCTGGGGGGACAACCTCAGGGGCCAGCTCGGCTGGGTCACGGCGGGGAGTTCCTCTCCAACACCCGGGCAGGTGGAGGGGATAACCGGTGTCGCTTCGATCGCGGGTGGGGACTATCACACGATCGCCTCGGGGTCGAACGGGACGGTCTGGACGTGGGGGTTGAACGACCGGGGCCAGCTCGGCGTCGATCCAGCCGCCACACCCGTCAGCATCCCCCCCGTTCTGGTCTCCGGCCTTTCCGGCGTGACGGTGACGGCCGTCGCCGCGGGGGGCAATCATTCCGTTGTCGCCGCTTCGGACGGGTCGGTCCGCACCTGGGGACAGAACACGGAAGGCCAGCTGGGGAACGGGAGTACGGGTTCATACGATTTCAACCCCGCCTCGGTTCCCGGTCTGACCAACATCGTCGGGGTCGCCGCCGGTCCGTCTCACACCGTGGTCGTCAAGTCACCCTGATGCGGTCTTTGATCGGTACATGCCCATAAAAAAGAGGGGGGTCACCGGGAACCCCCTCTTTTTTCTTGCCCGTCTTCGCCCGCCGCTCATTCCTATTTCAGCGGCCACTCGCCTCTTTCCTTCAGGACCTCCCGGTAAACTTCCAGGGCCTCGTTGACGGCGGGCATCCCCGCGTACGTGGAGAGCTGGAAGAGGATCTCGGTGATCTTGCGGGGGTCGCAGCCCACGTTGAGCGCCGCGTTGACGTGGAGCTTGAACTCCTCCCTGGCGCGCAGGGCCGCCAGCATCGCGCAGGCGGCGTACTGCCTTTCCTGGATCGTCAGGACGGTGCGGGAGTAGAGGTTTCCGGTGATGTGCCGGGATAGGTCATTGGCCAGATCCTTGTCGAACTGCCTCCACATCAGGTAGGGGGGGTCCATCTTGATCCCCTTTCCGAAGAGTTTTGCCGCTGTTTCCTGGGTTTTCTTGTTGATGTCGTCTGCCACAGTCCTCGTCCTCCTTTCCGTGTCTCTGAAAAATGGGATGAATCCCTTCCGGGTCGTCGAGCCGGTTCTCCGGGGTGCCCGTTTCTATTTGAAAAGGACGGCCCTGTCAAGGAAGAAAAAAACAAAATGATGATGGAATGGTGGATGAATGGAATCTTGGGACGAATTGGAAATATTTTTTACCCATTATTCCAACACTTCATGATTCCAGCCTTCTACCTGCAGATAAAAACGTCCCGGTCCCGGTCCTGGAAATACAGGTGGTGGATCCCGAGCCTTCCCTTGTCGAGGGAGTCGAAGATCTTCTCCCCCTCTTCGCGGCAGGCCGTGCAGCCCGGGCTCGGCACGACGATCGCGAAGATGTGCTTCCCCGTGCTGGCGGCCGAGTCGATGGTGATGAGGCCTCCGCAGTCGTCACAGATCCTCACGATCTCCTGCTGCTGTTCACGGATGCGGTCGGTGTCGTAGAAGATGTCTCTCTCCCGCCTGGCGTAGCGGGTGTCGCCCACGAGTTCCGCCTTGAGGGACTTTCGGTTCTTCCAGAACAGGTAGATGTCCGAGGTGATCTCCTCGATGTAGCGCGTGATTTCCTTCGATTGCTTCATCGCCGCCGGGTTGTAATCGGGCTCCCTCACGGCGCCGTAGTCGAGCCCCGCCATGGCGAGGATGATGCCGACATTCACGTAGGGCAATGCCCCCTCGATGGAGTATCCGCCTTCCAGGACGGCGATGTCCGGCTTGAGCCGGTCGTTGAGCGTTGCGTAGCCCTGGGCGGAGAAGCGCATGCTGGTAATCGGGTCGGAGTAGTGGTTGTCCTGGCCCGCCGAGTTGATGACGAGGTCGGGCTTGAACTCCTCGAGGACGGGCAGGATGAGATGGTCGAGGACGTAGAGAAACCCTTCGTCGGACGTGTTCGGGGGGAGGGGCACGTTGATCGTCGCGCCCAGGGCGTTCGGCCCGCCGAACTCCTCGGGGAAGCCGGAGCCGGGATAGAGCGTCCGGCCGTCCTGGTGGATGGAAATGCAGAGCGTGTCGGGATCGTGCCAGTAGATGTCCTGCGTTCCGTCGCCGTGGTGGCAGTCGGTGTCCACGACGGCGATCCGCCGGTGGCCGTATCTCCTCCGGAGGTTTTCGATCATGACGGCTTCGATGTTGATATTGCAGAAGCCCCGCGCGCCGTGGACCACCCGCATGGCGTGGTGACCGGGCGGCCGGACCAGGGCGAAGGCGTTGTCCACCTCTCCTCTGAGGACCCTGTCCGCCGCTGTGATGGCGCCCCCCGCGGAGATGAGATGGGATTCCGTGGTCACGCTCCTGACATCGGGGACGCAGATGTGCACCCTCTGGATGTCCTCCGGGGCGGCCACGACCGGCTTGAACTCGATGATGTTCTCCAGATCCAGGAGGCCCTCCTCGAAGACCTGGTCCCGGGTATAGAGAAGACGTTCTTCCCGTTCCGGGTGGGTCGGCGAGATGGCCCAGTCGAAGGCCGGAAAGAACACGAGGCCGGTCCTTTTCTTTGTTCGGTTCATGTCTGCCCCACTGCGCCGAACCCGGCGATGAGGCCGGGCTTGATCTGGGCCTTGATCCGGATGTTCTTGCCCGTCCGGTTGAAGCCCCGCACCATGTTGAATTCCAGATCCTCGACGATCTCCCAGTCGATTTCCCCGCCGCCGGCACCGATCTGGGAGGCCCTCTCCCGGATCTTTTCACCGCAGACCCTGAGGGCATCCTCCCTCGAGAACCCCGCGGGGATCGCCGTCTGAAGGCCTTCCTCGGCGATGGTCATGACCTTCCGCTCCGTATCGGCCAGGAGCGTGACCTCCGTCGTGTTTCGCGCCAGGGCCGCCCCGATGGCATTGGCGACCTCGGCATGGGGTGGGATCACGGCGCGGAGACCGAGGAGTTCACCCAACCTCGCGGCCATTGCTTCTGCCGGCCCCCCTACCAGGTAGAGCCTGTCCGGCTTGACCTTTTTCCCCTCCAGCATCTCGTGGATGGTGTAGACGGGCCTGTTGTTGATCTCGTCGAGCATTTCCTCCACGGCGGAGACGATCCGGCGGCAGGTCCCCTCGAAGATTCTCTCCGCAGCCTCGCGGGGAGGGATGTTCACCGAAGCGGCGAGTCGGCCGACGGCCTCCGCGGCCCTCTTCGGGTCCCCGATATCGGTAAGACCGAGGACGATCATGGCGTCGGTCGGTGTGGGGTGTTCCCCTCCGCAGGCGGCGGCGGGTCCATCCCGCTCGGGGCCGATGTTGAGTTCGCCCCGGGTGTAGCGCACACGGCTGTCCCCCCCCGTCCCGATGGACCGCGTCTTGAGGCCGCGGATGAGCGTCCGGCGGCCGCCGATGGTGACCCCGAGGGGTTCCAGCAGGGGCGCGCCGGCGCTGAAGAGGGCGATGTCCGTCGTCGTCCCTCCCACATCGATGGCAACGGCGTCACCCGTGCACCGGGTCAGTCCCAGGATGCCCATGATGCTGGCTGCGGGGCCGGAGAGGATCGTGTAAACGGGGAATTCCGCCGAGTGTCCGATCTCAAAGGTGCCGCCGTCCGCCTTCAGAATGTAGACGGGTGCTTCGAACCCCATCCGCTTCTTGAACCGGAGGACCTCCCGGACGAAGGCGTTGTAAGTCTCCCACACGGCCGCGTTGAGAAAAGTGGTGGCGATTCGCCGGGTGAGGTTGAGGTTGCCCGACATCCGGTGGCCCAGGGAGATGTGACGGAAGTCATTCTTCAACAGATCCCGGATCCGGAGCTCCTGCTTCGGGTTCCTCGTCGAGAACTTTCCGACGGCGCCTATATGCCGGATGCCTTTTCCCCTGAAGTGATCGCCGAGTTTCCTGACCTCGGCGTCATCCAACGGTGCGACCTCGAGCCCTCGGTGATTGATGTAACCGGAGACCGGATGGGACTCCTCGTCGATCCTGAGGAACTCTGCAGGCATCCCCGGGCCGGAGGCGATCACCAATCCCACCGGGTCGATCCTGCCCTGCACGATGGCGTTCGTGGAGATGGTCGTGCTGAAGACGATCCGGTCCAGCGCACGGAGATTCTCGCCGCGCAGGATTTCGTCCGCCACGCCCAGGAGCGACTCGATGAGGTTTTCCTGGCGGGTGACCACTTTGGTCTTTTTTCTCACCCGGAGGTTTTCAAGCAGCACGGCATCCGTGTGCGTGCCCCCGACATCGATACCCAGTATCATGGCAAAACCTCTGCCTGCAAAAACGAAAGGCAAAAGGCTGCGGGTCCTTGCGTCATTCAAAAGGCCGGAAGCTCGAGCCCTTTGCCGTCCGCCTCTGTATCACAGCGGGTCTGCGGCGTCAATTTTTCCTTGATCTTGCTTCTCCCCGGGGGATAGATACTCCCCGGGTGCAAAAGGACGGAGGAGGCCATGAAAAAGGATTTTTTCTCATGCCTGAAGACCCTCGATGCCTACCGGGATCGGCTCTACGTGGCCGGAGGGCCGGTCCGGGACCTTTTCCTGGGGCGGGGGGAGACACCGGACGTCGACATCGTCGTGCCCCGCGACCTTGCGGGTCTTCCGGCCGAATTCGCCAGAGGGGTCAGGGGCCGGTACGTCCTGCTTCACGACGAGAGGGGGCAGTTGACAGAACGGGTCGTCGTCAGAGGGGACCCACCTCTTGTCTTCGACTTCACCCGTATGCAGGGCGCATCGGTGATGGAGGACCTGTCAACGAGGGATTTCACGATCAATGCCATGGCCCTGCCGCTGGGGGACTGGGTTGCGGGAAATCGGGACAGGGTGATCGACCCTCATAACGGACGCAGGGACATCCGGGAACGCAGGATATCCTCCGTCTCCGAGCGGTCCATGGCGGAGGACCCTCTGAGGATGCTCCGCGCCTTTCGCCTGTCGGCGGAGCTCCGTTTCCATATTGCACGGGAGACCCTGAGGGGGATCAGGGCCAACCGGCGCCTCCTCGAGCGGGTTTCCGGCGAGCGAATCAGGGACGAGCTCATGAAGACGCTTTCCTGCTCTCCCTCTTACCCCGTCGTCGTCGAAATGGACCGTGCGGGGATACTGGAGGTTCTCTTCCCGGAGATCAGGGACATGAAGGATGAGGGAAGGTCGAAGATCTGCGGCACCGACCCGTGGAAACAGGCCCTCACCCGTCTTCGGGCCCTCGAGACGGTGATGGATCAAAAGGAAGAATATTTCAGCGGGCATGCCGGAGAACTGGAAAGCGATCTGAGCGGTCGGACATCGCCGGGTCGCGGCAAATCGGCGCTGATCAAGCTGGCGGTGCTTCTTTGCGCTGAAGAACCGGCCGCCCGGTCGGTGGAGGGGGCCGTGCTCAGGCTCAGGTTGTCAAGGAGGGAAGGGGATTTTCTCAGGAAGATCCCCCGCGGCCTGCATGAACTCGAGGTGCTCTTCAGAGGCGATCGGATATCCCGCAGGGAGGCAGCCCTTTTTTTCTCGAGGAACCAGGCGGATTACCTCTCCCTGTTTCTCCTGCACTTGAGCCGTGCCGCCGCTTCCAGAGGTTCAGCCCTCGAGGACGAAAAAGAGAAAGTCATGAAAATGCTGATCCGGTATGAGAGGGAGATCAGACCTGCGCTGCAGAGCCCGCCGCTGATCGATGGGAAGGATCTCATGACTCTCTTTGATCTCAAACCCGGACCGGTAATCGGAAGGGTTCTCAGGGCCCTTCGGGAGGCCCAGCTGGAGGGGGTGATCGGCAACCGCATCCAGGCTATAGCCCATGCCCGCCGATTGCTGGGCCGGTAGGGCGGCGGCGCGGCAGTCGTCATTTTTTTCTTGTCATCGTCGCCTGTTTTGATCCATATCAGTGCAAACCATTCTGTTTTGGAGGTACGGGGTCGTTGGGGAGAATGACCTTCGGCAAAAAGGGCCGGCGGATAAACGTCAAGGCGGGGCAGACGAAACCGGTGGCGACAAAACCCCCGGAAGAGGTCGTTCGAGAGATCAAGTCAAGCCGCTCGTCGTTGCCGGGCGAGGACTACCGGGAGAGGTCTCTTGCCATCCACGGGCTGATCTGTGCGCGTTGCGCCCGCGAATTTGATCAATCGAATCGCCATCTTCTGACGGTCCACCACAAGGACGGAAATCATTTCAACAACCCCCCGGACGGAAGCAACTGGGAGAACCTCTGCGTTTACTGCCATGAGGATGCCCACAGCCGGGAACTCCTCGGGGAATACCTCGAAGGGGCCTCCGGGGAGCGCAGGGCCGAAGCGGTGTACCGGTCCGGCGGAGGTGAAATTCAAGAAAAATCGGGCCTTGGGAGTCTCGGTGACATGCTCCGAAAGGCTCTGGAGGAGAAGAAGAGACGGTGACCGTTCCATGACCCCCTGCGCAAGCGAAATTCCTTTTAAAGTTAAGAGATTTTCGCTTGATTCGTCCCGTTGATTGTGCTATTTAGCGGGCGTTTTTATCGCACCGCCCCATTACCACGCCGATGCAGGAAAGGACCCGGTCCCGGGCAAATTCCGGTTCCGATAGTGACGCCCGAGAAGCAAATCGAAAAGGATCATCACATTTAAAGAAGGAGGTAAGGTACCGTGGAAGTTCTCGATCAGGGAATAGGAAGGATTTTTACAGATCCCGACGCCGACAAGGCTCGGGAGTTTTTCCGGAAGAAGAGCCGCTCGCTCGTACCGAAGGTCATGTCGGTGAAGGAGGCCGTCGAGAAATTCGTCCACGACGGCGACTATCTCTGCATCGGCGGGTTCGGCGCCAACCGCATCCCGACGGCCGTGTGCCATGAGATCGTCCGGCAGGGCAGAAAAAACCTCGCCTTCGCCGGGCATACCTCCACCCATGATTTCCAGATCCTTGCGGCCGGCAAGGTCTTCAACCGGGTGGACATCGCCTATATCGTCGGTCTCGAGGCGCGGGGTCTTTCCCCCAATGCAAGACGGTACATGGAAAGCGGTGAGGTGGAGGTCACCGAGTGGACGAACTACAGCATGTCGGTCCGTTTCAAGGCCGCCGCCGCCGGTGTTTCTTTCTACCCGTCCCGCAATGTTCTGGGAACCGACACATTCAAATACAGCGGAGCAAAGGTGATCAAGTGCCCCTTCACCGGAACGAGATACCTCGCCGTGCCGGCTCTCTACGCCGATGTTTCAGCGATCCACGTTCATGAAGCCGACATCTACGGAAACTGCCGCGTAAGAGGGATCACCGTCTCCGACTTCGACGTGGCCCGCTCCACGAAACACCTCATCATCACCTGCGAGAGACTCATCCCCAATGACGAGATCCGCAGGGACCCCAGCCAGACGGTCATTCCCTACTGGCTCGTGGACGCCGTGTGCGAAGTCCCTTACGGGAGCTACCCCGGAAACATGTACCAGGAGTACTTCTCCGACGAGGAGCATCTGAGAGAGTGGCTCAAGGTCGAGGAAAACCCCGAGGAATTCAAGAAATTCCTGGATAAGAACATCTACAGCTGCAAGGACCACTTCGACTACATCGAGAGAAACGGCGGCATGCACAAGATGCTCGCCCTCAGGGAAAAGGAATGGCTCTTCAAGAAGGCCCGAGATTAGAAAGGAGGAAGAAATAAGCTATGGCTGACTATAATGTGATGGAACTGATGATCTGCACGGCGGCGAGGGAGCTGGAAGACGGCGCCATGGTCGGTGTCGGAACCGGCGCCCCCTGCGCGGCGGCGATGCTCGCGCAAAAGACCGGATCGCCCAACCTCGTCATTCTTTTCGAGGCGGGCGGTGCGGCCCCCTTGATTCCCGAGATGCCCATATCGGTCGGAGACTCCAGGACGACCTGGAAGGCCCTGATGGCGAGCGGCATGTGCGAGATCATGGAAACGGCCTGCAGGGGATGGCTGGACTACACCTTCCTCGGCGGCGCCCAGATCGATATGTACGGAAACCTGAACTCCACCCGCATGGGCCCGGATCACCAGAAACCGAAGGTCCGCTTCCCGGGCAGCGGCGGCGCCAACGACTTCGCTTCCTTCTGCTGGCGCATGATCGTCATGACGCCCCAGGACCCGAGAAGATTCGCCGAGAAGGTGAACTTCATCACGACACCCGGCTGGCTCCAGGGCGGTGATTCCCGCGCGAAGACGGGTCTGCCCCTCGGAGCGGGTCCCTACAAGATCATCACCAACATGGCCGTCATGGACTTCGAACCGGAGTCCAAGAGGATGAGGATCATCGCGATCAACCCCGGATACTCCGAGAAGGACGTCCAGGACAACTGCGGGTTCGAGCTCCTCAAGGCGAAGAAGATCGTCGAGAACAAACCGCCGACCAAGAAGGAACTCGACATCCTGAGGGAGCAGATCGACCCCTACCGTTACGTGATCGGGAGGTAGAGGAAGAGGCTTAGGGCGAAGAGCTAAAGGTTAAAAACCAAGGCATTGGGCTGTTTCTAGAAAAGAGAAAGATAAAGAAAAGCCATGGTCAAAAGACCATGGCTTTTCTTTTACACCTCGGAATCAATAAGCACTTCCTGCACACGTTTTTAGCTTTGGACAGGATTTCACTCGAAGGCCATAGATGTCTTCCACACCTTCCAGACGTTGCCGACGAGGTCCGGCCCCGGTTTCAGCGTGAGCTTGCCGGGGCGCCAGCCCGAAGGCGTGGCCTCCGTGCCCTTGCTGTTTCGAACGTGCTGGAAGGCCTGAAGCTGACGGATGCTCTCGGAGACGTTGCGCCCCACGGGCGGGGTGAGGATCTCGTAGCCCTGGATGACCCCGTCGGGGTCGATGATGAAGCGCCCCCTCGTCTCCACACCGGCCACGTCGTCGAAGACGCCGTAGGCCGTTCCCACCTTGCCCCCCACGTCGGAGAGCATCGGGAAGGGGATCCCCTTCTTGACCATCTTGGACAGCTCGTGGTCCACCCACATCTTGTGGACGAAGACGCTGTCGATGCTCATGGTGAGCACCTGGGCGCCCAGCTTCTGGAACTCGTCGTACCGATCGGCGACCGCCGATACCTCCGTCGCTCAGACGAAGGTGAAATCCCCCGGATAGAAGCACAGAAGCACCCACTTCCCGAGGTGGTCGGACAATTGGACGTTGATGAATTTCCCCTCGAAATAACCCGGCGCCGTGAAGTCGGGCGCCTTCCTGCCGATCATGATCATGGATCTCACCTCCTTTTTCTCCGTCGCCTTTTCAGCCGTTTTCTCCTCCTCGACCGGTTCGCCGACGGGACCGCCCGTCGGCCTCGCACATCCCGCTTTGATCTCTTCAGCCACGGTTATCACCCCCTTCGATTACGAACATACTGAGATGCTCTAATTTGAATTTTACGATAGATTCCTTTTGAATACAGAGGGCTCTTCCGGCAGGGGTTCTTATTTTCTCACCCGATGGTGCTTTCAAGGACGTGGTGGCGATGCACCGCTGCCGCCGGAACATCGCCACCAACCGCTCTCCTTCCTCGCGTCGAGGTCAGAGATCATGCTTTGGGTACTTCAGAGAGGGGAATTCCCATTGCTTCGGTTACCCCCTTGCCGCAGGCCGGTTAGCCCTTGATGCCGTTGCCGATGTGTCGGATCTTGATTTCGTCCGACGTCCCGGCGATAGCATGGAACCTTCCTGTTCAGCGGTGGCGACCTGCCGTCCGCCGAACAGGGTGTTCGCTGAGCGTTTTTTTACCGCTCTGTCAGAAGCCGGCGAAAGTCTATGATCCGGATCTGGCGAGGTCGAAGCGGTCAAGGTTCATCACCTTATTCCAGGCCGCCACGAAGTCCTGGACAAACTTCTCCTGAGCGTCCGCGCTTCCGTAGACTTCGGCCAGGGCACGGAGCTGGGAGTTCGAACCGAAGATGAGGTCGACACGGGTGCCGGTCCACTTGAGATCGCCCGTCTTGCGATCACGCCCCTCGAAAAGCTCCGCATCGTCATTGACCGGATGCCACTCCGTGCCCATGTCGAGCAGGTTCACGAAAAAGTCGTTCGTAAGCACTCCCGGTCTCTGGGTAAAGACACCGTGCTGGGACCCGCCATAGTTGGCATTCAAGACGCGCATGCCGCCGATGAGAACGGTCATTTCGGGCGCGGTCAGCGTCAGCAGCTGGGAGCGATCCACCAGCAGGTGTTCAGCCATCACCGCAAATCTTGCCTTCTGATAGTTGCGGAAGCCATCGGCTTTGGGCTCCAGTACGGCGAATGAATGCACATCGGTTTGCTCCTGCGAAGCATCGGTGCGGCCGGGTGTGAATGGTACAGACACATCGCAGCCCGCGTTTCTTGTCGCCTGTTCCACGGCTGCACAACCGCCAAGAACGATCAGGTCTGCCAGCGAGACCTTCTTGCCGTTGGACTGCGCCCGGTTGAATTCCTGCTGGATGCCTTCGAGGGTAGCCAGCACCCTGGCCAGTTGCACAGGTTGATTGACTTCCCAGTCCTTCTGCGGGGCAAGCCGAATACGTGCGCCATTTGCGCCGCCGCGCTTGTCGGAGCCACGGAAGGTGGACGCCGAAGCCCAGGCTGTGGAAACAAGTTCGGACACCGACAGGCCGGAAGCCAGGATCTTGCCCTTCAGGGATGCGGTGTCCCGGTCATCGATCAATTTGTGATCGACTGCAGGAATCGGGTCCTGCCAGATGAGCTCTTCGGCCGGGACTTCCGGGCCGAGATAGCGTGAGCGGGGACCCATGTCGCGGTGGGTCAGCTTGAACCACGCACGGGCGAAGGCGTCGGCGAATTGCTCGGGGTTCTGCAGGTAGCGCCGCGCGATGGGTTCGTAGATCGGGTCGAAGCGAAGGGAGAGGTCCGCCGTGGTCATCATGGGCGGGTTCCGCTTCGAAGGATCATGGGCATCCTCCACGGCTTTTGCTCCGGCGCCGCCCTTGGGTATCCACTGGTGCGCGCCCGCCGGGCTCTTTGTGAGCTCCCAATCGTATTTGAAGAGCGTGTTCAGATATCCCATGTCCCATTTGGTCGGGTTCGGCTTCCAGGCGCCCTCGAGACCGCTGCTGATCGTATCGCCGCCCTTGCCGCTGCGGAAGCTGCTTTTCCAGCCGAGGCCCTGCTGTTCGATCGGGGCGGCTTCAGGTTCGGGTCCCACACAGGTTGCAGGCCCGGCGCCGTGGCACTTGCCGAAGGTGTGCCCGCCGGCGATGAGCGCGACGGTCTCTTCGTCGTTCATGGCCATCCGAGCAAAGGTCGTGCGGACATCGCGGCCGGAGGCGACCGGATCGGGGTTGCCGTTCGGCCCTTCGGGGTTCACGTAGATCAGGCCCATCTGCACGGCGGCAAGAGGGTTTTCGAGATCCCGCTCGCCGGAATAGCGCTTGTCGCCCAGCCACGTGTCCTCCGCGCCCCAATAGACGTCCTGATCCGGTTCCCAGACGTCCTCGCGCCCGCCGGCGAACCCGAACGTCTTGAAACCCATCGATTCCAGGGCGACGTTGCCCGCGAGGATCATCAGATCGGCCCAGGAGATCTTCCGGCCGTATTTTTGTTTGATCGGCCAGAGCAGACGGCGCGCCTTGTCGAGATTCACGTTGTCGGGCCAGCTATTGAGCGGCGCGAAGCGTTGCTGCCCTTTGCCGCCGCCACCGCGGCCGTCGCCCATGCGGTAGGTACCGGCGCTGTGCCACGCCATCCGGATCATGAGCCCCCCGTAGTGGCCCCAGTCGGCCGGCCACCAATCCTGCGAGTCGGTCATCAGCGCATGGAGGTCCTTCTTCAGCGCCTTGAAGTCGAGTTTCTTGAATTCCTCGGCGTAGTTGAAATGTTCGCCCATCGGATTGGACTTCGACGAATGCTGGTGCAGGATCTCGAGCCTCAATTGGTTCGGCCACCAGTCTCGATTCGACGTCCCGCCACCGGCAATGGATCTCTGGGTCTTTCCCGTTACCGGGCCTTTGTTGTCTTCAGCCATAGTCTTTTTCCCCCTTCCGTCGTGTGAATTGTCGTTATCTTTCTCGTCATACAACTTTATCGGTCCACCAATGATTATTAGTCTTTACAAAGAATAATTATTTATTACCGGTCAAAAAAAAGGACGCTCGTCATCAATTCTTCTGCTGGCATTCAGGGCAGAGGCCGAAGAAATCCAGTTCATGGTAGTATATTTTATAACCTGTTTTACGACTCATTTCCTCTGTGAGGGCATCGATGTTCATCAACTCCGGGTCCATGATCTTCTTGCATTTTACGCAGATCGCATGCGGGTGCGGCGCAGGATTCTTTCCGTCGTAACGGTTGCTGCCATCAGGGAAACTGAGTTCCAAAACCTCGTTTAACTCTTTTAAAAGAGAAATGGTTTTATAGACGGTAGCCAGACTTGTTGTGGGGAACTCAGCCTTGACTTCCCGGTAAATATCGTCGACGCTCGGGTGGCCTTTGCTGGAGGCAAGAATCCTGAGTATGGCAAGACGCTGGGGCGTGATGCGGAAATCGCGTCCCTTCAACTTTTCAAGCATTTTCTCGACACGTTTTTTGGATTCTACCGCACTTTGTTGCATTACATATTTTTCCCGGAGTTCAATTATCATTATTTATAGAAAACTATTATTTTGTTATATACAACCCGTAACTGGCGATGTCAATAAATTATTATAAATTGTTTGTTCTGCAGCTAATGACGGGGCTGGTGGTCTGGATAATTTTTAGAATTATCACGCCTATTGATGCAGGAAAAGTGAATGATATTAATTATATTGATGATAAGAGGCCTTTCTGATTCCGCAGGATTCGTTATACAATTTCCAGAACACAGGCCCCGTTAATTTTGCCCGCCTTGAGAAGCTGCAGAGCCCGGTTGGCCTCTCTCAAGGGAAAAGACTGGGTCTGCGTCCGGATGGGGATCTCCGCTGCCTCTTCGAGGAGTTCGATCCCGTCCCGGCGGGTGCTTGCGGTTACGCTCCGGATCGTCCGCTCGTCGTAGAGGTGCTTCGTGTAGTCGAGGGTCGGCACGGGTGTCATGTAGATGCCCCCGAGGGCGAGCGTCCCGCCCCTGTCGAGATGGCTGAGGGCCACGGGGACGAGTTCTCCGGCCGGTGCGAAGATGACGGCGCTATGCAGTTTTGCGGGGGGCTGATCGTCCGCGGAGCCGGCCCAGGAGGCGCCGAGGCGGAGGGCGAGTTCCCGATGCGAGGCGCCCCGCGTGAAAACATAGACCTCGCATCCCCGGTGGACGGCCACCTGAACGGCGATGTGGGCCGCCGCTCCGAAACCGTAGAGGCCGAGCCTCTGCCCCTGTTTGATTTCCGAAAGCCGAAGCGCCCTGTAGCCGATGATCCCGGCGCACAGAAGCGGGGCGGCCTCCGGGTCCGTGAAGACCGCCGGGATCGGATAGGCGAAATCTTCGTGGACCTTCGTGTACTCGGCGAAGCCCCCGTCGGCGTCGAAGCCGGTAAACAGTGCCCGTTCGCAGAGATTTTCCCTGCCCGTGAGGCAGAAGGGACAGGCCCCGCAGGTCCGGTGGAGCCAGGCCATCCCCACACGGTCCCCTTCTCTGAAACGCCCTGCACCCGGGCCGAGGGCGGCGACGCTGCCGATAACCTGGTGTCCGGGGATCACGGGCATTTTGGAGGGGTGGATTTCACCCTCGACGGTATGGAGGTCCGTTCGGCAGATGCCGCAGGCATGCACCCGGACCAGGATCTCTCCTGCGCCCGGTTCGGGAACCCGGACGTCGAGGAGTTCCAGAGGGTTTTCCTCTGCGGCCATGGCCTTTTTCAGAACCATCGCCTTCATTTGATGATCAGCCTTGCCGGGTCTTTTTCGGTGACCAGCTTATCCCCCACGGAGGTCCCGCAGAAGACACAGCTGTAGTCGTACTTCTCACCGCTCGTCAGGATCAGGAGTAATTTTTTCCTGACGGGAACGGACCTTCGGCATCTCGGGCAGAAGAGTTCCGTCGCGTCGAAATCCCTGTAGGTTTCTCTCTTCATGTCTTTCCGCCATCCCGTTCCGGTATCCTCGAGGCGTTTGCCAGCCAGACCACCGACTCGCTGTCGCTGGGAGCCCTGTAGTCCCCCCGAGGCGAGAGCGATCCACCGGATCCCACCTTCGGGCCGTTGGGGACACAGGTGCGCTTGTACTGGCTGACCTGGAAGAATCGGTAGAGGTAGACGCGGAGCCATTTCTTGATCTCGCCGATGGTGTATGCTTTCCGGCGGTGCTCGGGCACGTCCGGCCACGTCCCCTTGTTCTTATCCCGCCATGCGCAGTAGGCCATGAAGGCGATCTTCGTCGGGAGATAACCGAAGCGGGTGATGTAGAAGGTGTTGAAGTCCTGGAGCTCATAGGGGCCGATCTCGGATTCCGTCCTCTGGGCCGGCTGCTCCCCCTTTTTCCCCGGGATCAACTCCGGACTGATCTCCGTTTCGAGAATGTCCAGAAGAATCTCCGATGTCTTTTCCCCGAAGAGGTTTGTGTGGGCCACCCATCGGATGAGATACTGGATGAGCGTCTTGGGGACGCTGGCATTGACGTTGTAGTGGGACATGTGATCGCCCACGCCGTAAGTGCACCAGCCGAGGGCCAGTTCGCTCAGGTCCCCCGTTCCCACGACGAGGGCGTTCCTCATGTTTGCGAGCCGAAAGAGGTGGGAGGTGCGGTCGCCGGCCTGGACGTTTTCAAAGGTGATGTCGTAGACGGCCTTTCCCTTCGCGAAGGGGTGGCCGATGTCCCGGTACATCTGCATGCAGCTCGACTTGATGTCGATTTCATTCACCTCCACCCCCAGCGACTTCATGAGGCGAAGGGCGTTTCGGTATGTCTTGTCCGTCGTCGCGAAACCGGGCATCGTATAGGCCTTGACGTTGGAACGGGGACGCTTGAGGAGGTCCATCGTCCGGGCGGATACGATCAGGGCGTGGGTGGAATCGAGGCCGCCGGAGACACCGATCACCACGTTCGGAATCCCCGTCGCCTTCAGCCGTTTGGCGAGACCCTGGACCTGGATGTTGTAGGCCTCGTAGCACCGCTCGTCCCGCTTTGCCGGGTCGGAGGGGATGTAGGGGAACCGGGCGATCTCCCGCTCCAGCAGGAGGCGCCGGTCGGGGATGCCGAGCGTAAAGGCGATCCTCCTGAACGGACGAACGCGGTCCCGGTGCGTGCGGGCGTTCTGCCCGTAACTGGTCAGCCGCATCCGGTCCTGGGTCAGGCGGTCCAGGTCGATGTCGGCGAAGATGATCTGCGGCTCGAGGGAGAACCGTTCGGACTCGGCGAGCAGTGTCCCGTTTTCGTAGATCATGGCCTGACCGTCCCATGCGAGATCGGTGGTGGACTCGCCGGGGCCGGAGGCCGCGTAAAGATAGGCCGCAACACAGCGTCCCGACTGGTTGGCGGCGAGGCTGTGCCGGTATTCGCTCTTTCCGATGGTCACGTTGGAAGCGGAGAGGTTTCCGATCACCGTCGCGCCGGCGAGGGCGGCGAAGCTCGAGGGCGGCACGGGAACCCAGAGGTCCTCACAGAGCTCGATGTAAAAGGTGAAGTTCTTGACGTTCCTCACCCGGAAGAGCAGGTCGGCCCCGAAGGGGATGTTCTGCTGCCCGCAGAGCTCAATGGTATCCGTGACGATCTCCGCCGCCGGGCTGAACTGGCGTCCCTCGTAGAATTCCCTGTAGTTGGGCAGGTAAGACTTGACGGCCACGCCGAGGATCTCCCCCCGGTAGAGGACGATCCCGCAGTTGAAGAGCCTTCCCTGGACCTGAAGGGGCGCGCCGATGACGAGGATGAGGTTCAGGTTCTTCGTTCTGCCGATGATGGAGCCGATCGCATCGCGGACACCCTGGAGCAGGGCCTCCTGCTGGAAGAGGTCTTCGTTGGAGTAGGCGGAGATGCCGAGCTCCGGGAAGATGGCAAAGACGGCATTTCCCGCGGCCGCTCTCCTGGCCAATTCCACCGTCTTTGCGGCGTTGAAGGCCGTGTCGGATACCCTGACATCGGGCACACAGACGGCGGCCCGGATGAACCCGTGCTGATAGAGGTTGAAAAAGTTCTTCATCCTTCGGCCCTCTTTTCCAGCTGCAGCGACTCGCACATCCGGTGGATCCGGATCGCGAGCTCACCGGCTTCTTTCATGGTGGCCCCCAGGGAGACGAAACCGTGTCTTTTGAGCACGACGAACATCTCCTCGTCGAGAACCTCCAGCACGCTCTCGACCAGCTCGAGGCTGCCGTATGGTTTTTTTTCACGGGTCACGGGGATCGCAAGCCGTTCCGGGCAGGACAGAACCTCGCGGCTGTGTCCGTGAAAAACGGCCTGAACGTCGGGCCTTCGCCGATAGATGGCGAAATGCATCATGGACTCCGACGAGGGGTCGCGGAGACCCGCGGCGTAGACAACCCCCCTGGACAGGTCGCAGTCCGACACCGTGACGAACTTGTCATCCGTGAGGCGGTCCTTCCAGCCGACCTGGGAGCCGGTGATGACGAAGGCGTCGGCGCCGTCCCTCAACCGGAAACTCAGGTTGCCCTGGGAGAACTCCCCGTAGGGCGGTGCGAAATTCCGGCGATGGAACTCGCCGCACCAGAACTTGAGCTCCTCGAGCCGGGGATCGCAGGGAACGTCCCGATGGAGGAACCTCGTTTCGAATTTCACGCCGCCGTGCTTTTCCATCTTGCAGAGTCGTCGCAGCCCCGGAAAGGGAATGAAAAAAACTCTCTCAGAGTGTGAATTGATCACTCTACTACTGAATTGCGTGGCTTTTGTCAAAGAAAAAGACAAGGATTGCAAGGGGTTGTGGAACCGAAAGGCGGAAAAAATCCGCGACGACGTCCTTGACAGCGGCCGACTTTGGTGCAAAGAGTTCCACCGGCCCATCCGGGCCGTGATCCCATTTTGGACCATCCGAAGCAAAGGAGGATGCCATGACTGAACTGGAAATCATCGATCCCTGGAATCTCCGTCACCGGTACACCTTCTCCACGGCCGTGAAGCGGGGCAACCTGCTGTTCATCTCCGGGATCATCGCGCGTGATCCCGTAACGGGGAAGATGGTGGGGAAGGGGGATATCGCCGCCCAGGCCGATTTTATCTTCCGGCGCATGGGCGAGATCCTGAAGGCCGCGGGCGGTTCTTATGAGGACGTGGTCAAGACCACGGATTACGTGACGACCCTGGAAGGATACCGGGGAACAGCGGAGATCCGCAGGAAATACTTCACCGGGGGCTTTCCGGCTGCAACAGGCGTCGTCGTGAAAGCCCTCGTCCACCCCGATGCCCTCATCGAAATCGATGCGATGGCCGTGATGAGTGGGGGTTGAAGCATCTTGCGGGAAGGCGGGGCACAAAGCCGCGGGTGTCCTCCCTGTTTCTGAATCGGTGAAAATCCATACAAGGAGAGGAATATTTTTGCCAAATCATCTTCGATCTGTTAAGAAGACATGACGCTTCGAGGTGGTGGATGAAACGGATGCTTTGGAGGGCGGTCACCCTCTTGATCCTGGTCCTGCTCTTCGCGGGCTGCTGACCGAAGGGTTTCTCCGGGGCGGGTTCCGCCCCGCAGCCGACGGCACGGATCTGCGGCCGGTGAAATTCGACAGGGGAACAAAGAGACGCATGGGAAATTCGCTCCGGCTTGCCTTGCGGCGAAGCACGAACATCTTTTTCGGGGTTGTGATGCTGACGGTCCTGGTGCCCGGGCTCCCGGGGGCGGCCTTTGTGCCCCTCTATGACCTTCCTTCGGAACTCCAGCTCTGCGGGGAGCCGGTTCCGCTGAACCGGCCGGATGTCTGGGAGATGCTGGACCAGTCGTTTGTCCTGGCCGTGTACAACACGGACCAGGTCATTCTCTGGCTCAAGCGCTCGAGCCGATACTTCCCCTATCTGGAGAAAAGACTCGCGGAGCGGAGGATGCCCGACGATATCAAGTACGTCGTCGTCGTGGAGAGCGCTTTCAGAACCTACGCCGTCTCTTCCGCGAAGGCCGTGGGTCCCTGGCAGTTCATGGAAAAGACGGCGAAGCGCTACGGTCTCAAAGTGAACAAGCAGATCGACGAGCGACTCCATTTCGAAAAGTCGACGGAGGCCGCGCTCGACTACCTCACCGATCTCTACCGGATGTTCGGGAACTGGACGCTGGCCATGGCCGCTTACAATTGCGGTGAGGAGAGGGTTTCCAACAACATCGGAAGTCAGGGAGCCCAGAGTTTCTACGACATCGATCTGCCCCTGGAGACGGAACGATACATCTTCAGGATCCTGTCGGCCAAGCTGATTCTCACCCAGCCCGAAAAATACGGTTACCACGTCCCCCGGGAACGGCGATATGCGCCGCTGGAGGTCGATCGCGTCGAACTCAGCCTTCCGAGAGAGACGCACGTCACCGTCATTGCCCGGGCGGCGGGGGCCACCTACAAGACGATCCGCGAGATGAATCCCGAAATCCGGAATGAGACGCTTCCCAAGGGAAGCTATGTTTTGAGCATCCCGAAGGGACGGGCGGAGCAATTCCACAAGACGCTTCCCGATCTTCTCTCCAGGGAAGAGGGCGGGGGTAAGACCGGCCGCAAGAACAAGAAGAGGGCCCTCTCGGAGGGCAAGGCTGTGACCATCCGCTGACGGGGAACCTCTCCCTTCAACGTTTTCCTTTCCCGAACGCCGGGGTTCCGGCGCCCGGCCCGACCGTCTTTCCGGCCTTTCACCCTTGACAGTTCCGGGTCGTTTCTCTACATTCTCTGCACACCCGAAAGAGGAGGGATTGCGAATGAAGATCGGCTGGATCGGCACGGGGATCATGGGGTCCGCCATGGCCGGGCATCTCCAGAAGAACGGCCATGAGCTGTACCTATTCAACCGTACCCGGCAGAAGGCCGACGGTCTGCTGAAAGGGGGCGCGAGGTGGTGCGAATCCCCGGCCGGAGTCGCACGGAAGGCCGAGGTCGTTTTCACCATGGTCGGTACACCGGCCGATGTGGAGGCCGTTTATCTCGGCGAGGACGGGATCCTTTCCGTCCGGGGGAACTGCCGGATCGTCATCGACATGACGACCAGTCAGCCGAGCCTGGCGCGGAGGATTTTCGAGGCCGCGGCCGGTCGGGGGGTCGCCAGTTTGGATGCCCCCGTGTCGGGGGGGGATGTGGGGGCCAGAAACGCGACGCTTGCCGTCATGGCAGGCGGTGACCGGACGGTTTTCGAGGAGGTGCTGCCGCTTCTGCGACTCATGGGCCGGAACATCTCCCTCATGGGAGGGGCGGGTGCGGGCCAGCACACCAAGATGTGCAACCAGATCCTCATTGCGGGAACGATGATCGGTGTGTGTGAATCCCTTCTATACGCATCAAAGGCCGGCCTCGACGAGCAGGCGGTGATCGACATCATCGGGAAGGGTGCCGCCAGTTCCTGGTGCATCAACACACTTGGACCACGCATCGTCGGGAACGATTTCCGTCCCGGGTTCTACGTCGATCACTTCATCAAGGATATGGGCATCGCCCTGCAGGAGGCCGCGGTCATGGGACTCGCCCTGCCGGGGCTGGCCCTGGTGAACCAGCTCTACGTCGCGGTGAAAGCCCAGGGCCATGGCGCATCAGGAACGCAGGCCCTCATTCTGGCGCTCAGGAAATTGAGCGAGACGGCCGGACGGTGAAGAAGCAACGGCTGATTTTTTTCTGCGCGGGGGGGAAGGGAAATGAAAGAGGCGGAGCTGCTGAGAGTCAGGCGGTCCGTCCGCGAGTATCAGGATCGGGACGTGCCGCTGCCCCTCGTCCATGAGATCCTCCGGGATGCCTGCCTCGCGCCGAGTGCCATGAACGGCCAGCCCTGGCGGTTCGTCGTCGTCAACAGCCGGGCCATGATCAAGAAACTCTCCGACGAAAACAAGAAAAACCTTCTCCTCGAACTGGGGAAAAACCCGGCATCGCCGCTGAAAAAGTATGAAGAACGGCTCCGGGATGAACGGTTCAACGTGTTTTACAACGCACCCTGCCTGGTTCTGATCGTTGGTGAGCGGACTGTTCCTTCGCTGGTCGTGGATTGCACCCTTGCGGCCTGTTCCTTCATGCTGGCGGCAGCCGCCCGGGGTCTGGGGACCTGCTGGGTCGGGCTGGGTTCCCGCGTCACGGACCGTGAGGCCCTCGGGATCATCGGCGTTCCCGAGGGATACCGGATCATCGCGCCGCTCATCCTCGGCTATCTCCGTACGGTCCCCGATCCGCCGAAACGCGAGGCACCGAGAATCCTGCGCATCCTGTCGTGAGGCGGGAATGGAAGTTGCAGAAATTTCAAGATGCGTATCATCCGTCGGGTATCGGCTCGCAGTGCCGCGAATCGCCCTTGACCGGAGAGGCCCTTTGCCGTTATGGTTTTCACCCGAAGCCGATGGTCGCTGTGCCGGCATCGGAAGGTAGGGGATTCTGTGAGATGATGAGAAAGATCTCGTCCATTTTCCTTCTTCACCTCGTGCTCTGCCTTTCCCTGGCCCTTGTCCCCCCGGCGGCGCGTGCCGATTCCATGAAGATCCGGGCCCAATCCGCCCTCCTCAAGAATCTCAACACGGGAGAAATCCTTCTTTCGAAAAACCCCGACCGCCGGATCCCGCCGGCATCCATCACCAAGGTCCTGACCCTCTACCTCGCCTTCGAGGCGATGGAGGATGGACGGGCGGCTCCGGAGGACCGGGTTGTCATCAGTCACAAGGCGAGCCGGACGGGCGGGTCCAGGATGTACGTCGGTGAGGGGGAGGAAGTACAACTGGACGATCTGATCAAGGCCACGGCCATCGTCTCCGGAAACGATGCCGCCATCGCCATCGCGGAACATATCGAAGGGGATGTGGATGCATTCGTCCGGCACATGAACCGCAAGGCCCGATCACTGGGATTGACGCGCAGCCACTTCCGAAACCCGAACGGCCTTCCGGCCAAAGGGCAGGTCACCACGGCCCGCGACGTCCTCAAGCTCTGTGAGTCCTACCTGGAGCGTTTCCCCCAGTCCCTCGAGATCCATTCCATGACCTCTTACACCTTCCAGGATATGACACAGAAGAATTCCAACCATCTGCTCGAGCTGTGTCCCGACGTGGACGGCCTCAAGACGGGATTCACGAGGGAGAGCGGTTATCACATCGTGGTCACGGCCCGGCGGAACGGGCTGCGGCTCATGGCGGTCATCATGGGGGCGAAGTCATCCGGCTTGAGGGACCGGGAGGCGAGACGGCTCATCGAAGAGGGGTTCAGGATGGCCCAGGTCTCGCGGCCCGCCGTTCACACACCGGCGGCAGGTTCGAAAGGGAAGAAGACGGCTGCGTCCCCGCGTTCGTCGAAAACGTCCGCACGCTCGAAGAATCATCGATCGAGATCGTGAAACTTCTTCCGGAGGGAATGTCATGATGCCTCTCAGGATCGTGATCTGCCTGTCGCTTCTCCTCGGATGCCCGGGCCCGGCGGGCGCGGCGAACGTCGCCACATGGACGGATGAGGAAGGCATCGTTCACATCGAAGACAGACCTCCCGCTGAGCCGCCCGGGAGATCGAAAGATCTCGAAGCGCAGCTCGCCCGAAACTTCCCTCCTCAGAATGCCGTCGAGAAAGCGAGGAATGCCACCGTGCTCGTGCAATCCTCCCGGGGAGTCGGTTCGGGCTTCTTCATCACGAGAGACGGGTTCATCCTGACGAACAAGCGCATCGTCAATCCTGAAGGGTCACACCGGATCGTCCTCGTCGACGGCACCTATCTGGAGGTGCGGGGTGTAAAAGAGGTCAGCGAGAGATGCGATATCGCTTTGCTCAAACTGGACGGTTACCAGTGTCCCCATATCGAACCCTTCGACGCCCGCCGGCTTTCCCCCCGGTCCAGCCTCTACGCCATCGGGATGCCCATGGGCCTCACCCATACGGTATCGCAGGGCATTCATGCCGGCATGAAATCCATCGATGACAGGAACTACATCCAGACCACGGCCGCGATCACCTACATCAGCAGCGGGGGGCCCCTGGTCACGCAGTTCGGCCGCGTGGTGGGGGTCAATACGCAGGTGTTCCGCGGGCAGGAAGGGGAGGGATACCATTACGCCGTTTCCATCCTTGACGTGCTGGAGGAGTTCAGGAAGCACCTGGCAGAGCCCCACCGATAGGACGCGACGTCCCCCCCGGGCAAGAAAGAGTTGATTTTTCGGTTCCCTGTAGTAAAGTGTCCACCGGATCCGAATCCATCGTGAAGGGCGGTGGAAGCCGGCCATCGTATCGGTCTCCGTGATCCGTCTGGTCCGCCTCCCGCTCCGCTGCCGCCCCGGAGAGGATGTTCCGCCGCGGCCTGTGATCATCGCATCGTATGATCCCGAAGGATTCAGCCGTCCGATGCGATGCGGCGCGTGCGATTCCAGCCCCGGACAGAGAAGAGGGTATGCTCAGGATCCTGGAAGACGAGTCGACGATCCGGCGGTGCCAGCAACAGTTCGTTCGTCGTCTGAGGCCCTACACCGACGATCGCGTCCGGGTGAGAATCGGTCACCTGGGGGAGAGTTTCGAGGGCAGGGTGTCCTGTGCAGGAACCCTCGGGATCTGGTTCATTTCCAGGAAGCAGGCGGGAAACCGATACTGGAATGCCTTCGGCGTGGGCCGACCCGCGAGGGACGCCCATGTTTTCAGCACCTGCGAGATCAATTTTCCGCTCAAGGGACTCGATCGGAGAATCGGCGGTGCTTTCGCCCGTGACGGTGCAGGGAGGACCTTCGTCGTCCACCGGGGGAAGATCGGCGGGGGGAAAAAAGGCATCGGGAAGTCCCTCTTCGAGGGGCAGTACCGCGGTGTCTGGGTTCCGGTGCAGGATGGAGAGGCTCAGACGGTTGTGGTTCTGATCGGCCACCTGGGATCTCCGCGATTCGCCCGGCAGGTCAGCCAGTTCGTCCGCAAGGTGGATCGGATCAAGGGCGTCGGTTCGCGCCGATTGCTCCAGACGGAGATGCAGTTCGACGAGCACCGGTTCAGCGAGGAATGGACCGGCGGTCCATACCGGGGTGAGGAGCGGGACCTCGCCGCTGAATCCGACCAGGGACTCGTCATTCAGGACCTGGCCGCGGCGCTGCGGAGACGGGGCATCCGGGTCGGGAACGACGGAGACCGGGACCTCTACGCGCTGGATGAAGACGGTCGCATTGCGGTCCTCTTCGAGGTCAGGACGGATCGGAACCTCACGGGGCTTTACGCCGGTGCGGCGAGGCTCCTGCTCGGCGGACTGGGTCTTCCAAACCCGCCCCGGCAGGTTTTGGTGGTCCCGCGCGGGGTCGATGCGGAGGTGGAAGACCGGCTCAGGAAATTGAAAATCGATTTTCTCCCCTTCGACTGGAAGGATGACCGGGCGGTCTTCGGCGAACTCAAGAATATCCCTCTCCCCGAATGAATCGCACCGGGCCCGTCGTCTTCCTGTTGGAAAAGCGTTCAGGAGCATCCGATGAAGAGAGAACCCCGCCCTTATGCCTGTCATGTTTTCGTCTGTACGAACAATCGTCACGGCGAGCGGAAATCCTGCGCCGACGGGGGCAACGAGGCCCTCAAGGATTTCCTCAAGGCGGAGACGCAGAAGCGGGGATGGAAGACCCGTGTCCGCGTCTCGAGCAGCGGATGCATGGGGCTCTGCGCGAAGGGGCCGAACGTCATGCTCTATCCCCAGGGGATCTGGTTCTGTGATGTCTCTGCCTCCGACGGCGATAGGATCCTCGACGAAGTGGCCGTCCTGCTGACGGATGTTTCGGAGAAGTCCTGAGTCGTCATCGGAGGACCGGGTGTCAACCATGGAGAGAAAGATCCTCATCGTCGATGACGAGGCCACGGCCCGTCAGGTGCTGGAGGAGATGCTGGTCTCTTCGGGGTACGAGGTGATGTCGGCGGCCGGGGCTGAGGAGGCGATGGACATCCTGGACCGTGAGGATATCCATGTCGTCTTTCTGGACCTGAAGCTCTTCGGGGTCAGCGGGATGGAACTTTGCCGGCAGATCCGCAAGAGGAAGCCGATGACGATCATCTATGCGATCACCGGGTGGGCGGCCCTCTATGAGATCGAGGAGTGCCGGGAGGCGGGCTTCGATGATTTTTTCACGAAACCGGTGGATTTCACTGTGCTGCGCAAGGCGGCTGCGGATGCCTTCGACAAGCTGGATCGCTGGAGAAGACGCTACTGATCAAGACAGGGGTGAGCGGGGGACGGATCGTGGTCGGCAAGACCGTGAGTCGGGAGGTTCAGAAGCCGAGAGGGAAAGCCCTTGGGGACATCCATCCCTGTGCATCATGCCGCCCGGCCGTCTGCGGCGGCAGTCGGGGGCCATGCGCGGGTGATTGAAAACGGAGGGGGCATGTCATGGGTGAGGGTAACTGGCTTCAGCGTTTTCGGCGGTCTCGACGCGACAAGTGGATCGGCGGTGTCTGCGGAGGGCTGGGCGAGAGCACGCCCATTCCGTCCTGGTCGTGGAGATTGCTCTTCGCTTTGCTTTTTCTCTGTTACGGCGTCGGGCTCATCCCCTATATCCTGCTCTGGGCTTTCGTTCCGAAAGCCGACGATGAAAAAGCCGCTTGAGAGGCCCTCCGAAGCGCTCCGGAGTCGACACCCGTGCCGGGAAGCCTGATTCGGCGGATTGTTCATCGATCCTGCTGAGGCAACCGTCTCGGCCGTGATCCATGTTTTTCAACAGGGATGTGAGGCCCGGTGGATGTCCTTCAGATCGCGGAGGCGGGCGATGGAGGGGATTTGAGGGCCCTTCGGCGGCGGACGGGGAACCAAGGGGTCATCCAGAGAGAAGGGTTGACCCTTCACGAAAATTCATGGAGGAGATGCAGAATGGACTGGGGTATGAGGAACCGGATGTCGCAGCTGATCCAGCCGAACGGGCGCTGCTTTTTTCTTCCCATCGATCACGGGTACTTCCAGGGACCGACGACGTGTCTGGAAAAGCCGGGCAGGACGATTGAGCCGCTCTTGCCTTACTGTGACGCCCTTTTTGTGACGAGAGGGGTGCTGCGTTCGGCCGTGAAGGCGGAGAACGCCAAACCCATCATCCTGAGGGTTTCCGGCGGTACGAGCATCGTCGGCCGGGATCTCGCCCATGAGGCCCTGACCACTTCCATCGAGGAGATCATCCGCCTCAATGCGGCGGCCGTCGGCGTTTCCATTTTCGTCGGGAGCGATTACGAACACGAGTCGCTGATGAACCTGGCGGACATGGTCAATCTGTGCGAGGACTTCGGCATCCCCGTCATGGCCGTCACGGCCGTGGGGAAGGAGCTGGAGAAGCAGGAGGCCCGATATCTTGCCCTGAGTTGCCGCATTGCGGCTGAACTCGGCGCCAGGGTCGTCAAGACTTACTGGTGCAAGAATTTCGACAGGGTGACGGAGGGCTGCCCCGTCCCCGTCGTGATGGCCGGCGGTCCGAAATGCGAGACGGAACTCGAGGTCTTCGAATTCGTCCATGACGGGCTCCGGCGGGGGGCCATCGGGGTCAACCTCGGGAGGAATGTGTGGCAAAACCCGCACCCCGTGGCGATGATCCGGGCGTTGCGGGCCGTCATTCACGAGGACGTCGGGCCGAAAGAGGCCTGGAAGATGTTCAACAGCCTGAAGAAGAAAAGAAGTGGAGAAGATAAGAAGTTGGGCAAAAAGATCTGACTGAAAAGGACACGAAGGACCCATGGGACCCGATCAGGTTCAATGATGAATTATGAGTTTTGAATTGATTTGAGGCTTTTTATAATTCGACATTCATAGCTCGAAACTCAAAATTGGAGCGGGCCTCCGGCCCGGGACCTTTCATGCGCGTGGCCGTGTATTACAACAACCGTGACGTCCGACTCGAGGAGATGCCTGTCCCGAAGATCGGGCCCGGTGAGCTTCTCGTGAAGGTCATGGCCAGCGGGATCTGCGGTAGTGATGTCATGGAGTGGTACCGCATCCAGAAGGCGCCGCGTGTCCTGGGTCACGAGATCGCCGGGATCGTCGTCGAAACGGGGGCCGGTGTCGACAGATACCGGGTCGGTGACCGGGTTTTCGTTTCCCATCACATCCCCTGCAACACCTGTCATTACTGCCTCAGGGGGTATCACACGGCCTGTGAGACCCTTCACACGACCAACTACGACCCGGGGGGATTTGCGGAATACATACGTATCCCCCGTCTGAACGTGGACCGCGGCGTTTTCGTTCTGCCCGAGACGATGACCTTCGAACAGGGGGTCTTCATCGAGCCCCTGGCCTGCGCGGTCCGGGGTCAGAGGATCGCCGGCCTGCGGCCGGGCCAGAGCGTCCTCATCCTGGGGAGCGGCATTTCCGGCCTCCTGCACCTGCTTCTGGCCAGGGCGCTGGGGGCGGGCAGGATCTTCGCTACGGACGTGAGCGAGTATCGTCTCGATGCCGCGCGCCGGCTGGGTGCCGATGCGGTCTTTCATGCCTCCGACAAGATCCCGGAGAGGCTTCGCGCATTCAACGATGGAAGGCTGGCCGAGCTGGTCGTGGTCTGCACGGGGGCGCTTTCAGCCTTCCAACAGGCCCTCCGCTCCGTGGACCGGGGCGGTACGGTGCTGTGTTTCGCCACCACGGAGCCGGGCGTCGACCTCCCCGTCCCCATCAACGAATTCTGGCGCAACGAGATCAAGCTCGCGCCCTCTTACGGCAACAGCCCCCTGGATGCGCTGGAGACCATCGAGATCCTGAGGGGAAAGCGCGTTGACGTGGAGCCCCTGGTGACCCATCGTCTCGGGCTGGCGGAAACGGGTCTCGGTTTTCGTCTCGTGGCGGCCGCCGATCAATCCATCAAGGTCATCATCGAACCCTTCCGATGACGTCATTGCCTGCAGAGGATCTCCTCCGACGGACACCCGGAGAGGGCTCGAAACGGGGATTGACACCGGTGGAAAAACCATTAACTTAAAGGTGATTTCGACCGGCGCCCGGGCGGCCCCGGAACGGCGACCGGTTGGGCGGAAAGGCAGGGAGGGGTTCCATGGGCAGCGTTCATCCCTTGCAGGGAAGGAAAAAGGAATTTACGGGACACCTGAGGGTGCGGCAGGCGAAGACGGCTGATTTCGGGATCCTTCAGCGCTGGATCGGTCAGGACAGGAGTCCCTCGCTCCGGTCGACGGTACGGATTTTCGCTTCCGAAAGCCCTCGCGAGGTGTTCGAGGAGATCCTCGGCGACAGGGCCTTTCATCTTCTCATCCTGGAGGCGTGGGAATCGGAGAGGTGGGCAGCCGCGGGGGCGGTGATCACGAACCCGAGCGGCGAGATCCAACTGGCTCTCGATCCTGCCTTCAGGGGGAGGGGCCTTTTCGTGCCCGCCATCCGCTCGGCGCTTGAGTATCTTCACCAGTACCCCCTGTTCGAGCTGACGGCCGTTATCGGGCGGGACGACGAGGTCTCCCGGAAGGCTTTTGAACAGTCGGGGTTCAGCTGCCGTGGAGAGAAGAACATCGGCGGAGTCGCCTGCCTGGAATATTCCCGGGAGATGAAGCCCCGATGTCCTGTCTACAATATCTTCATCTAAGCCCCGTCCGGCGGTAGGTCACGACGGACCTCTTCGAAAGGAACCTCGAATCACCCGATGTCGCTCTTTCTGATCTCTTTCTTCCTGGTCTACGGTGGCGTTCACGTCTATACCTACCTGAAGATCCGGTCGGCCGCGGCCCTCGGGCCGGCAGCCCACCTGCTCCTCATCCTCTTCATGATCTCGATGGTGCTGGCGCCCGTCCTCGTGCGCCTGGCCGAGAGGAGCGGCTTCGATGCCGTCGCCCACGTCCTCTCCTGGGCCGGATATCTGTGGATGGGCGTTCTCTTCCTCTTCTTCTCGGCGGCGGTCCTCTTCGATCTTTTCCGCCTTTTTCTCTGGTTCGGCGGATGGATCAGAGGGAGAGAATTGTCCTACCTGGCGCCTTCCCATCGGCTTTCCTTTTATGTCCCCCTCGCCCTGTCGGTCGCCCTGTCGATTTACGGGTACTTCGAGGCCCTGAATGTCCGTGTCGAGCGGGTGGTGCTTCGTTCCCCGAAGATCCCCGAGAGCATGGGCAAAGTGACCATCGCCCAGATATCCGATGTCCACCTGGGCCTCATCATCCGGCAGAAGCGCTTGTCCCGGATTCTCGAGAAAGTCCGGGGATCCAACCCCGACCTGCTCATCTCGACGGGGGACCTCGTGGATGGCCAGATCAACCAGCTCGAAGGGCTCGCGGAAGCGCTGGCAGCGATCCAGCCGAGATTCGGGAAGTACGCCGTGACGGGGAACCACGAGTTTTATGCAGGGCTGGAGCAGGCCCTCGCCTTCACGGAGAAAGCGGGCTTCACGATCCTCCGGGGGGAGGGTCGCGTGGCCGGAGGGGTGATCAACGTCGTCGGTGTCGATGATCCGGCCGGCCTCGGTTTCGGCCGGATCCGCGGCGGGAACGAGAGGGAAATCCTTTCAAGACTCCCGGAGGAAAACTTCACGCTTCTGTTGAAACACCGCCCCCTGGTGGATCCGGATGCCCTGGGCCTCTTCGACCTGCAGGCCTCGGGGCACACCCACAACGGGCAGATCTTCCCGTTCGCGGCCTTGATCTGGATGGTCTACCCGGCGGGAAGCGGGCTGATTCAACTCGGGCATTCGAGCCTGTATGTCAGCCGGGGGACCGGGACCTGGGGTCCCCCCATTCGTTTTCTCGCCCCTCCCGAAGTGACGATCTATGAAATCCACCCCGCAGGGGGAGCCCGCTGATCCTCGCGGTGCTGCGGGCCCTTGCCCGACGAAACGTTCTGATATATAAGGAATCGGCGCAGCGACAGGAGGGTTGCCATGACCGAGGTTCTGCTGTCCGAAGACGACCTCCGGTCGGTCCGGGAGAGGGGGATCGAGGAGAGGGAAGTCCGCAGGCAGCTCGAGATTTTCAAAAAGGGCGTGAGCCCGGTGCGGCTGGACCGGCCCGCCACGGCGGGTGACGGGATCGTCCTGATCCCGGCGGACCAATGCGCGGCACTCTCGGCGCTGCACGATGAAGCCGCCGCCCGCGGCCGCATGATGAAATTCGTGCCCGCTTCCGGTGCCGCATCCCGGATGTTCAAGGACTGGCACGGCTGCTACCGGCGGGGGCGATTTGATTCCGGGGACCAGGAGGACTCGTTCCTCCGGGACCTCCCGAAACTCGCGTTCTATGACGATCTCAGGGAGGCCGTGGCCCGCCACGGCCGGGATCTCGATCAGCTGATCCGGGAGCAGCGGTGCAGCGACATCCTCGAGTACATCCTCACGCCGAAGGGCCTCAACTATGCGTGGTTGCCCAAGGCCCTCCTGAAATTCCATGTTTATCCCGACGGGAGCCGCACGGCCCTGGAGGAACACCTGGTGGAAGCGGCCCTTCACGTCCGGGACGGGAGGGGGATCTGCCGCGTGCATTTCACCGTGTCGGAGGAGCACGAGTCGCGGTTCCATGAGGAGATCCTGCGGGTGAAGGACCGTTACGAAAAAGCCCTCGGTGTGCGTTACGAGATTTCCGTTTCCATCCAGCACCCGTCGACCGACACGATCGCCGTCACCCTGGAGAACCGGCCTTTCCATGACCGGGAAGGGAGGATCCTGTTCCGGCCCGGCGGTCACGGCGCACTCCTGCGGAACCTCAACGCCGTCGACGGAGATATCATCTTTCTCAAGAACATCGACAACATCGTGCCGGACCGACTCAAAGCGCTCTCCGTCGCCTACAAGAAGATCCTCGGCGGGTACCTGGTCAAACTGCAGGCGGAGATCTTCCGTCACCTCGAAACCCTCGCCGCCGGTCCGGTCGGCGAGGAGAGGCTCTCCTCCGTCACACGGTTTGCCCGTGAAAAACTTTTGCTTGACCTTCCCGGTGATTTCGACGGGCGCACGGCGCCGGAGCGAAGAGCTTTCCTCCTCGAGAAACTGAGCCGACCCCTGCGCGTCTGCGGAATGGTCAAGAACGAGGGGGAACCCGGCGGCGGGCCTTTCTGGGTCAAGGAGGACGACGGGACCGTCACCCTTCAGATCATCGAGGAAATCCAGGTGGATCCGAAGTCCGAGTCGCAGCAGCGGATCCTGCGTTCCTCGACGCACTTCAACCCCGTCGATCTCGTCTGCGGCGTGCGGGACTACCGGGGAGAGAAATTCGACCTGGAACGTTATGTGGACTGGAGCGCCGTGTCCATTTCCGAGAAATCCCACGAAGGGCAGGTGCTCAAGGCGCTCGAGCGGCCGGGACTCTGGAACGGGTCCATGGCCCGATGGAACACCATCTTTGTCGAGGTTCCGCTCGAGACCTTCAACCCCGTCAAGACCGTGGATGACCTCCTGCGGCCCGCCCACCTGCCGGCCTGATCCCCCCTTCCGACGGCCGGCGTCAGATCACACGGCTTCGAAAAGAGTCCTTCGAGGCGGCCCGGACGCTCAGCGTGCGGGTTTCCCCGCCGATGCGGCACCGGACGGTGACGTCGGCCCCGGCGGGGGCATCCCCATAGGAGACGCAGACGGAAGCGGCTTCCTCGAGGATCGCCGGTTCCCCCCCCCGCGGGACGAGACAGACCGGCCCGGGGAAATCCCGGAGGCTGATGACGGCGTCTTCCGGCTGCGCCAGGTTCAGCAGGACGTTGTTTTCGGCCTTCTTTCTCCCCACGATCACCTTGGTTTTTCCGTCGATCCGGATGTGCCGCCCCACCTTCAGCAGTTCGATGTCCCTGACGAGCGGATCCTTTTCGTGGGTGAAGAGGTCACGCAGCCGCCTCGAGAACATGGGATCCGTGAGGAGGCAACCCCCTGCCGGGTTGCTGTACTCGGTGATCCCGTACTGTCGCGCAAGCTCCATCTGCCTTTTTCGGCCCCGGCCGTGGATGTCGAGGAGCCGTTGGCGATCGACCTTGCCTTCTTTTTCGGGTTGCGTCTCCGGCAGGAGTTTGGCGGACAAGGGCCTCAGGATGAAGGGCTCGTACCCCGAGTTCTTGGCCACGACGTGGAGCATCTGCTTGTTCTGGGACATCGGCCTCTGGCCGAGGACTTCGCCGGAGAGGATGAAATCAAAACCCCTCTTCTCCATCTCGCGCCCGGCGATCCGGAACATCAGGGTGTGGCAATCGATGCAGGGGTTCATGTTGCGGCCGTAGCCGTAGCGGGGCGCCCGGACCATGGCCAGGTGTTCTTCCGTGATGTCGAGGACCAGCAGCGGGATCCCGACGAGCCTCGCCGCCGCCCTGGCCTTTTCCGCACTGAAAAAGGGGGTCGTGAACGTGACCCCCAGAACGTCGATGCCCTGTTCCTGGATCACCTTGACGGCGATGGAACTGTCGAGCCCGCCTGAAAAGAGAGCCAGGGCCTTCACGGGCTTCTTCAATACCGGATGATGTTCGATGCCCATGTCTGTCGCATATAACCGTAGAGCGCGCCGTCCAGGTCGATCGGGGTCAAAAAGAGTTCCCCCTCGGCCCGGCTGACCCGGGTCACCGGCATCCGGATCAACCAGCGGGGTTTCCCTTCCCTGTCAGGTCCCTTGAAATCGAAGTCGTCGGTCGTGAAGGAGAGGCCGAGGGCCGCCAGCGTCTTTTCGATGACCGACCTTTTCTCTTCCCCCTCTCTGAGGACCGCCGTTTCCGTCCCCTGGTTCTTCAACGCCTCCCGGAAGGGATCCGGCAGATCCCGGAGGTTGATCACCGTCGTCCTGCCGGGTCTCTCCACCAGGAAATCGACTTTCACCGAGACGACCTTCGCCGGGGTCCCCGGTTCGGTCACCTTGACCCAGGCGTCCCGTGAAGCTCCGTAGCCGAGGACGCCGAGGAGCGATTCGACGAGCTCGGCGTGAGAGGCGGATTTCAGCACGGGGACCTCGGCGCGGGGAGCCGCCGGGGTGTCATCCCGGACCGCCTCGAGACCCTCGCCGACCTCGAGGATCGAAACCCCGTTTTTCTCCGCATAGTCCCGCAGAGCGGCGGGCATCGCCGCGGGAGCGCCTTCCCGGAGGGCGACGCCGGTGTAGATAACGCCCTTTTTCATCAGGACCCAGTCCAGGAGGATCCGCAGCTGCGGCTCGCGGCCCACGTCCGTGTAGTCGGCCGTCTTCTTGAAGCTGTATTGCTTCGACGCCCTGAAGATCTGCTCCAGCGCGGGAAGCGCGCCCAGGCCGGTGCTTTCCTGAACGACGGCATAATTCTTCCAGGTGCGCTGGATCCTTTCCTTCAGTGGAGGGGGAACCTGGCCCCCGAGATCCAGGAGGATCCTGCTTCCATCGTCGAGTTCGATGACGGGGACGGCCGCACAGTCCACCGCGACCTGATCCGAGGCGGAGAGCGGGATGTAGTAGTTGCCGTCCGTCAGAACCGTCCCGCCGGCCCGCTCGACGACCCGGCGGACCAGGGCCAGCTCTTTCTCCGTCAGAAGGACGGGCTTCGTCCCGGGGACGACCGCCGCCGTGTCGGGGGCGCGAGACGGCCTTTCGGCCTCGGCCTTCTCCGGCGCCGTGATCCGGGGGATGAAGATCCGCTGCCCCGGGAAGATGAGGTTGATGTCCCGGATGTTCGGGTTCTTTTTCTTGATGTCTTTCAGGGCCGCCGAGAGGTCCTTCCCCTTCAGACCGAGGTTCTTCTGGAGCACCTTGACGAGGTAATCGCCTTTCTGGACCCGGTAGGTCTGGTAGCCCTCGGGCGGTGACAGGGCGGGGAGAAGGATTTTTCGGCCCGGCTCGATCCGGTTGAGATCCTTGAGTCCGGGGTTCCGGCGCTTGACTTCTCTCAGCATCCATCCGATTTCCTCCGGGCCGGCCTCGAGTTCGCGGCGGAGGATCCCCACGAGGACATCCCCTTTCTGGACGACGTAGACCGGGCTCTTGTCCCGGACGGAGACGGTTTTTTTCAGCACCAGGTGCGCCGTGTCTTCCCGCTGTGCCGCGACGGCCGAGGGCAGGAGAATGACGGCGAGAAGGGCGAAACCCGCGAGACACGTTCCGACGGATTTGATGTTCATAGGCTTGATCTCCGGCTTGATGGAATTCGTTCTGAAGATCTTGTGCGGAAAGGCGTGGCGTCCGTGCGTCCTTCGGCGCATCGGCGGATCGATACAAGAGTTCTGTGGGATTCTGCCAGAGCCGGGATGGATGGTCAAGATGAAAAAAAAGGAGCCATGGCCCCGCAGCCATGGCTCCCCGGGTTGCGCCGATCTTACAGGCCGCTCTTGAAATCGTCTCTCATGAGCTCCCTGGCGATGATCATTCTGCGGATCTCGGAGGTACCCGCGCCGATTTCCCAGAGTTTCTGATCCAGGAAGTGCCGGCTGACGCCGTACTCCGTGCAGTAGCCGTAGCCGCCGTGGATCTGGATGGCATCCAGGGCGATCTTCGTTCCCATCTCGCCGTTGTACAGGAGGGCTGCCGCGGCCATGCGGTCGAGGTCCGTTCCCTTTCCGCCGGACTTGTTCTCCAGGGTGTCGCAGTAGGCGGCGGCGCTGTAGGCCATCCACTTGGCGGCCTTGTAGCCGCAGTACATGTCGGCCAGTTTCCCCTGGATGATCTGGAAGGAGGCGATCGGTTTGCCGAACTGCACCCTTTCCTTGGCGTATTTCAGCGAGAGCTCAAGGCAGCTCCTCTGGGACCCGAGGGTGCACCCGCAGAGCGTGATGCGCTCGGTGCAGAGGCCGGAGGTCAGCACGGCCACGCCCTTGTTCAGTCCGCCGACGAGCTGGTCCTCGGGGATCTCCATGTCCTCGAAGGTGATGAGGCCCGTGGGGGAGGTTCTCATACCCCACTTCTTGATCTTCTCGACGGAGAATCCCTTGGTCTTCTTGGGGTAGAACCAGAAGGTCGAGATCCCATGGGGCCCCTTCTCGGGGTCCGTCTTGGCGTAGAAGAGCATCACGTCGGCCACGGGGCCGTTGGTGATGAAGATCTTGCTGCCGTTGATGATGTAGCGGTCGCCCTTCTTGACGGCGCGGGTGGCCATGCTCATGGCGTCGGAACCGGCGTTGGGCTCGGTGATCCCGAGGCAGCCGATGTATTCGCCGGTGCAGGCTTTGGGAAGGATCTCCATTTTCTGCTTTTCCGGTGCGATTCTCCGGAAGTTGTCGAAGCAGAGGGTCTGGCTCGCGCCGACGGTCATGGAGAGGGCGTTGCTCACCCGGGCGATCGTCTCGTACACGAGCAGCGTCTCCACGTAGCCGAGGGCCGACCCGCCGTACTTTTCCTCGAAAACGATTCCGTTCACGCCGAGCTTGCCCAGTTCCTTGAAGAGATCCTTGGGCATCTCGTCCACTTCGTAGGCGTGTTCCATCTGGGGTTCGAGCCATGCCACGGCCCACTTGTATACGCTGTCCTCAAGCATTCTCTGTTCTTCTGTAAACGTAAAGTCCAACGCCATAGTTCATCTACCTCCCTTTGTTTTTTTGTATCCCAAAAAGCGAATTACGTGAATCTTCCCTTGAGCTGCATGGAACAGATTGCGCCTCCGCGTGGAGCAACTCGCATTTGGTTCTCTATATATTTGAAATGAAATAGGTTCTGAGGGGATCACCCGGAGCAGGGAAGGTCTCTTTTTGGCCCGCCTGAAAACTGGAGAGCGACCCGAAAACCCGTGAACATATATAAAATTGAGCGGTGGATGTCAAGGCGAAAAAAGGTTTTTTTGGGGATCTGAAATGCAGGAATTCCACCCCTGTGCGATCAGGGGTGTGCAGGCGGGACCTCCTGGGGAACCGGCGGGATTTCCGCGGGTCCCCGGGGCGCCCGGGAAGCGGAAGTCGCAGGGGCGTCTCCGGCGTCTTTTCAGGGCTCTGCGGCCAAAGAAAAGGGCGGCTTGATGCCGCCCTTTTCTTGTTTTTTTGGATGACACCGGTCACATGACCCCGTAGCCGATCAGAAGCGCGAAGAACGTCATAATGGCGCCCCACCAAAGAAGGGTGATCGTCGTATAGCCCATGATCTCCCTCGCGGAAAGACCGGCGAGCCCGAGAAGCGGCAGGGCCCAGAAGGGCTGGATCATGTTGGTCCACTGGTCACCCCAGGCCACCATCATGGCGGATTTCACCATGTCGATGTTCATCAGCCTGGCCGCCTCGACGGTGATCGGCCCCTGGACGGCCCACTGCCCGCCGCCGGAGGGGACGAACATGTTGATGATGCCCGCCGACCAGAACTGGAGCATGTAGAAGGTCTCCTTGGTGGAGACGGCCACGAACCAGTTGGCGATGACCTTGGCGAGCCCCGTACCGATCATGATCCCCATGATCCCGCCGTAGAGGGGGAACTGCAGGGCGATGCCGCCGCAGGATCGGATGGCGATGTTCATGGCCCGGACGTAATTGATGGGCTTCCAGTGGAGGATGACACCGAGGATGAAGAAGAGGAAGATTACGATGTTGAGGTTCAGGTCGAAGCCCTTCTTGATGAAGTGGTTGACGAGGTAGATCACGCCGAGGGCCGCGAAGATCAGGTTGATCATCCAGTTGTGATCGATCCACTCCGCAAGCGTCGGCTTGGCCGGCCTTTCCACCTCGACGGTCTCCCCGAGGAGCTCTTTCGCCCTTTCGGGGGAAATCGAGACGACGTCCTCCTCCTTGGGGTGGATCAGGTAGAAGACGATGGGGATCGAAAAGAGCATGACCGCGGCCGGGATGAGGTTCCAGGAGGCCAGGATGGTCTCCGAGATGGGCGTGACCTGGCCGGTGATCTTCTCGATCAGGTTCTGGGCGTGCTTGGGGGTGGCGATGAGAAGCGGGATGGAACCGGAGAACCCCATGTGCCAGATCCCCAGCCCCGCGTAGGCGGCGGCGATGAGGAGCGGGAAGTCCGATTTCCGCTGGCGGTTGGCGATCTCGAGGGCGAGGAACCCTCCCACGATGAGTCCGAACCCCCAGTTGATCCAGCCGGCCACGCTCGCCACGAACACGGTGATCATGGCGCCCTTCACGGGGGTCGTCGCAAACCCGGCCACCCAGTTCAGCATATTGCTCACCGGGCGCGTGAGGGCGAGGCAGTAGCCCGTCACGAGGATCAGGATCATCTGCATGGCGAAGGCGATGATCCCGTAGATGCCGTCACCCCAGGTCGTCACGACCTTCATGAAGTCGGAGGGCGTGAAAATGAGGGCCAGGATGCCTGCCAAAAGGGTCAGCAGGATGGCGAAAAGGTAAGCGTCGGGAAGATAATGACGCATGACATAGGTAAAGAATCCAGCCAATCTTCTAAGCATGACGAAACCTCCTCCTTTCCTATAAAATTGCGTACACTATAGCAAAAAAGGCTTCGATGGCAATAGAATTCTCAGAATTTTTTCAACCCTCCATGCGGGCGTTCCTCCCTGCGGGAACATCGGTCGATCCCCTCCATGACGTGGCTCAAAAAACCCACTTCTTTATTGCACATTCGGGCTCAATTGCTATAATACGCCCGGATTTCAGGCCCGGGTCGCAGGGAGTTCTGCAACCGATGAAAACGGCGGATCCGGCTCTGCTGAAGGAGCTGCAGAAACAGGTCGAAAAAAAGCTCAGGGAGCGGGAAATCTCCGTCCTCGAGTACTGGAGGGAGCGTCTCGAACGGATCGCCGCCATGAAACCGGAAGGGATCGCCTCCCTGCAGCTCGAGATCCGGAAGGTCTCCGACATGATGGCCAACCGGGTGAAGATTCTCAAACAAGAGACGGCGAAATGAAAGACATCGTCAATTTTCTCTTCGAAGTCGGCATGCTGAGCAAGACCCCGCGGACGGGGTTTCAGTTTCTGGGGTCCGGAAAAGAAAACGTCGCGGAGCACATCCTGAGAACCACGTACATCGGTTACTCCCTCTGCAAGCTCGAAAAGGGGGCGGACGAGCTGAAGGTGCTCAAGATGTGCCTCGTCCACGATCTGCCCGAGGCGAGGACGGGCGACACGAACTACGTGAGCAAGAAGTACGTGACCGTCGACGAGGAGAAGGCCGTCCGGGAACTGACGGAGACTCTCTTCTTCGGCGAGGAGATCAAGGCGCTCATCGACGAGTTCAACGGCAGGAAGACGAAGGAGTCCCTGATCGTCCACGACGCCGATCAGCTTGCCCTGATTTTGCAACTCAAGGAGTACGGTGACCTGGGGAACCGCTACAGCAAGGAATGGATCAAATTCGCCCGGAAGCGGCTGCACACGGCCACGGCGAAGAAGATGGTCGACACCATCCTCAAGACGGATTCGACCCAGTGGTGGTTCAAGGGCAAAAGCGACTGGTGGGTGAACGGGAATCGCAGACAGACCTTCGACGCAAAGTGAGGTGATCATGAAAAAAAGATGGGGGAGGCTCGGGTGGGTGCTTGCGGCGGCTCTTCTTCTCGCCGGCTGCGCAACGGAGCGCGAAAGGATGCAAAAGGCGAAGCTCCATATCGACATGGCGGCGGTCCAGATTCAGGCGGGGAATTACGCCTCCGGGCTCAAAGAGCTGATGGAGGCGGAGAAATTGACCCCCGATGACCCGAAGGTCCATTATCTTCTCGCCTACGCCTATGGCGGCAAGGGGATGAACGACGATGCGATCCGGGAGGCGAAGAGGGCCATCGAGCTGAAGCCCGACTACTCCGAGGCTCACAACTACCTGGGGACGCTCTATCACAATATGGGCCAGTACGACCGCGCGATCGAATCGTTCAACCGGGCCCTGGCCAACCCCCTGTATGAGACCCCTTCACTTCCGCTGTACAACATGGGCCGCGCCTATTTTCAGAAAGGGGACTATCTCGTGGCCCTCGCCAAGTTCGACGAGGCCGTCGTGAAGGAACCGCAAACGGCCATCCTGCCCCTGATCGAGAAGGACCGGGGTGCCGCCAGCCTCAAGGCCGGCTACACCAACAAGGCGATCACCCACTTGAAGAAGTCCATCGAGCTGGCCCCGAACCTCGTGGAGGCCCATTACTGGCTCGGTGAGGCCTATTGGACGCAGAAGAACCGCAGGGATGCCGCCGCCGAGTTCAGGACCGTCATCAAACTGGCGCCCGATTCAGAGCTCGCCAGGATGGCGAGGCAGAAACTCGATCGGCTCTGAGCGCCCGGGGTGCCCAGCGGTCCGCCGCTTGCCCGGAACGCCCCGGACAGCGATGGATCCCCAACTCTTCTTAACCGGTCCCGGGAAATACCATACGTAGGCGGAGTTTTTTCAAGTCGGGGTGAGGGGAGGTCGAATGGCCTCGAAGCGCCAGAGAAGGACATCGGAGGTCAAGGCGAAGAAAAAGAGAAAGACGCTCAAGCTCTTTCTCTTTCTTGCGCTCGTCGTGGTCTGCGGGGGTTTTCTCGCCTTCCTGTTCAAATCGCTGTCCGACTCGATCCTGCCGCTCTCACCGGGTGAGAAACGCGAGCGATGGAGCGTGGAGCTCTATTTCTCCGATTCCGGCGAGCGCTTCCTCGTGCCCGAGAAGAGACTCCTTGCCCGGCCGAAAACACTGAACGGACAGGCGGAGGAACTCGTCAAGGCACTCATGGAAGGGCCCCGGTCGAACCTCGTGAGGACCTTGCCTGAGGGCGTGCAGCTTCAGAGTGTCACCGTGGACAGGAGCGGGACAGCTCACGTGAGTTTCAACCGAAGGTTCATCGACGACCACCCGGGCGGGACGGCCAGTGAGATAGCGACCCTCTATTCCATGGCGAACACGCTCGCCCTGAACCTCCAGGAAATCAAGCGGGTCAAGTTCCTCGTCGACGGGAAGGAATTCACGACGATCAAGGGGCATGTCGACACCCGGGAACCCGTCCTGCCGGATCGAGAGTTGATCAAGAAGGGGTCGGCCGAGGGCTGACCCCTTTTCCTTGCCCCTTCCGACGGGCCGTCGCCGGCGGTCGGGTGGAAGCCCTGCGGGCCCGTCGAACATCGAGAACCCTTCACAGTTCCGAGGTGAACCGGCATCCATGGCATCGAAGGTCAAGCTGTCGCGCATCAGGAACATCGGGATCGTCGCGCACATCGACGCGGGAAAGACGACGGTCACAGAGCGGATCCTCTATTACACGGGCCGCTCCTACAAGATGGGAGAGGTCCATGACGGGGAGGCCGTGATGGACTGGATGCCCCAGGAGCAGGAGCGGGGGATCACCATCACCTCCGCCGTGACCACCTGTGACTGGCGTGGTTGTGAGATTCACCTCATCGATACGCCCGGTCATGTGGACTTCACGATCGAGGTCGAGCGAAGCCTCCGGGTGCTCGACGGCGCCGTCGTCGTTTTTTCGGCCGTCGAGGGGGTGGAGCCCCAGTCCGAGACGGTCTGGCACCAGGCGGACAAGTATGGCGTTCCCAAGATCGCCTTCATCAACAAGATGGACAGGGTCGGCGCGGATTTCTTTCGCGCCGTCGGGATGATGAAGGAGCGGTTTCTCTCCGTGCCCCTGCCGATCCAGCTGCCCTACGGCGAAGGGGAGAATTTCTCCGGCGTCGTGGATCTCATCCGGAGGAAACTGATCGTCTGGCGGGCGGAAACCCTCGGGGCGACCTTCGATCGGCTCGAGGTCCCCGGGGATGTCGCCGCCGATGTCGACCGGCATCGGGAGAAGATGATCGAAACCCTCGCGGAGGTCGACGACGAAACGGCCGATCGATACCTCTCCGGGGCGGAGGTCAAGGAGGCGGAGATTCTGGAGGCGATCCGCCGGGCGACGATCTCGCTCAAGCTCGTTCCGGTGCTCTGCGGTTCGGCCTTGCGCAACCGCGGTGTCCAGCCCGTCCTGGATGCCGTGGTCGACTTCCTGCCGTCCCCCCAGGACATCCCCCCCGTGGAGGGCTTCAACCCCAGGACCAAGAAGGGCGAAACCCGGCTGTGCAGGGAAGATGCCCCGTTCTGCGGCCTGGCCTTCAAGGTCAGCATGATGGAGGGTCGGAAGAACACCTTTGTGAGGATCTATTCCGGCCGACTGAAGGCCGGGCAGGAAGTCTACAACGCGACGAGGGGAAGGAAGGAAAAGATCGCCCGACTGCTGAAGGTGCACGCCAACAAGCGCGAGAGAATCGACACCGCCGGCGCCGGCGACATCATCGCCGTCGTGGGCCTGAAGGACACCGTCACCGGGGACACCATTTGCGACGAGGGTCACCCCATCGTTCTGGAGCCCATCGGGGTCTATGAACCGGTCATCAGCCAGGCGATCGAGGCGAAGACACCGGCGGACCAGGAAAAGCTGCAGCCGGCCCTGGAGAAGCTCATGGAAGAGGACCCGACCCTCCGTTTCAAATACGAGGACGAAACGGCACAGACCGTCATCTCCGGGATGGGGGAGCTCCACCTCGAGATCGTCATCGACCGCCTGACCCGGGAGTTCAACACGCGGGTCAACGTCGGCAAACCGCGGGTGGTCTACCGGGAGACGATCGAGAGGAGCGCCGAGGCGGAGGCGCGATTCGAGAAGGAAATCGGAGAGAGGAAACACTTCGGGCACGTGAAGCTCCTCCTGGAACCGAACCGGCGGGGCGGAGGCATCGAGATCATCAACGAACTCCGCACCGAGGATGTCCCGGCCGAGTTTCACGGGGCCATCGAGGAGGGCATCGGGGAGGCGCTTCTGAGCGGGGTGGCGGCCGGCTACCCCGTGATGGATGTGCGGGTCCGCATCATCGGCGGATCCTTCAGGGAGGGAGAGGCCAGTGCCGTGGGTTACAAAATCGCGGCCTCCACGGCCGTGAAAGAGGGGTGCTCGAAGGCCGGCCCCGTGCTGCTCGAGCCGATCATGAAAGTGGACATCATCATGCCGAGCGAATTCATGGGGGAGGTCATCGGCGATATCCATGCAAGGAAGGGCGAGATCCAGTCCGTGGAGCCGAAGGGTCCGATCAGCGAGGTCAAGGCCCGGGTGCCCCTCCGGGCCCTCTTCGGGTATTCCACGGATGTCCGATCCCTGACCCAGGGACGGGCCACCTTCACGATGCAATTTTCCGAATATGACCGGACCTGACGCAGAGGGATTGAAGGGATGATCCGTCGACCCGGCGGTCGACGGCCGGCGACGTCAACAATCAGGAGAGAGAGCCATGCCCGCGGATACGGAAAAGCAGACGGGGGGCCCGCTGACGCGGACTTCCTCGGCCTTTTCCATCGACAAGGATCTCTTGATCAAGAGCATCCTCCGCATCAGCACGTTTTTGACCGCACCATCGAGCGTCGAGGACATCCTGAGCAAGATCCTCGATGAGGCCGTCGACGCCATGGGATTCGACCGGGGGATCATCCTGCTTCTGGACGAGCCGAAAGAGAATCTCATCACGAAGGTCGTGAAGAACTACAGCCCCGAAGAGGCCGTGAGGGCTTTCAGCATCCCCCTCAACCTCAGGAAGCATGACAGTTTCGAGACCCGGGTGGCCAAGACCGGGCAGTACATCGCGCTCGAGGATTCGGAGACGGATCCGCGGCTGACCGACGCCGACCGCAAGATCTCCAGTTTTTACAAGAGAGGATCGACGTTTTACGCCCCCCTCAAGATCGAAAACGACATCATCGGGATCATCGCCGTCTGGACGAAGTACAAAACAAGGCTCTCCCCGGAGGAGATCGACATCCTGCTGACCTTCGCAAACCAGGCCAGCATCATCATCCACATCATGAGGCTCTTCGAGAACGACCGGGAAAAGATCCAGCAGCTCATGCTGCTGCAGGAGGCGGTTTCCCAGTTCAATGCGAGCACGGCCCTGGAACAGGTCCACGAAATCCTCATCCGGAACGCCCTGAAGATCGGGGGGGCCGAGAGGGCGCTGATCTATTTCCTCGACATCGAGAAGAAGCGCTGCTTCATCAACGACGGTGAACAGGTATTCATCGACGACCGGAACGACTACTACGAGAAGATCGATCGCACGATCATCAAAAAAGCCCTCGAGACGAATGCCGTCGCGCTCTCATCAGACGGTGATGCTGAACGTTCGGGGAACGGCGACCGGCTCTTCGAGGACTGCGGCGTCGCCATCGCCCTTCCGCTTACCGTGAAGGACCGTTTCCGGGGAGCGCTCTACCTGGCCAAGAGGGAGGGGTCCTTTACCAGAGGCCAGGTGAATGTCCTCGATATTCTCGTCAACAACGCCGCCACGGCTTACGACAACGCCATCATGCACTCCCTGCTGTCGATCGAGGCGAAATCGCTCAAGACGGAGGTCGAGAAACTCAAGGAGAGGGAGGATACCCTGCTCGGCTTCGACAATATGCTCGGGACATCGAAGAAGATGGTCGGTATCTTCCACGTGGTTGAGGAGGTGGCCCGGCACGACACCAATGTCCTGATCCAGGGTGAAAGCGGCACCGGCAAGGAGCTCGTGGCCCGGGCCATCCACAGACGGAGCAACCGGAGCGCCAAGCGCTTCGTCGACGTGAACTGCGCCGCCATCCCCGGCACGCTGCTGGAAAGCGAACTTTTCGGCTATGAGGCCGGCGCCTTCACCGATGCCAAGCGGAAAAAGATCGGGCTTCTGGAGTATGCCAGCGGCGGCACCATGTTCCTCGATGAGATCGGGGAGATGAGTCTCCCCCTGCAGGCGAAGTTTCTGAGGATGCTCGAAGACGGCTATATCCGCAGGCTCGGCGGTACGGAAAACATCCCCGTGGATGTCCGTTTCATCTTCGCCACGAACAAGGACCTGTCAAAAATGATCGGAGACGGCTCCTTCCGGGAAGACCTGTACTACCGGGTGAGCGTCGTCCCGATCCAGCTGCCGCCGCTGAGGGAAAGGCAGGACGACCTCATCCTGCTCGCCCGTTTCTACGTGGAGGAGTTCAACAAGAAGTTCAACAAGAAGGTGAAGGGCTTCAGCAAGGAGGCCGAGGAAATCCTCAGGCGCTATACCTGGCCCGGCAATGTGCGGGAACTCAAGAACATCATCGAGCGCATCATGATCCTGCGCAATGTAGGGACATACATCACCGAGGAGAATATCCCTGCGGAGATCAAGCTGGCCGGCGCTCAGGCAGGGGCAGGGCGGGAAGAGGATGCATGGATATCGCTCCTGTCCTCACAGGGCCTGGACTACAAGGAGGAAACGGAAAACCTGTCGAGAAAAATCAGGGGGAAAATCATATTGAGGGCTCTTGAGCTGAGCGGGGGGAACAAGTCAAGGGCTGCAAAGCTTCTCAGGATATCCCGCTACACCCTGCTGAGGGAATTGAAGAAACTCGATGTAAAGGCAAACAACGGCCCTTAAGGTGTGTGCGCTAACCGAACTATGCGTTCGTTAATCGCACATCGCTCGGATCTATGCAGACACGCATTCTCCACGAAACATCCCAAAAGTATGTGCGTATGTCGCACATATTCAAAATTCCATTTGACGTCCGTTTCTTCGATAATCATTGAAAATAAATGGGTTTTCATTCTGGCATTCATTTTGCTTAATAAAATGACGACAACAGCAGAAGAAAGGTTCTTTCGAATCAATTGAGTTAAAAAATCGGTGGATGGTTTTCCGTTCCCTCCTTTCCATCCACCGACCCCCCATAAAAGCGTTGGGAGTCAATCAAGACCTCTCTAACTCATATCAACCGGTGGGTAGTCGGGAGTTGCTACCCACCATTTTTTTTGTCTGATTCACTCTTTCTTCTTCAGAGCCTGCCTTCTGCTTTGAGCCTCTCCAGACCGGCCCGTATCTCCGGCATCGCTTCCCGGGCGGCTTTCTCCCCTTCGAGGACCGCCGCATGGCGTTTGGTGAAGTCCGTCGATCCGATGTGGCCGACCCTGGGCTTGATGATGACATCCGCCCTGGCGAGCTGGCTCTGGGAGATCCTGGCATACATCACCGTGACGGCCTGAATCATGGTGTCGATCGTGCCCTGGGGAGGGGTGTTTTCGATGTTGGAGGAGATGTCGACGGCGATCACGAAATCTGCCCCCATCTTTCTCGCGCAGTCGACGGCCACGGGGCTGACAATGCCGCCGTCGACGTAGTAACGCCCGTCGATCACAACAGGCTTGAAGACCCCTGGGATGGAACAGCTCGCGCGGACGGCCATACCCGTATCACCCCGACCGAAGGCGACCTCCTCGCCGCTTTGCAGGTCCGTCGCCACGGCATAGAAGGGGATCCTGAGTTTTTCCATGGGGGTGTTCTGAAGGATCGAATTGACATAGGCGGTCAGCTTTTCACCCTTGATGAAGCCGTTGTCGGGAACCGTGAAATCGATCACATCCGTCTTCTCAAGGTGAAAGGACATTTCCTGGAGCTGGAAGGCGTTGAAACCGTGGGCGTAAAGGCTGCCCACAAAGCTGCCTGCACTCGTCCCGACAATCATGTGGACGGGCACCTGGTTCGCCTCCAGGACCTTGATCACGCCGACGTGGGCAAAACCCTTGGCGGCGCCGGCCCCCAGGACGAGGGCCACCCGTGCCGGCTTCGACGGCGGCGGAGCCGTCCGGAGGGCGCAGGATACAAGGGCCATGCCGATGGCCGTGAGAGCGAGATAGAGAAGAAGCTTCTCAAGATGTCTGGGCTGCATGAATGCATCTCCTTCAAAGAAAAAACCGAGCACCCCGGTCGGGGGATACTCGGTTTTTCCAATAATGCAGTCAATATGCTTATCGTGATTCTACTTCTTTGCCGGTGCCGGTGCTGGTGCCGGTGCCGCCGGTGCCTTTTCGCCTGGCTTCTCGGGTGCCGGGGCTGCAGGTGCGGGTGCCGGAGCAGGAGCAGGAGCAGGTTTCTTCTCCTCTGCCTTCTGGCAGCCGATAAAGGAGAACGTGAACAGCAGGGTCAGTGCGAGGATGAATGTGAATACCTTCTTCATTATTGTCACCTCCTTTTAATGTTACCCTTTTTCAGGGTAAGTCTGTCATTCGACGGAAGCAGTTAACACATGGCCGTTCCCTTGTAAATAGAAAAAAAAACGGTAAAAGCGCCCTGAAATCAATCATACATTGAATCTGAAGTATACGATGTCACCGTCCCGGATCACGTAATCCCTTCCCTCGATATGGAGGAGACCCTTTTCCCTGACGGCCTGCAGGGTGCCGGCCCGGATGAAGTCGTCGTAGTGGGCGACCTCGGCCCGGATGAAGCCCCTCTCCATATCGCTGTGGATTTTCCCCGCGGCCTCCGGGGCCCTGGTCCCCCTCTTGACGGTCCATGCGCGCAACTCGGGGCCGACGGTTGTGTAAAAGGTGATCAGATCGAGGAGTTCATATCCCGCCCGGATCAGCTTCTGAAGCCCCGACTCCTCGAGGCCGAGATCGGCAAGGAAATCCCTCTGCTCTTTCTTGTCGAGTTTGGCGATCTCCATTTCCATATCCCCGCAGATGGCGATCGCACGTGTCCCTGCCCTGCGGGCGTATTCCTCCACCTGGCGGATGTAAACCCCGTCCTCCTTGAGGACCGCCTCGCTGACGTTGGCGACATAGAGGACTGCTTTGTCCGTGAGGAGGTGGAGCTCCCGGGCCAACTCGGCGTCCTGGTCCGACCTGGGGACGCTCCTGGCCATCTGACCCCTGCCCAGGGCGCTCGCCAATTTGGAACAGAAATCGAACATTCGCCGGGCTTCCTTGTCACCCGACTTGGCCGCCTTCTCGACTTTGGCCATCCGGCGCTCCAGCGTTTCGAGATCGGCCAGGATGAGCTCGGTGTTGACGATCTCGATGTCGCGGACGGGGTCGATGGGACCGTAGATGTGGGCGATGTCGGGGTTGTCGAAACAGCGGACGATGTGGACGATGGCGTCCACCTCGCGGATGTGGCCCAGAAACTTGTTCCCGAGCCCCTCGCCCTTGCTGGCGCCCCGGACGAGGCCGGCGATATCGACAAACTCCATGGTGGTGCAGGTCACCTTGGGGGGATGGATGATCTTTGCGATCTTCTCGAGTCGCTCGTCGGGTACGGGGACGCAGCCGGTGTTGGGGTTGATGGTGCAGAAGGGGTAATTCGCCACTTCCGCCCCGGCGGCGGTGAGGGCGTTGAAAATGGTGGATTTTCCCACATTGGGAAGTCCGATGATGCCGCAATTGAAGCCCACGATGGAAAACACCCGGGGGGAATGGATGCCGCCCTGCAGCACGGGGCTGCGGTGGAGCCGCTGAATCGTGCTCGACGATTGGCTGAGGCTATTGATTTTTGGTAGGCCTGTCAAGACCTTTGTTTCCCGGCCTTTCCCCAAAAAAAGGGGGCCGGATGGATATCCGGCCCCCAGACCAAACAGATCTCGAAGTAATCGAATTACTTCTCCACGGGGATCCTCATCGCGTAGAAGGAACGGTACACGAAGACGAGGGCGACGAGGAGGAAGATCCCGCCGACCCATACGGCTGAATCCTTCATGGCCGGTTCGATGGCGATCTCCATGGCGAGCAAACCGAACAGCGTCGTGAACTTGATGATCGGATTCATGGCCACGGAGGAGGTGTCCTTGAAGGGATCACCGACGGTGTCGCCGATGACGGCGGCGGCGTGCAGGGGAGTCCCCTTTTCCTTCAGGTCCACTTCCACCACCTTTTTGGCGTTGTCCCAGCAGCCGCCCGTGTTCGCCAGGAAGATGGCCTGGAAGAGGCCGAAGACGGCGATCGAGATCAGGTAGCTGATGAAGAACGACGTGGACTCGGGGCCTCTCACCGGCGCGGAGAGGAACGCGTAGGCCAGCGCGAAGCAGAAGATGGCGATGAAGATGTTGAACATACCCATCTGTGCGTAGACGGTGCAGATCCGGACCACTTCCTTGGAACTTTCCGTTGATGCGGCCAGGGTCGCCGAATCATCGAGTTTGATGTTTCTCTTGATGTACTCCACGGCCTTGTAGGCGCCCGTGACGACCGCCTGGGTGGAGGCGCCGGTGAACCAGTAGATGACCGCGCCGCCGCTGATGAGTCCCAGGATCGTCCAGGGGTTGAGCAGGTTCAGGATCATCTCGGGCTGGACGCCCAGGGCCTTCTTGAGCAGCAGGATGAGCGAGAAGATCATCGTCGTGGCGCCGACGACGGCCGTGCCGATGAGAACGGGCTTGGCGGTGGCCTTGAAGGTGTTCCCGCAGCTGTCGTTTTCCTCCAGGTAATGCTTGGCCACGTCCATGCGGGGCTTGAATCCGAAAGATCCCTGGATCTCGCTTTCCACGTTGGGGATCGCCTCGATGAGGGAGAGCTCGTAGATCGACTGGGCGTTGTCCGTCACGGGGCCGTAGCTGTCGACGGCGATCGTGACGGGTCCCATGCCGAGGAAGCCGAAGGCCACGAGCCCGAAGGCGAAGACGGAGGGGTAATCCATGAACTTATCCAGCCCCAGCGTGCTGGTCAGATAGGCGACCAGCATCAGGCCGCAGATCGCCATGCCGATCCAGAAGGCGCTGAAATTGCCGGCGACGAAACCGGAGAGGATGTCGAGCGACGCACCGCCTTCACGGGCGGCCGTGACGACCTCGGCGCAGTGTCTGGAGTTGAAGCTCGTGAAGACCTTGACGAGCTCGGGGATCAAAGCCGCCGCCAGGGTGCCGCAGCTGATGATGACGGAGAGCTTGATCCACAGGTCGTCCGGGTAGCCCCCCAGCTGCCACTTGCTGACGAGGAAGGTCATGAGGATCGAGATGATGGAGGTGATCCAGACGAGCGAAGTCAGAGCCGCCTCGAAGTTCACCTTCTCCTTCTCGCCCCAAAGAGAGGTGGTGACACCCTTATTGATGAAATAGGCCCCGATGGAGGTGACGATCATGAGAACCCTCATGATGAAGATCCAGACAAGCAGTTCCGCCTGGTACTGCGGCAGGCAAGCCAGCACGATGAAGCTGATCAGGGCGACGCCGGTCACGCCGTAAGTCTCGAAACCGTCGGCGGTGGGACCGACGCTGTCGCCGGCGTTGTCACCCGTGCAGTCGGCGATGACGCCGGGGTTGCGGGGATCGTCTTCCTTGATGGTGAAGACGATCTTCATGAGGTCGGAGCCGATGTCGGCGATCTTGGTGAAGATACCGCCGCAGATACGCAGGGCCGAGGCGCCGAGCGACTCGCCGATGGCGAACCCGATGAAGGCGGGCCCGGCCACGTCGCGGGGCATGTAGACCAGGATGAAGAGCATCATGATGAGCTCGACGCAGACCAGGAGGACGCCGATGCTCATGCCGGCCATCATGGGTATGTCATGGAGCTTGATGGGCTTTCCCTCGAGGGAGGCAAAGGCCATGCGTGCGTTGGCCAGCGTGTTCATTCGGATCCCGAACCAGGCCACCCCGTAAGAGCCCGCGATGCCGATCACGGTCCAGATGAGGACCAGGGCCACGTTCGCCGTTGTCATATGGACGAGAAAGCCGAAGTAATAAATGATACAGGCCGAGATGAAGGCAAGGAGGATCAGGAGGAATTTCCCCTGCTGGATCAGGTAGGTCTTGCAGGTCTGGAAGATGACATCCGCCACATCGAGCATGGATTTGTGCGCCGGAAGAGCCTTGACCCTGATATACATCCACAGCCCGAAGCCCATGCCGAGGAAGCAGACCAGGAATCCGTAAATCAGCAGGTTGTGCTGTGCCGGCGTCAGCGGGGGAATGACCAGTTCCGCTTCACTTGCGAAAAGCGGTGTCGCCAGAAACAAAACAGCAAGCGACAATGCCATCGCACTCATCGTTTTTTTAAGTTTTGCACTCATCATCCCTTCTCCTTTGATAAATGATTGATCTACGAGGAAATGAAATCATTTCTCGTCCCCTTTTAAAGCCGCCGTGACATAACAGATATTCCCTCTTTTGTCAAAGTTTTTTATCGACAGGGAAGGCAAGGGTGAGCACGGTGCGGGGATAAGTGAAAAAGGTTGTCGTTTCCGTTCGTTAGGGATGGTCACCGGTGCCGT
>FWPV01002205.1_pt1 | contig 49041 bp, 48 predicted proteins | sample 2228371 | NCBI WGS metagenome assembly FWPV01 (sample SAMEA103939776, study PRJEB20133) | metagenome | reverse complement strand
CCCCTACACATCACCGCCAAAGCCGCCTGACGATGGCCCACGGCCACAGCCGAAATTACACCACCTTGACGGACGCGACCTCATCGATTGAAAATGTGGGGTATGGACCCAGGATCAGTTCGACGGTTTTCTTCGTGCCGGCGACAACGCGCTTGAAGCGCCACTGCTTTTTGGCGGGTCCAGCGACGATAACGGAAAGGCCCGGGACTTCCCGGTCGGGCAGCGCGCCGCTCTTCAGCCGCTCGATATGGGCGGGGGTCAGAATTACACTTTTGGTCATAGTAACCTCGAGGCGATCGAGGCCATGAAACACTCGCGAAAATTCTCGCGAAACTTGTGTCCAAACGGGTCCAAATCTGACGTGAGTTGTCCAAATAACTCACTTCTGGACAGCTATTCGTAACCATTGGAACGACCTCGATGAATGGCAGAAAACTGCCGGAAATGCGAGGTTTGAAGATGATTCGCGATGGTAGCGGAGGAGGGATTCACACGAAAAACATAAGATACTGATTTATAACAACGTTCTTGATCGTCGTGCCGATAATTCCGCTCAATCCACCCCCAATTTTACCCCTTCGCGACAGGCCGTGCCGAAATATCGACAGGCCGACATGCGCGATCCCTGCTACGCCCGAGAACGCGGCTGTTTACAGTGTGATCGCAGAAAGGACCGCAGACTATCGACAAACACCACGGTTGCACGGCCGACCTTGGCTGCCTCGATGTCGCCGGAAGCGATGAGCTGGTAGATCTTGGATTTGCTGAGCCCCGTCATCCGTACTGCGTCGGGAATGCGAACGCTTATCGGCCCAATCGGGGGCGCGTCGTCGCCATTCGTTGCAGGCTGCCGGGCCGACATCGGACTATTTCTTACGTGCCCGGCTGAACGAGCGGTCGCTCGCCAGGAAGCCGCTAAGCATGAATGGAATGAGGTCCGGTACGGACTCGCGTCGGCCGTAGGCCGCCTCATAGGCCTCGGCGTAGTCGTTCAGCGCTTCGATGAGATCCGGCATGACGTTGATCGTGATCTTAACCGGCGTCCGATCGGGCAGCCTTGGCAGCTTCAAATCAGCCATGACGGCCTCCCCAGGGTCCGGGCAATATGATGTCTTTGTGCACGACCACCCGTAGCGGCCAGCCGGGGCGAACGCGCAAGGTCGGCTGGATATTGAGATTGCGCGTGACGAGCTGATCGCTGGCGCGCGCGCCGCTCTGCTGCGCTGACTCGCGGATCGCCCGGACAAGGTCGCTTTCGGTGCTGCCGAAGCTCAATTCAGTGCCGACGCCCAGCAATGTCGACAGGGCGACGCCCTTCAGAAGCTGCCAAGTATGCCGGTCGATCCGGTCGGACAGACCCGCATAGCCCTGCGTATCGGTCGCCGGCACATTGTCGATACGAATCGACGAGCCGTCGGGCAGGATGATCCGCTGCCAGACGACCAGCGCACGGCTCTGCCCAAACGCTACAACGCTGTCGTAGCTGCCGATCAGCCGCGATCCTTGCGGAATGAGCAGACCGCGCCCGGTCACACTGTCATAGACGTTCTCCGTGATCTGCGCGGTGACGAGCCCGGGAAGATCCGAGTTGAGCCCGGTTATGAGGCTCGCGGCAATGATGCTGCCGGCCTGCAAGATCCAAGGCGATACGGACTGCGCCAGCGCGTGCGGATTGATGTCGTCGTCGCGATTGGCGCGGCCGACCAATTCGTTCTTGCGCCCCTGGGCGTTAGGATCTCGGTCAGGGTCGAGGAGCGGCTTGGCAGTCTCGGCCGATGCTGGCGGAACACTTGCATCGGTAGTCACCGGTGCAGGGGCGGCGGCGCGACCGCCGCCCGCCAATTGCAGCATGACGCCAGACTCGCGTGCGGCCTTCTGCTCAGCGGCGATGCGCTGGCGCTCGGCTTCGGCTTCCTGCGCGGCCCGGCTCACCGCATCGGCAGCGGGGTCAGGGGGAACCATCCCGCCAAGCTGCCGCTGGCGCTCGAGGATCGGCCGCCCGAGATCACCGGGAAGCGGTGGCCCGAGCTTCGGCACGTCGCCATAGCTCGTCGGCGCGCCCGCGAGCGCATCAGGCGGCGCCTTCGCGCCAACCAGCTTTTCATCGCTTGGTGCGATCAGGCTCAGGGTCGCGGGCTTGAGCGCCAGCCAGGCGACGCCGATGATCGCGGTCGAGCCGGCGGCAGCGATGGCGACGATCGCACCGCGGCGAAAACGGGTGACGCGGCCCGGCGCCGCGCGCAGAACGAGCGTTTCGGGGTCGGCTTTGGGCGCCGCGATCGGCGCGGAAGAAGCGGTTGGATCGGTCACGCGCCCCTCCCGGCCTTGCGCTGCCGGCTCTTCGGCTGGGCGGCGGTGATACGGACAATCTGCTGTTTCTTGCCGCCAAGGCGCAGCTCGGCGACACCGAACAGGCGGTCGACCACATAATAGCGGCCGGCGACGCGATAGTTGACGAGCTGGGCCTCGCCATCCTCGCCAATCACGAACAGCGGGGGCGCCTCACCCACGGCGATCGCGGGCGAGAACTCGATGTAGGTCTGCCGCCCATCGTCGAACGCGCGCAGCGGCCGCCAGGCCGGCTTGTCGCCCGAGATCGCATAGTTGAAGTTGAGGCTTTCGACCGAGAGGCCCGACGCGATCGGCGTCGCCGCCACGGCTGCATCCCGCTGACGCCGGAGCGCGATCAGCTCGTCATGTGGATAGGTCCAGGAGATCGCCGCCATCGCGGTCGCGGGCGTGCTTTCGAGCTGGAGATGGTAGGTCCGGCGATCGGTAGCAATGACAAGGTTTGTGCGTAGGCCCGCCGAAAACGGCTTGACGAGGATGTGCACGCGCTTGCTTTCGCCGATGCCGCTGGTGGTATCGCCGACAGTCCAGCGCACGGTGTCGCCGGCGGCGACGGACACAATCGTTTCGCCCGGCTGCAAGGCAATGTCGGTGATGCGCTCGGGCGCGGCATAGAGCCGGTAGAGCACGCCTTCCGCCCAGGGATAGACCTGGACGGCATATATATATCCCGCGCTCGACGGCTCGCGCAGTGCCGCCCGGTTGGCGGCAGTGACGCGCGCGGTCGGTGACGCGGGTTCGCGGCTCTGCGCAGCGGCGGGCATGGCAAGCGCCATCGCGCTCGCCGCCAGGATGAGGGCACGGATCATTGGTCGGTCCTTTCGGGGGATGGTGCGGCTGCGGGTTGAGCAAGGGTCGGATCGAGCGGCGAGCCCAGCGGAATGTCGGCGGGCGGCGCGACCGGGAGTGATTGTGCGGGATCGGGCACGGCCGATGGTTGCGGCGAAGGTGGCCGGTCCTGCGGCGTTTCCAGTTCGCGGCTCCAGTCGATCGCGTCAACATAGAGACCGAGCGGGTTTTTTCGGAGCACATCGGCCGAGCGCGGCGGCTTGATCTTCACCGTGAGCATCGCCGTCCAGCGTGACGTGCTGGCGAGGCTTCCCCGCTCATATTGCTGCTCGGTCCATTTGACCTGGAAGCTCGTATCTGACGCGCGGACGATGCTCGTCACCTGCACCGAAACCGTCTTGCGCCCGACATCGGCGAACGGATTGGAGGTGCGGGCATATTCGCCGAGGAACAGTGACGCACGTTCGGTCGCGAAATCATAGGCTGATAGCCAGTTTTCACGCATCAATACCGGATCGAGCGAGCGCGCTCGAACGCCGGTGATGAACCGGCCGAGGAACCATGCGATCTGCGGATCGGTCGGCCGATAGTCCTTGGCGGCAGGCGCGACGGCCTGTGCTTGCCCGAGTGCATCGACCTCGACCACATAGGGCACGACGCGGCTTTGCATCGATTGCCAGACCAGCGCGCCCGACAGACCAGTGGTCAGGAACAGGCCGCCGAAGGCCATCAGCCGCCAGTTCTTCGCCTGTGCGCGAGCCGAGCCGATACGCTCATCCCAAAGCTGGCCCGCTCGTTGGTAGGGTGTCTCGGGTTCGGGCGTTCGCCCATAGCGCTGCAATGCGCGTCGAAATTTCATCGCTCAGTCCCTTTCCTTGATGTCTGGAGTGGCGCCAGCGCCGCCGCGGTCGCCGCCCTGGATTGCGTGGATCGCCATCTGACGGCGGTGGCGAGCATTCTGGCTGGCATGAAGCTTCTGCGCCCAGGCGGGTGTTCCTTCAGCTGCGCCTGTCGGCGCGGCTGCGGGGGCGCCGCCGCCGGCACGGGTGCTTCCTGCTTCCCATGCGGCGCGCTGCCCACGATCGGCGGCAGCGCTAACGCCGAGACCGCCGCTCATCCGGTTGGCAGCCGCGCCGCGCATGGCGGTCGCAACGCCGCCGAGGCCCGCGCCGACGCTGGTCGAGCCCGAGGTTTCCTGCCCGAGCTTGTAGGCGGTGGATGCGGCAGACCCCATCGATGTACCGGCGCGGATCGCGCCGAGACCGGCCCCCGCGAGACCGCGTGCCGCGCCGACGGCGCCAGCGCCTGCCATCGCAAGACCTCCGCCGGCAAGCGCGGTAGTGGCGATCACCGATCCGGCGCCGAGCTGCGGCGCGCCGGCGACGAGGCCGGATGCGATTCCCGGGCCGAAGATGGAGAGGCCAAAGATCGCGAGGCTCGCGAGCATCAGCGACACGGCCTGTTCGATCGACACCTCGTCGCCGGTGATCGCACTGGTGAAGTCGGCGAAATAGTTAGAGCCGATGCCGACGATGACCGCGAGCACCATGACCTTGATGCCCGAACTGACGACGTTCCCGAGCACCCGTTCGGCGAGGAACGACGTGCGGTTCCACAGCGCAAAGGGCACGAGCACGAAGCCGGCGAGCGAAGTGAGCTTGAATTCGAGGATTGTGATGAAAAGCTGGATCGCGAGGATGAAAAAGGCGGCGATGACGACGACCCAGGCGATCACCAGCACGGCGATCTCGATGAAATTGTCGAAGAAGGCGATCGGGCCAACCAACTCCTTCGCCTGCTCGAGGAGCGGCCATGCTGCCTCGAAGCCGGTCCCGGCCAGCTTGCCGGGTCGCAATAAATCGTCAGCCGTAATCGCGCTGCCCCCTGCGGTGAGGCCGAGGCCGGCGAAGCTGCGAAAGATGATATCGGACAGTGTCGAGAAGCTGTTGAGGATCAGGGCGAAGACGCCGACATAGAGGATCTTCTTGAGGAACTTGGCGATGACGTCGTCTTCGCCGCCGAGCGCCCAGAACAGCCCGGCGAGAGTGATGTCGATGCCGATCAGGATCGTGGTCAGGAAACCGACGTCACCGCCCAACAGGCCGAACCCGCTGTCGATGTAGGAGGCGAAGGCCTCCATGAACTGATCGATGACATTCAGGTCATCCATATGGGCGGGTTCCTGCTTGAAGTTGAAAGGTGTCGCGGGGACCGGCGGCCATGAGAGGGGCAAGCCCTACGGCCCCCGCGACGAGACAGGTTCGGACCGGGGGGAGCTGGGGGCGCGGTCCTCGCCTGCCTCAGCTCATTGGCGTGGCGTGTAAGCCTTGCCGTCGCCGAGGAAGCGGCGCGTTGACTCGCGTGCCTCGCGCGCGATCTGGCCCCGCTGCGCCTGCTCGACCGATTCCGCCCGGAACTGCGCCGCCATCATTTGCTGAAGCTGGAGCTGCTGCTTGGCGGTGAGCGCGAGAAGCTGGTTCGTGGCCTGCTGCGCCTGAAGCGAGCCTTCCGCGCCCTGGCTGCGCGCGACGATGTCGGCGAGCGCCTGCGTGTCGCTCCGTACGTTGTCGACGATGCGGTTCTGGACCCCCATCGTCTGGCGAAACGCGGACATTGCGGTATCGAGTTGATCGCGTGCGCGAGCCACACGCTGATCGCGGCGGAACACCTGATCGAACTCCTGCGGGTAGAGCTGGCGGAAGCGCTCGTCGAGCTGATCGATGCGGAAGTCGACGCCCTGCGCCTGGCCCATGAGCTGGTCGATCTGCTGGAGGCGCTGGCGAAGCTCCTGAAGTTGCGGGAAATCGATCCTGGTGAGGTTTTTGCCCTGGTTGATCAGCATTTGCGCTTCGTTCTGGAGGCTCTGGATCTGGTTATTGATCTGGGCGAGCGTGCGCGCGGCGGTGAGCAGGTTTTGCGAATAGTTCGATGGATCGAACACGCTGAGCTGGGCCGCGACGGGCGTCGAGGTCAACGCGATGCCGATACCGAGCGAGCCGACGGCGCCGAGCGCGAGAGCAGAGAGGCACGCATATTTGCGGATAGGGATACGGGGCACGGGAAATTACTCCTTGTCTTCTGGGGGGCGGGCGGCAGGGTGACGCCCAAGCAGGTCGGCCGCCCAATCGAGGCCGGCTTGGGAGAGAAAGGTCGCGGCGAAGTCGGCCTGGCCCTTTTCGGCCAGCACCGCGTCTATGCGCTTCTGGCTGTCGGGATCGGACGCGCCGCACAACGCCAGCGCGATCGGGCCTAGCCCAAGCTCGAACAGCCGGTTGCCGCGCGCTGATTGCAGATAATATTGCCGCTTGGGCGTCGCGCGGCTGACCAGTTCGATCTGGCGCGCGTTGAGACCGAAGCGGACGTAGGCCGTCTGGCCCTGCGGCTCGATCGCCCGATCATTGGGCAGCAAGATGCGCTGCGGACAGCTTTCGATGATGGCCGGCGCGATCGTGCTGTCGGCGATATCGGCTAGGCTCTGTGTCGCGAACACGACGCTGACGTTCTTCTTGCGCAGCACCTTCAGCCACTCACGAATGCGCGCGGCGAACAGCGGGTGGTCGAGGAACACCCAGGCTTCATCCAGTACGAGAAGCGTCGGCCGCCCGGTGAAGCGCTCTTCGAGCCGGTGGAACAGGTAGGTCAGCACGGGCGCAACGACGCCCGCCTGCCCCATCAGCGCTTCAGTCTCGAAGCACTGCACGTCGGCGATCGCTAGATCGTCTTCGGCGGCGTCGAGCAGGCGGCCGAACGGTCCTTCGAGCGTATAGGGCGTGAGCGCCGATCGCAGCGGTGCCGATTGCAGCAGCAGCGACAGGCCGGTGAGCGTGCGTTCCTCGATCGGGGCAGTCGCGAGATTGGTGAGCGCCGACCAGACGGCCTCCTTGATCTCGGGTGTGACCAGTACTTTCTCATGGGCGAGCAGCGCGCCGATCCATTCGGCCGCCCAGGCTCGTTCGTTGGAGCGATCGATGTGGCGCAGCGGCTGGAAGGCGATCGTTCGCCCGCCCTCGTCATCGGCATGACCGCTCTCGCCGCCAAGCCCGAGCGCGTGATGCGCGCCGCCCATCGCCAGCACGGCCGCGCGCGCCGAAAATCCCTTGTCGAAGACATAGACCTGGGAGTCTGGATATCGCCGGAACTGAAGCGCGAGCATTGCGAGCAGCACCGACTTTCCGGCCCCGGTGGGTCCGACGATCAGCATATGACCGACGTCGCCGACATGCGTGCTGAGACGGAACGGCGTCGAGCCGCTGGTTTCCGCATAAAGCAGCGGCGGACCGTCGAGATGCGGATTACGCGCCGGTCCTGCCCATACCGAGGACAGCGGCATGAGATGCGCGAGATTCAGGGTGTGGACGATCGGTTGCCGGACGTTCGCATAGACATGGCCCGGCAGGCTCGACAGCCACGCCTCGACCACATTCATGCCCTCGCGGATGCAGGTGAAGCCGAGCCCGTTGACGATGCGCTCGACCGCGCGGACCTTTTCCTCGACGCGGGCGCGGTCGATATCGGCAACGGTGATCGTCGTCGTCAGATAGCCGAACGCGACATGATCGCCGCCGAGCGCCTGCAAGGCCAGGTCGGCATCGACCACCTTGTTGTCGGCATCGCTGTCGAGAAGCTGGACCGGCTGGTTGTAGATGACTTCGCGCAGCAGCGCGGTGATCGACTTGCGCTTGTTGAACCACTGCCGCCGCAGGCGAGTGAGCGCTTTGGTTGCGTCGGTCTTGTCGAGCGCAATGAAGCGCGTCACCCAGCGATAGCCAAAATCCTCATGGTTGAGTCCGTCGAGGATGCCGGGACGGCTCGCGTTCGGAAATCCGAGAATGGTCAGCGTCCGCAGATGCTGGTCGCCCAGCATCGGCTCCAGCCCGCCGGTCAGCGGCGTGTCGGCCAGCAGCCCGTCCAGATAGATGGGCGTTTCGGGCACGGCGACGACATGGCGGCGCGCGGAGATCGCACCGTGGAGAAAGGTCAGCATTTCGCTGTCGCCGAGCGCGCGCACCTCGGGCATGAAGCCTCTGAACAGGTCAAGCGCGCGATCCGTCTCGGCGATGAAGCCGGCAAGCGCTTGTCGCCAGTCGCGGCCCTTCGCGTCGTCGCTGCGCTCGACCAGCGCTCGGCCCGCCGTGTCCGCCTGATCGGGCGGAGGCAGGAAGGTGAGCGTCAGATAATAGCGGCTCTCGAAATGCGCGCCCGCGCTTTCGAACGCCGCGCGCCGTTCCTCATCGACCAGCCACGACGCCGCATCGGGAAAGCTGCTGTCGGGATAACCCAGCGCTTCGCGCCGCTCGGCCTCGAAATGGAGTGCCCAGCCCGAGCCGAAGCGCTTCAGGACATTGTTCGCCCGCGCGCAGGCGGCGACAAGCTCGGCTTCGGTGGCGGATTCTAGATCGGGGCCGCGGAACCTGAGGACGCGCGAAAAGCTGCCGTCCTTGTTGAGCACCACGCCGGGCGCGACAAGCGCCGCCCATGGAAGGTGATCGGCGAGCCGGGCGGCCTTCTGACGGTATTCGCGCAGATTCAGCATGACAGATGCCCCTTCTGGCGAAGGTGGCGAACCAGGACCGGGGCGAAGTCGGGATCGCGTTTGGCGGCGAACACCGCGAGGGTGTGCCCGAACGCCCACATGGCCAGCCCGGCGATCCACTGCTGGAGACCGAGCCCGAGCGCGGCCGCGATCGTACCATTGACGATCGCGATCGCCCTCGGCGCCCCGCCGAGCAGGATCGGCTCGGCGAGCGCGCGGTGCATCGGCGCCTCGAAACCCTCGATATGACTGCCGGAGGCGATCACGAGATGAGCGCTCCACCGCCGAAGCTGAAGAAGCTGAGGAAGAAGCTCGACGCCGCGAACGCAATCGACAGGCCGAAGATGATCTGGATGAGGCGGCGGAACCCGCCTGCTGTCTCGCCGAACGCCAGCGTCAAACCGGTGACGATGATGATGATCACCGCGACGATCTTGGCGACCGGACCCTGGACCGACTCCAGCACCTGCTGGAGCGGTTCCTCCCACGGCATGCCCGAGCCGGCGGCCTGCGCGGTGGCGGCGAGCGCAAGCCCGAGGCCGATGGCGGCTCCGGTGAGGAAGATGCTCCGACGATCAGGAATACGGGCAGGAATACGGGACAAGCGCATGGTCATTCTCCTTGGGGTTCGAGGGCGTGGTCGGGAGTAAGGTCGAGGACGGCGTAGCCGCCGTCGGGATCGAGGCCGGCGACGCGCGCGATCGTGTCGACGCGGCGCGCGAGGCCGCGCCCGGCGATGAACACGATCATGTCGATGGATTCGGCGATCAGCCGGCGCGGAACGGTGACGACGCTTTCCTGCACGAGCTGCTCGAGCCGGTAGAGGGCCGACACTGCCGAATTGGCGTGGACGGTTGCGATGCCGCCCGGATGCCCGGTGTTCCAGGCTTTGAGCATGTCGAGCGCTTCGCGCCCGCGCACCTCGCCAACGACGATGCGATCGGGGCGGAGCCGCAATGTCGAGCGGACAAGATCAGCCATCGTGACGCCGCCGGCTCCGGCAGTGCCGATCGTACGCGTGCGCAGCCCCACCACGTCGGGCGCGGCGCATTGCAACTCACGCGTGTCTTCAATGATGATGACGCGTTCATCGAGGTGCGCCATCTCGGCGAGCAGCGCGTTGGCAAGCGTCGTCTTGCCCGAACTGGTGCCGCCCGCGACCAGGATGTTCTTGCGCTCGACCACGGCCATCGACAGCAGTCGCGCCGTGTCGGCGAGCATGATGCCGTCCCGCACATAGTCGAGCAAAGTGTAGATGCGCGCCGCGGGCTTGCGGATCGAGAAGCATGGCGCGAGGCTGACCGGCGGCAGGATACCCTCGAACCGCTCGCCCGCGCCTTCGCCGTGCGGCGGCAGCTCGGCCGAAACGATCGGCGCATTGCCATGAACCTCGGTGCGCGCGTGGGATGCTACCAGACGAATGATCCGCTCGACTTGCGCGGGCTCATATTTGGTGCCGGTATCGATCCGGCCTTCGCCAAGTCGATCGAGGCGCAACACGCCGTCCGGGTTGACCATGATCTCGATGACCATCGGATCGGCCAGCGCCGCCGCGATAGTCGTCCCCATCGCGGTGCGCAGCATCGCGCGCCGACGCCCTGCGGAATTATCGGAGCCGAAAAGCGTGTCGCTCATCGCCCACCTCCATTGTCTTTCGCGGAGGCAGCAAGCGTGCGCTGGCCGCTGGCGAGCGCTTCGCCGACGCGGGCAATGAACGCCTCGAAGCGGTCTCGGCCGATCGCACGCGCCGCTTCGTCGGCTTCGGCCAAAGGGGCCTGCACCATCAGTTCATAGCGGATGAACAGCGCCAGGCTCTCGAGCAGCACATGCCCGTCACGCTCGACACGCCCCAGCGCGAGCGACATGCGATCGAGCCGCTGGCTGAACTTGTTCTCCAGCCCGCTCGCCGCCTGCCGGTTGAGCCAGGCGGTGAGCGCGTCGGTGAGGATCGCCGATTTGGACGCGCCGGGCTGGCTCGCCAGCGCCTCGAAGCGGTGGCTCAGATCTTCGGGCAGGAAGAGCTGGTAGCGGACGCGGTTGGGTTTGATCGCCGCCATCGTCAGAAGCTCGGCAGTGTGTCGCTGTCGCGACCCTGGTTGATGGTATGGGCGCGGATCAGCGTGCCGGTGGTGCCGGCGCGGTCCATCGCGTGCTTTTCGGCGACGGGATCGGTGTCGTCGCGGTCGAGGCCGAGAAGATCGAGCTGCCTGGGCGGTTCGGGCTTTTTGGTCTGTTCCTCGCCGAGTCCGGGATGGCGCTGCTGTTGCAAGCCGCCGTCCTCATCGGCTTTCGCGTCGTCGTCGGCCTTGCCAAGCCGGCTGTCAGGCGCGCGGACCAGCCCGCTCCAATCGTCGGGGCGGCCCTGCGGGCGATCGGGATAGTCTCCGGGCGCGAGCTGGGGCGGCGGCGCGATCCGCTCGCGGAAATTGCGATCCTCGTAATAGCGCAGCTTCTTCGCGCGGATCGGCGCCATGCCGGAAACGAGCACCAGTTCGTCCTTGGGCGGGAGCTGCATCACCTCGCCGGTGGTCAGGAGCGGCCGCGCCGTCTCCTGCCGGCTGACCATGACATGGGCCAACCACAGCGCGAGCCTGTGGCCGGCGTAGTTGCGCATCGCGCGCTGCTCGGTGGCGATGCCGAGCGCGTCCGAGATCCGCCGCGCCGTGCGTTCGTCATTGGTCGCGAAGGCAATACGGACATGGCAGTTATCGAGAATGGAGTTGTGCTCGCCATATGCCTTCTCGATTTGATTGAGCGACTGCGCGATCAGGAAGGCGCGAACCCCATAGCCTGCAAGAAACGCAAGGCTGGTCTCGAAGAAGTCGAGGCGCCCCAATGCCGGAAACTCGTCCAGCATCATCAGGAGCTTGTGCTTGCCCGCCTTGGCAGGATCGGCATCCAGCTTCTCGGTAAGGCGGCGACCAATCTGGTTGAGCACCAAGCGTACCAGCGGCTTGGTTCGGCTGATGTCCGATGGCGGAATGACGAGGTAGAGCGAGACGGGGTGGCCCGCCTCGACGAGATCCGCGATCCGCCAGTCGCAGCGCGACGTGACCTCGGCGACGGTCGGGTCGCGATAGAGGCCGAGAAATGACATGGCGGTGGAGAGGACGCCGCTGCGCTCGTTCTCGGACTTGTTGAGCACCTCGCGCGCCGCCGACGCCACGACCGGATGCACGATCGGCGCATCCTTCGTGCCGAGATGATTGGTGGTCATCATCCGCCGGAGCGTGGTGACGAACGGCTGCTGGGGGTCCGACAGGAATGTGGCTACCCGCGCGAGCGTCTTTTCCGGCTCGGCATAAAGAACGTGGAGGATCGCGCCGACCAGCAGGCTGTGGCTGGTTTTCTCCCAATGGTTGCGCCGTTCGAGCGCGCCTTCGGGATCGACCAGGATGTCGGCGATGTTCTGGACGTCGCGGACCTCATGCTCGCCGCGCCGGACTTCGAGCAGCGGGTTGTATTTGGCGGAAGCGGGATCGGTCGGGTTGAACAGCAGGACGTGGGAGAAGCGCGCGCGCCAACCGGCGGTGAGCTGCCAGTTTTCACCCTTGATGTCGTGAACGACGGTGCTGCCGGTCCAGCCGAGCAACGTCGGTATGACCAGCCCGACGCCCTTGCCCGAACGGGTCGGCGCGAACGCCATGATATGTTCGGGGCCGTTATGGCGCAGATAACGGCCACGCGAGCGGCCCAGGAACACGCCGGCGTCACCATGAAGGCCTGCCCGCTCGATCTCGTTCGGCTTGGCCCAGCGCGCGGAACCATAAGTGGTGACCTGGCGCGACTGCCGCGCGCGCCAGAGCGAGCCTGCGATCGCCGCGCCGCAGCCGATGAAACCGCTCGCGCCGGCGAGCGCGCCGGCCTTGTCGAAAACATGCGGCGCATAGGCATCGTAGTGATACCACCAGGGGAAGAGCGCCCAGGGACGATAGACCGGCGTGCTTCCAGCCATGAACCAGGCCGGACCAAGTTCGGGCTGGTAGGCGAGCATCGCCGCCGCCCATTGGGTCGCCGCCCAGAGGCCCGCGATCACGATTGCGAACACGACAAGGATCTGGCCGATGAGCAATTTGGTCGGGGTCACGTTGAAGCTCCCGCCCATACCGCCGGATGCGGTCGGGGCGCGGCTTCAAGACTCGGCTATGGGCCGCCCGAAATGAACGGAGCCGCTGGGGGCTGGTGGGTGACCGAAGGAGATCACTCGTCGGCGACTGACTCAATATTCCAGCTCTGTTCTTTTGATCGAGCTATGACCCGAGTTGATGATTCTGCCCTGCCGTTGTCCCTCGAGGTGGCACTGACCACCACACCGCACCGCCGATGACCCGCTACACCCTGCAAAAATCCGAGCTGCAAATTCGGGCTTGCGTGTCGGATTATCAGACATTATATCGCATTTAATGTAGTGAAATCGTGCGAGGCATGCATGGCGACAATCGCTCCTCCGAAGCCCGCGGCAACCGCGTTTCCCAAAGCCGACGCCATTAGGGCGTTGGTCGACGAACTGCTGCAAGTGGCCAGGGCTGAGGCACAGGTGCGCGGAATTGCCCTACCTCCGGAAAACCCGAAGATCATCCAGGCGCCCGTGCCACTCGACTCCTTGTCCGTGGTCGACACGCTTTGCGCGGTGGAGCAGGTCCTCGACATCGAGCTTCGCGACAGCATCGTCCGCACCGGCGGCTACAATTCGATCGAGAAGGCGATTGACGACCTCCTCCCTAAGATCGAACGCGTCTGGGTTAAGAAGAAAGGGTCGAAGCCATGACCAATCTCGCACTCCGCCAGGAAGGCGACGAGCAGGAGCGGCGGCGCTTGGGCGACCGTCTGCGCGAAGCACGGAAATATCTCGGCCTCAAGCAGGAAGAAGTTGCTGCCTATCTCAAGATTCCCCGGACCGCGCTTACCGATATCGAGAATGGCCAGCGCCGCGTTGAAGCGATCGAACTGACGCGGCTTGCCCGTCTTTACCGCCAGTCGGTGGCCTATTTTACCGGCGAAGACGAGGCCTCCGCGAGCCTTCCCGCCGATGTCGCCCATCTGGCGCGACGCGTTGCGGCCTTGTCGACTGAGGACCGGGCCGAGCTGAGCCGGTTTGCCGAATATCTCCGCTCGCGGTCTGGCGGCGAACGGAGCTGATCGATGGCGTCGGATTATGCGAGCGCGGTTCGCGCTGGTACGATGGCAGCGGGCCGCCTGCATCGCGAACTCGATACGCGCGCACTGATCGAGACCCAAGGCGGCAGCGTCGATGTCTTCGGCGCGATCCATGCCGTGGGTCTACCCTTGCTGCTTCGTCCCCTGAAAGGCCTGCTCGGCGCCTATCTCAGCGCACCTGCTCCTGGCGTTCTCGTCACGACGGAACGACCGATGAGCATCCAGCGCTTCACGGCCGCGCACGAACTCGGGCATTTTTCGATGCGACACGAGCCGAGCCTCGACGATGAGAGCATCCTGCGCCGGATGCCGATGTCGCCCGAACCGGGAAACAACTTCGAGGAAACCGAAGCCGACGCCTTTGCGATCGCCTTCATGATGCCGAAATGGCTGATGCTCGCGCACAGCGCGCGACAAGGATGGCAGATCGATCATTTCCGGCGCCCCAATGTCGTCTATCAGCTCTCGCTGCGGATCGGCGCCAGCTATGAGGCGACGTGCCGCACCCTGGTTCGCTACAATCTGATTTCGCCATCGGTGATGACCGACCTGCTCCGGACGCAGCCGCGCAGCCTGAAGGTCGATCTCCTCAAGGACTATCGGCCCGACAACTATCGCGGCGACGTCTGGCTGCTGACCGAGCGCGATGCCGGCTCGCGGATCGATGGCAGTCGCAATGATCTTTTCGTGCTGCGGCTCGAAGAACATAGCGGCGGTGGGTATCTCTGGGATCTCGACCAACTGATCGCCAGCGGCTTCGCCGTCGTTCGCGACGAGCGTGAGGCAATCGACGGCGATGGCATCGGTGGTCCCGTTGTCCGCCGTGTCACCGCGGCGCCCGATGCGCCGCGGCGCGGCCGCATGTCGCTCGACGAGCGGCGGCCGTGGCAGCCTGCGCCGGCCCTCACCAGCCTGACGCTCGATTTCGACCTCACCGGCCCGGAACAGACGGGCCTGTCGCGCGCCGAACGGCGGCACCTGCTCGAGGCCGCCTGACGCCCCATGATCGATATCGTCCGTGACCTTCGGCCGCTGTTCGGACCTGCGCGCGATCAAGGCGCGCGGCCGACATGCCTCGCATTCGCCGCGAGCGACACCCACGCCGGGCTTCGCGACGGCTGGGCACCGCTGTCGTGTGAATTCGCCTTTCATGCCGCGCAGAAACGGGCGGGCAGACCGCCGACGAGCGGCGCACTGCTATCCACAATGCTGGACGCGCTACGGCTCGATGGCCAACCCGACGAGAAAGGCTGGCCGTATCTGGCTGCGGTTCCAGCCGATCATCGACTGTGGACGCCGCCGGCGACCGTTGGCCCGCTCTATGGCCGCAACGGACAGAGGGATGGAACCGACCTGTCATCCATCCTTGCCGCGCTGGACCGTGACACGCCGGTGCTCATGCTGACGATGCTGTCACGGTCTTTCTTCCAGCCGCGCGGTGATGGCGTCGTCGATCCGGCGAACGACGAACTCCCCGAGCCAGCGCAACGGCACGCGGTCGTCGCGGTCGGGCATGGAACCGTGGACGGCATCCCGGCCATTCTCATCCGCAACAGCTGGGGACCAGGTTGGGGCTTGGAAGGCCACGCCTGGCTTACTGAGCGCTTTCTAGCGCCGCGCCTTTTCGCCACGGCAAATTTGACGGAGGAAGTCGATGTATCTTCCCATACCGCCGCAGCCTGACTGCGTTGCTGGCTGGCGCGAGGCGGTCCGGCTCGTCGACCTCGCCACCGGACACCAGGCGCAGAATGTCGTCATCTCCGTGGCCGAGCCGACTGCGCGCGCAACACTCGCCGATCCCGTCGTGGCGGAAGTCGATGCCTTCCTTTCGGGCCATGGCAAGAAGCCCATCGAGACGGTCGCCAACACGATTTTTCCGGCAGCGCTGTACAGGCGCTACGGCGCGCCGCAATTCTTCGACCGGTTTCGCGACAACGTGCTGCCGAAGGTCCGGAGGTCGGGCGCTTGGTCGGGCTATTATTTCGAACGGATGATGGAATTGCCCCGCGCCGACGGCCAGCCAATCAATCAAATCTGGGGCATCGTCGAGCGCCTGCGCAACCCGAACGTCCGAGCGCTCAACAAATTCGAACTGCTGATCTTCGACCCCGCCCGCGACGTGAATGACTCGCCCTACGGCGGTCAGTGCCTGAGCTTTGCCAGTCTCAAGCTGATCGGCAAGGGCGACGATCGTCGCCTCGGCATGACCGCGCTCTACCGCAATCACTACTATATCGAAAAACTGCTCGGCAATCTGATCGGCCTCGGCCGTCTGCTCGAATTCATCGCCAAGGAAGGCGGGGTCGCGCTGGGTCCGCTCACGATCGTCTCGACCAACGCCACGGTCGACACCGCCAACTGGAACCGCGGCGATCTTAAGCAACTCTTTGAGCGCTGCGATCAGGCGAGCGCACATCTCCTTGCTGCGGCGTGAGGCGCGCCCAACGGCAGTTCTAGCGGCTCATCGTTGTCATCCGCGACACCGTACAGGCTGAACATGCCCTCGATGAACTCGCGCTGCCCGCCGTAGCTCGGATGGCGGACCGCGGTGGTCGGAATGTCGAGACCGTCCAGCGCCAGGTGAGCATCGCGCCCGATCGCGACGATCTGGCGGGGCCGGATCATTGACACGAGGGCTTGCAATATCGGCCAGGTCGCCTCGCGCTCGCTTCGCGTGTGGCATCGGTTCGACATCGGATCATCCGCTTCATGGGGATGGAACGGGAAAACGTTCCAGAGCATGACAGGCTGACCGATCCGCTCTAGCACACGCCAGACGATCGCCGCGGTGCGCTCCGCCACGGCGGGTCCCTGCGTCGCACGTTCGAATGCGATGCCGCCCATCAGCGTACCGGCATGTCCGAGGTGAATTTCGTCGGTCAGCGGTACGCCCGTACGCCGCCCCCCGCGATAGCCGAGATCACGCGCGATCCAGATCGTTTCGACGCGATGATCAAGCGCCGCGGTGAGCAGCATTTCGAGATTGTCGCGGCGCCGGGCGGCGGCGTCGCTGCGGTCATGGACCGTGCAGCGATCGCGCCAGGGATTGAACACTGAGGGAAGTTCGGTCGCCGCCAGGGTGGACACAAAGGATTTCGGGGTCATGACGGCAATTCCTTGATACGCAGGCGGCGATTGGCGAAGTCGATCAGGACGCGGCCGCGCCGATGCTCCTGAAGGAAGCGGAAAGCCGTATAGCCCTGGAGGATCGCTTCCTCCCAAAGCCACAGCGGACAGCGTTCTGATTCGTAGCCGGCGACGAACTGGCGGACATGCTTCAGCATGTCCAGCGGAAGGCCACCGCGCTTCACGTTTTCAAAGTACCGGAGTTGCTGCGCTTGTCCGAAAATCCAGGAAGTTATGCCCTCTTCGATGAGAATCGCCCGAGCACCGTCTTCGGCGTCGTCGAGTTTCGGATCGCTCTTGCGCTTGAGACGGAGCAGCGCACGCAGCACTGGCGACCAGCCAAGCACCGCGACATAAGCGTAGTGAAAGACATCGTGGAAGCGATAGTCGTCGGGTTCGAGCGCGTTGTCGGTGAGCCGGTCGCCGACATACACACCGCTTGAGCGTTGATACACGAATGTCTGCCCGCGAACGGTGCGTTCATAGACGTCGATCGCCATCCGCCGCGGCAATTGCTCTTCTGGGTCGAGCGCCGCATCGGTCGGCGCCGGATAGATGCGCTCGCGCGGCCAGCGATCGAAGATCTTGTGAAGATTCTTCACGGCGGCAGCCTCGATGGTAACACCGGATTCGTTTGCCGCCTGGATCAACCGGCGCATGACCGCGACCAGCCGGCCCGCGAGTGCTTCGCGGTCCTTCGCAAGACCGCCCGCCTGGAAATCGTTGATGAGCAGCCCAACGTCGCCTGCCAGCGCGAGCAGGCTATGCTCGAACTGCGGCATCGGTGCCTTGGCAAGCGGAATGTGCTGCGGCTGCAGCGCATGGAAACTGAGCGTTTCGTTGCCGCCCGTCTGCCATTGTCCGCCGTTTGTCGCCGCGGCGGCAGCGATGTCGCTGAGCGCCATGCGGCTGCGCCGTGCGATCGCCGCCAGATACCAAAGGACGTCACCAAGCTCTTCCGCGACGGCGTGAGCGTAACCCAGGTAGGAGGCATCGTCGCGCTGCTTTTTCTTGGCCTCACTGAGCAAGCTGCCGACTTCGCCGAAAAGGCCAAGCATCGAGAAGCCCAGTGCGCGGCCACCGCTGCGTTGATCAGTCCGCGCGGCCTGCTTCGCATAATCCGCAACAGTGAGAGCTTCGAAATCCTCGCTCATCGCCTGCCCTTCCGGCGATCCGATATCGCGTCTGCGGGGACGCTCACGCCATAGGCTTCAAGTGCCCGCAGTACGATCATCCGGATCGGCTCGCGGGAATCGAGCGACCGTTGACCGAGATCGCGTTTCGTAACGGCAGGAATCTGCACCTGAAGATGCTCGTCGCCGACATCGGTTTGCGCTGCGATATTTTTCATGAATCCATGAAAACATAATTTCATGAAAATAGGAAGCCCGAATCCTCCGGATCAGGAGACGCTCGGCCCGCTGCGCTGCCGCCCGAGTGTCCAGTTGATCCCGCCGTCGCGCATGATGCCCGAGACCGATTTGCCGACATGGCGATCGAGAACAGAGCGCCACGGCACCAGCGTGAAATCGCGCGACCGTTCGATGAGCGCATGGCGACCACTCGTCATCTCGACTGCGCGCACGAGCCTGCCTTGAACAGCCTCCCCCTCTCTGGCCTCGGCGAACGGAACGCCTAACTTGTCGGAGAGCTGGCGGGCGACACGCAGCAATTCTCGCCGCTGGAGCGCGGCGAGCATCCCTCGCCGATAGACCGTCTGCCCATCCTGTTCGTCTGCAAGCTGTTCGGTGATCAGCCATTGCCGTCGCATCGCCTGCGCTGAACGAACCTCGCGGCCGAACCCGGCATCGCGCACCGGCGCTGGGCTGGCGGCAACCAGCTCACGATCGAGCCAGGTCGCGGCCTCGGCCGCTGGCAGATTGTCGAGCGGGACGGTCGACAGCGCCTCGATGGCGACGGGCCGGTCGTGGAGTTGGCGCGCCTCGAACCGAACCACCTTGTCAAGATGATCGGGCGTGACGATCCAGCTTCCATCGGGATCGCGTTCGACATTGCGGGCGATCTTCCGCATCGCCTCCAGCCGGCGGACATGGGTTTCGGCGAAGCCTTCACTGGCGCTCGGGTCCTGCTGCAAATGCGCGTCGATCGTGTAGCGTCCGTCGTTCGCGGCGGCGACTTCGACAATCGTGCGATCGACCGGGCGAACGCCGCCCTCACGCGGCACGATCCGGACGATGGCGTTTTCGGGGGTCGGATCGACCATCTCGCCCTCGCCGATCTCGGCATAGTGCGTGCGCCCGTCGATGCCGTCGATTAGCAGATAATGGCGGTCTTCATGCTCGTCCGCCAATCCCCGCATGATAACGCGGCCGATAATCGGCGCGGCTTCCTGCGCCGTCGGATCATAGATGACGCGATCGGCCGCGGCACAGTCGAGCTTCCGCGCGGTCAGCTCGCGCTGCATGGTACGGATGATATCGCCACGCTCCCCGATCCGGCGCAGTGTGTTCGCGAGGTCGGGCTCGAGCCGCCAGGTGTCGCTGCCGATATGCGAGGCGAGTCCCATGCGCCCAAGTTTCTGCAAGCGGCCGACGCGAACCGATTGGTGAAACGGGTCGCTGTCGCTCGCGCTGACCAGGCGCATACTATCCATGTCGCGGATCAGCCGTCGGTCGATCGCGGTCAGCCGCTCCACGCCAGTATCGCTGCGAAGCCGCTCCTCGATTTCAAGGTCGGTGCGCGGCCCGAGGTCGAGGTTGGCGATCTCGATCGCGCGTTGCCTGGCCCCGTGCGAAATATATTCGCGCGCGATCAGCAGATTTTCGCCCCGGTCATTCACGCCGCGCACAACGATATGCGTGTGCGGATGGCCGGTATTGAAATGGTCGACTGCCACCCAATCCAGCCTCGTGCCGAGATCCTGCTCCATCTGCGTCATCAGCCTGCGCACAAAGGGCTTCAAGTCCGGATATTGGTCGGCGTCCTCGGCCGACACGATGAATCGAAACTGGCGGCGGTCGCCGTCGCAGCGTTCGAGGAACACCTTGCCGTCGGCGACATCCTCGTCGGCCGAATAGAGCGCGCCGGGCTCGCCCTCGCGGGTCACGCCATCGCGCTGGATATAACGCAAGTGCGCCTTCGCGCCGCCCATACCTTTCCCGCCAAGTCCAACAGGCCGTATCTTGACGATCACGCGGCGCGACCGGAACGCGCCCAATCGGTCGCGCGATCTGAGCACCCGTGCAACGCTCGCGCCACGTCCGATCCGGCTGCCGTCGAAGCGGCCACGCCTGCCGGTTTTTAGCCCTGCGCGCTTTGCCGCTTTCACGACGCGGCTCAGGTAGCGCTGCTCCTTGCCCCGGCAGCGCATCCGGCCCAGGTGCGGTTCGAACTCATCATCGCGCATAGCGGCGTCCTTCCATACCGGAATGACGCTCCCCGCCGATAAGAATGGCGCGTCCTCGCCAGAGCGCAAGGAGTCTCGCGATTGGGATCGGAAAAGCCCAGAAAACCGCCATTCCTGGCAACCCTGTCTCGCACTCAAAGGGCGAGTCTCGCAAAAGCCTTCAAAAAACGATGTGCAGACAAACACTTACAAAATCGCGAGATTTTGCCTCTATCTTGCCGTCAAGCCCGACTGCCACCTGCCGCCCCAGACGCCCGCTTTGCCTTCCCGCCTTCCCGATTAGAAAAGGGGAGCGGCGCCATGCGGCACCACTCCCGCGAACCTGCCCCTTCAACAGCGCATCGCCTTATTGCCAGCCTGCCTGTTCGGCCTGACGCAGCGCCCGATTGCACCGCTTCAGCCTCTTCTCAGCGGCCCTTAATTCGGCTTCGATCTGCCGCCGTTCTGCCGCGTCATCGCACCATGAAAGCTCCGCGCGAAGCTCCTCGATCTGTTGTTCAACCGACATCTCATCCTCCTGATACAAGCGAAAGATGAGCCATCGCCCGGCGGGGAGCGGGTCGGGTCAACCACCGCGCAGCGGCCGCGAAGCGGGCGACGGGGGAGCCGATTTTCTCGTCGCCGGAGTGGAGCGAAGCGGAACGCAGGTGGCGTGAAAATTGGGGGAACCGTCGATGGTTGAGGCGGTCCGTTCGCCGCCGGATACTCGGTGCTTGCTGAGCGGATTTCTTCCTCTCTGCAGGCCCGCAAGCGCGTTCCGGTGCAGGAAAAGGCCCACGCCGAGCCCTCAAGGCATGAGGAAAGCCCCGCGCCGGGTGACCGGCGCGGGAGCGATCCGGCTCAGTCGCCGGGGTTCCAGATGACAGCGAACGCGTCGTCGTCGTCCTGCCCGGCGGCGCGGCCGAGATTGGCGTAGAGGGTGCGGCCGCCAAGTTCGGGGGCTGACATGGCGAGGCGGACATATTCGCGCTGGCTCACCTCGCCGGTGCGGATCCAGCCGCCGCCCAGTTCGACGCCGTTCGACAGCACGCGGTAGTCGGGCTGGTCCCCGGTCTTACCGCGATTGGGGATGATGGCGATCTCGGCATTGACCGAAAGCGTCTTCAAGGCGCCCCGGAACGAACCGTCGTTCTGGCGCTGGACATGACCGATTGCGGGCATTTCTCGTCTCCTTCACACAGTCGCCCGACCCGATGCCGGGCGATGGGCGGACCGAAGGGACGGCCCTTGAGCGCGCTGCGAACCGCAGGCCGAAGCGAAGCGGAGGACCGGAAGCGCGGGGCTGATTTGGAGCGAAGCGGCCGCGAGGAGCGCCGCCAAAGCGGCGCGGGGAAATCAGTTCCGCGCGATGGTTTCGCGGGGCGCGCGGCCGTCCCAGGTCATGCGCCCAAGGAGCCGGCGACGGGGTGGTGAGACACGAAAGGACGAGATGCGCGCGCGGACAGGAAGCCCAGTCCGGCGTCCTTCCGGGAAGCCATGATTGCTTTCGCGGCCACGAAGCGGCGGCTATAGCCTCACGGCGATGAACGAAGGAACGACGATTGCGGGGCAGATCGAACGGCTGATCGTGCGGCTGGACGGCGCGGCGGTGTGCGATGCCTGCGTGACTGACCGGCTCAACCTGTGGGTTACCGCACAGGCCAATGTCGTCACCCGCGCGCTCGGCGGCACGCGCGGATTCGAGCGGCAGAAGGACGAATGCACGCTATGCGGAAGCACCCGGACGGTGATCCGCCGCACCGCCCGGTAGGTCAGGCGGCGGGGGTTTTCGGCACGCGAGCGCGCGGTGCGGCGCGATTTGGGCTAGTTGCCGTCGCCCGCGAGCGCGCGCGCCAGCGGCTCGTTGGTCGCCTCGATCTCGATGCGGTCTGCGAAAATCGCGCACCAGCCGCTGCCGAATTCACCGATGCGGGGCTTGGAACAGGTCATCGCCCAATCAAAGCCTATCGGCCCCTTGGACAACGTTTCGGCGCAACATCGCTGGACGACCACGGCGATAGCATAGGCGTCGAAATCGTCCATGCTGGCGAAACACACGATCCGCACGGCTGGGTCGTCGGGGCAGGTTTCCGCGATGAAATCGGCTCCGATGGTGGGAAATTCGGGATCGTTGAACGCCTCGCGAAACCCGCTCCACGGCACGTTCGCATCGTCCGGCGGAAAGGCTGCGAGCAGCGCCGCGCTCGGCGGATCGGGCGCGTCGTCATTCGCCAGCGCGTAGCCAGCGTTTGCGACTTCCTCGATCAGCGCGCACTCGGCGGCGGTGCAGCGAAAGGCGAAGCTGCCCTGAATCCAGATGTCAGCCATTGCTCGCCTCCTCCCGTTCGGGCGTGATGACAAGCGGGGGCACCGCGAAGTCGGCCGCATCGAAATGCGCGATGATCGCCGCATAGCTGCCCAATCGCTCGGCGGTGCAGCGCCCCATGAGGATATAGTCGTCCTCGTCGGCAGCGTAGCTTTGCGGTTCGCCGCTGCCGGTGAACACGGTGCGTTCCGCACCCCACTGGCAGGCATAGGCGCCCGACCAGCGCGCGAAGAAAAGCCCATGCGCGATGCAGAAGGCTTCGAGTCCCTCGAACCGCCCCCAGGCGACCTCGTGCGCCATGAGCGCCAAGGGCTCGCCCTCGGGCAGATCGCCGAGCGCGAAGGGTTCGCCGTCCCATTCGGTGGACAGCCCTTCGTTCGCGATGGCCTCGGCGAAGGCGGGAAGCTGGCTGGCGGGGAGCGTCCCGCCGATGGTGATGGATGCCGAAACACGGTCGGCCATGACAAGTCTCCTGTCTGAAATCCGCGCTGCGAGGGCCGCTTGCGGCCGAGCGGCGCGGCGATTTTATGGGGGGCGGAACGGGCGGCGGGTGCGCCGCCGCCCGTCCAGTTTCATGCGGCTTCGCGCTCGGGCTGTTCCTGCGGCTCGGCCTTGGCAGGGGCCGGAAGCGCAATCACCGCGCCGGGGCCGGTCGGTTCCGGCTCGCGGTCGGGGCGCGCCGCGAGCACCTTGGCATGAGCCGCGACGGTGCCGACGCCGCCGCGCGCCGTATAGGCAGCGGGCGGGAACGCCATCCATTTCGGCACCCAACCCTCGACCTTGGGCCGTCCGTTCGTGCCGTCCAGATGGTCGCGGACGATGCGCTTCAAGACCTTGCCCGGTTCCTTCGCATTGGCGGCGGCGACAGGTTCGCCCGCCACCTCGGCGACGATGCGGGTCAGCACCTCCTTGTCGCGGACACACTCGAAAAAGGCGTCGTCGGCCTGCCAGTAGCGGGCCATATCGACGCCGATCTCGCCGCCCACCGCCTCGACGGCGGCGCTGCCGCTGGCGAGCGTTTCGCCCATGACGATCACCACCACGTCCATGACGGCGCGGTCGGGCACGTCGAGCAAGCGGAGGAACACGCCGACAAGTCCGAAGTCGTCGCCGTTGCCGCCGGCCACGGTCGGTTCCTCGGGCGAGAAGCCGAGAAGGTCCAATACGGCGCGGCGCTTCGTATCGAAGTCGGTTTCCGCGCGGCAGGTTTCGACGCTTTCGGCAACCAAATCGTTGCGCGCGGTCTGCGGCTCGGGCTTGATGGTCCAAAGCGGCGAACCGACGATGGCGTGCGCCACCATCAAGCGCAGCGCGACCTTGGGGTGACGGGTCAGCGCGGCGCGCACGGCCGCGTGGCGATGCAGGTCGATATAGGTCTGCATCGTGCTCGTCACCTCGGGGCGCGGCACCTTGGGAGCGGTGTCGATCGGCTCGCCGCGTTCGAGCCGCTTGGCCTCCTTCGACGTGACATAGCCCTCGTAAAAGTCCACCTCGCCGCTCGCGCGCACGTCGATATAGACGCGCGCCCCCTTGCGCTTGGGAGCCTTCACAAACTCGTAGCGATGGAAGTATTCGCCGCGCGGGACGATCACGACATCGCTCCATCCCTCGTCGAGATAGGCTTCGCGGCGATCCTCGATGGCCGCGTCCTGCTCGCGCCAGAAGGCGTCGGCGTCGGCGAAAAAGCGATCCTCGCCGAACAGGTCGGCGATGATCGCGAGCTTGAGCCTCTCGACGTCGAACAGGGCATGTTCGACCTTGATCGACGCGCCGCCGAACAGCCAGTCCTTCAACTGATGGCCGGTCGGGCAATAGGCGTCGGGGTCGCTGAACAGCGCCAGCCATGCCTTTTGCTGGCTCGTGCTCGCCAAGGTCAGGTGCCGGACGGTCGCCGCGTTGATCTCTTCCTTGCGGTAGAGGTCGCGGATGCGCGGCAAGAGATTGCCGAGCGCGAGGATGCGTTTGACGCCAAGCTCGGGGATGCCGAACGTCGCGGAAATATCCGCTTCGTCGCGGCCTTCCTTGACCAGCCGGGTGAAGGTTTCCCAGCGTGTCACCTCGTCGGGCGCGAGCCGCGCGATATTCTCGATCAGCGACGCCTCGATGGCGGCGGCATCGTCGCCGTTCTCGAGAATGGCGCACGGCAAGGGGTCGGCGCTGCCGGTTTCGCCCGCGACGATCTGCGCGGCGGTGAAGCGCCGCGCGCCCGCGACGATCTCGAACGCATCGGGACCGCAATTCGGTCGCACGATCAGCGGCACGAGAACGCCGCGCGCGCGGACGGTCGGAAGGATGTCGGACACGTCCGGCGCCTTCTTCGCGTAGCGCATATTGGCCTTGCTGACGGACAGCTTGCCAAGGTCGATAAAGTCGAGTTTCATTGGTCTGCTCCTTCTGGAGCGCCGGTCCCGTTTGTCTTGCTGGATGGGCGGGACCGGCACTCGATGCGGCGAAACGCGCCGCGCGTCACCCGCCTCGGGGCGGAAGCTCCTTGCCGTTGCGGCTGTCGGCCGCGCGGCGAAGTTCGGTTTCAGCGAAGATGATCGCGCCCGCCCGCCGCGCGGTCTCGGCCCATGTCGAGAGCGGGGCGAACGGTTCGAAATGCTCGTCGCGCTCGATGAACAGGCCGAAGGGCAAGCGGACGCTCGCCATTTCGGACAGGCTGAATGTGCCGAGTTCGGGAAAGCCGAACCCCAAGTCGGCAAGGCCGAACAGCGTGTCGTCATCATCGTAAAGCTCGGTCGCGAGCCATGTTGCCGCGCCCAAGGGATTGAAGAATTTGACCAGCGGAACGGGATCGGGTTCTGGCGCGCCATCGCGCGCGGCGGCGCAGCGGGCCAAGTCGTTCGCGCGCAGCGCGAAGCGCAGTTCGGGGGTCAGCAGGATCATGCCGCCGCCCTCCGCTCGTCGCTTTCGCTGGCCTCGGTATGGCGCGCCATTATCCAGTCGGCGGCCTTGCTCGCCGCGCTCGCGGCGCAGAAGATGGCGCGATTGTCCTCGCGCAAGACCTCCAGCCATGATGCCAGATAATCGGCATGGCGCACGGTCGGTTCGATGCCAAGCGCGGCGCAGAGGAAGGCGCTACCCATTTCGGCGACCAGTTCCTCGCGGGCGTAGTCCTTGCTGCCGAACGGGTTGAGAATCTTGCGGTCGAGGCGCGAGGCGTGGCCGGTCGAATGGGTCAGTTCGTGCAGCGCGGTGCGATAATAGTTGATCTGCTCGAAGAACGCGGGTTGCGGCGGAACCTGCACATAATCATGCGCGGGTACATAGAAGGCACGGTTGCCGCCGATGCGGAAATCGACGCCCGATGCGGCAATAACCGCTTCGGCGACGGGCACGATCTGGCGTTCGGGGAGCGGCGCGGGGCCGGCGGCAAGGCCGGGGCGCAAGCCTTCGCATTGCGCGACGTTGAACACGGTGAAGCGTTTGAGGAAGGGCACGGCGCGGGCCTCGTCGCCGGTCAGGCGTGCGCGTTCCTTCTCGGCCTCGGGGGTGAAGCGGTCGGCATAGACAACGGTGGTCCCGCGCTCGCCCTTGCGGACGTTGCCGCCTGCTTCAAGGGCTTGGCGGAAGGTCAGCCACGATTGCGAAGGATAACCGCACTCGATAACCGCGCCCCAGAGAATGAGCACGTTGACGCCGCTGTAATTGCGGCTGGTGAGCGCATTGCGCGGAAGGCCGGGGGCGGCGGAGAAGCCTTGACCATTGGGGCGGCCCCAAGGCTGGACCCAAGGAACGCGGCCCGCCTCAAGTTCGGCAACGATCCGGTTCGTCACCTCGTCGTAAAGATTGGCGCGCTCTGCCGGGGGCTGGCTCCTGCCAGCTTCTCCGCGCGCGCGATGCTTGCCGCTCTGGCGCATGGCTATCCTCCTGCACCGCCCCAAAAACCCCAGGGCCTCCCCCGGAGCGGGGGTGGGCGGCGAACTGCGACCTGCCGGGCGCGGCCAGAAGGCGGTCCGCACCCGCAGGGCCGCAATGCAATGGAGGAGCCGAGCCCGAGCGCAGTCGAGGGCCGGCTTGCGGGACGCCGGGCCGGGCCCAGAAGGGAGCGCCGTCCACCCGTGCGACGAGGGGAAGGCCCAACGAAAAACGCCGCCGCGCCGGTCAGGCGCGGCGACGACAGGCCGGAGCAAGGCTCCGGCATCCCGCCAGTCCGATCATCACCTTTGGCCGGGACGCGCGAAGCGTGGCCCGGTGGAGCTTGGCGAACGGATGTGAGCCTAGCGGAATAGAGCGGCGGTCGCGCCGCAGGCGCGAGGCGCCCAAAAACCCGGATGCGTCAGGTCAGACCCTGCCGTCTTGACGCACTCTCGCCATGGTCGCCTTACGCGACGGTGACGCGGAGGCGAGCACTCGGCCGACTGACCCGCCGCGGATCAACCGTGCAGCGGGGATCCGTGCGAACCGGTGCGAGCGGTCATCGCGGGCAACAGGCTCATCATGGCGGCACTGGCGATGATGATCGCGCCGACCGCCGCGGCGATGCCGGTCGCGGTCGGCCGCGCGCCGCCGAGATGCATCAGGCCGGAGACGACGCTGTGGCCGGCGATCCCGGCGGGCACAGCGAAGAGAAAAGCGACCGCCCCGCGAACTGGAACCGGCAACCGTGACGCGATGAGCATGCGTCCGATCAGCAAGGCCGCGACGCCGACGACGAGGCCGAGAAGCAGGCCGAGCAACAGCCCCAGCTCGCCACCCGCCGCCCACAGAAAGGTGGCCGCACCCAGCCCGACCGGGAGCGCGAAGACGGCGAGCCGGAACATCGCCCAGGCGAAGAGGACGATGCCGGTGGCGGAAAGGATCAGACCGAGCAGCATGACGACCAACTCCATAGCCTCGGAACATAGCAGAAACACGAATCCGCATGAAGCCCGGATCGGTGCTCACTACGGACGGCCTGGCGCAGCCGTCTCGGGCGGCCCTGCGCGTAGCACGACGAACAGCGTGGCCGCGCCGGCTTCGCTCCGGCCGGCAGGGGGCCGGTCGCCGATCGCGAAGAAGATGGCATTGGCGGTACGCGGCGTTGCACTGGCGGCCGCGACAGCCGACTGGGAATTGACGGGCACTCCGGCGACGCTCGCGAGATAGGCGCGGGTCTCGCCGGGCAGCGCGCGGCCGGTCCGCACGTGCTCGGCATAGCGTGCCGGTCCCGCATTATAGGCTGCGAACAGACCGGGATAGCCGAAGCGGTCATACATCAGGCGAAGATAGAGCGTCCCCGCCAATATGTTGTCGCGCGGGCTATGTGGATCGGACCCGAGCCCGAGCCGCGCGCGCATTTCGGACCAGGTGCCGGGCATGAGCTGCATCAGCCCCATCGCGCCGGCGTGGCTGGTGATCGGGCGACCGTCCAGCATCGTGCGTCCGCCGCTCTCGGCGCGCATGACGCGCTCGATCCATTCTACCGGCACGCCGAAACGCGCCGAGGCTGCCTCGATATAAGGCCGCCAGTGAACGACCGACTGCGCGCCAGCCGGCGCCGCCGCTAGCAGCGCCAAGGCGGTGATGGCGACCCTCAGCCCAGCCACAACAGCCGCGCCTCGCCGATGACGTCGCCGCGCGATGTCGGTCCGAAATAACGCCCGTCGAACGAATCCGGGCTGTCCATCAGGAGGAACAGCGCACCGGTTCTCAGTGTCACACATCCGCTCCACCGCGGCATCGGCCGCCCGCGGCCGTCAGCTTCGCGGCGATCAGTGACTGGGCGGCCATTTACGGAGATATCGCGACCACGGGCGCAAACGCGGTCGCCGGGCACGGCCGCGACGCGCTTCACCAAAGGGACGTTGATCGGAATGTAGCGCCGCTCGGCGGCGAGCCGGCGCCAGCGGTCGGGCACGCGGGCCAGCACCATGTCGCCAGCCGCGATGTCGTGACGGCCGCCAACGGCATAGAGGCCGATCGGCGCGCTGGCCGACACGTTCCAGACCAGCCGCGGCGTCGGGGGCAGCGCGATCGTCGCCGTCAGCGCGGCGACGCCAACACTGATCAGCACGGAGGCCCGAACCGGCAGACGGGAGGGTAACAGCCTAGCCATTTCCGCCATCCCGCATGTTCGCGCGCGACCAGGCCTCGATATCGTCGATATGGTAGCGCCAGACGGTGCCGTGTTTCCGGCAGCACGGACCGCGCCGCTCGCGGCGCATCTTCTTGAGCGTGTCCGCTGCGAGGCCGAGATGGAACGCGGCCTGCTTGGTTGTCAGGAACGGGCAATGTTCGCGTGCCCGCCGGGCGCGCTCCGCGGTCGAAGATACAGCTCCACCGTTCACAGCGGGCGGCGCCACCTCGGTCGGTGTTCGTGCGCCGCCGCCTGCTTTGTCGTTCGGATCGTGTGTCATGGATGCAGCGTCTAGTCCGACGAACCCGCGTTACCCGCCGATCAGGCCCGCACGCGCCGCTTCCTGATCCGCGACGTAGGCGTCCAACATGTCCGCCTGACCGGGAAGCAGCGCGTCGATCGCCGGGAGGCCGTCAATATCGTCGCGGTAAAGCAGCACCGATGGGCACTGGCCTTCGACATTACCGAGATTGGGGCGATGCTGGGCATAGCCGATGAGCGCGGCCAGATCGGGATCGAACGCTCGAGCGATGGCGGGCGGGTAGACGAGATACTGATTCTCGAACGTCCGCAGCCATCCGAGGCAATAGGAGGTGATGACCGCGCGGCGCACATGATCGGACTGGTTAGCGCCGGCACCATGCAGGATCGATCCGAGGAACAGCAGCGCGGAGCCGGGTGGCATTTCGGCGGCGACCGGACGTGCATCGCCCGGTTGCGATGCCGCATCGTGATGGCTGCCCGGCCAGACCAGCGTCGCGCCACTCTCCAGCGTGAACGGATCGATCGGCCAGATGACGTTGATCTGATAGTGCATCCCGGTCTTGACGCCGCCCCAGAGATCCTGGTCGCGGTGCGGCACCTGCGCGAGCGCGCCGGGATGGATTTCGATCGCCTGGGTGAGGTTGAGAACGATACGATCGCACCATTCCCCGAGCACCGTTTCGGCGATACCGCAGATGATCGGGTGCAGCACAAGGCCGGCGATATGCCGTGAACGCCGCAACAACGCGCCAAAGCGCTTGGTGCGGGCTCCGTAGAATCCGCCTTCGCAAAAGGGCGTGGCGACGAAGCGCGGTGCGAGTTCGGCTTCGAGCGCGGTGATTAGCTCGGTCGGCACGGCGTTATCGACAATGACATAACCGTCGGCGAGCAGCATCGCGGCTAGGCGGGCGGGGTCGTGCATCGCCATTCCCTTCACGCGGCTCTTGCCGCCGCATCGGGAGTGATCGCACCCGGCACATAGATGCCGTTCGACGCCAGCAGCGCAGGCGTACCGGCGCAGATCTCGATGCGGAACGCTCCAAGGAACGCGCCATCGATGCGGCGCGCGGGGCCGAGCGGCGCTGCGCGCCAGCCCATCGCCAAAACCTCCTCGCGAAAAGCAGCGGTCACGACGCCGGTTAGCATGGTGATTCCGCTGCCGAGCGCATGATCGACCATCGCCGAGATGAGCCGGTTGCGGACACGCAGGCGTCCGGGGGCGCCCAATCGTTGCGGCAGGCAAAGTCGCGTAATCTCGCGAACCTGCTCCCCCCGGGGCGCATCGCACTCGCAGAGCGACGCGAAACGATCGGCGAGCAGATGCGCGCCCTCTGTCGATAGCAGCCGCATCGACCCCTGGTGAATGCAGCCATCGTCGGTGGCGATCAGATAGACCGCCTTGTCGCCGTCATAGCTGTCGATTTCATAGCGGCCGCCGACGACCGGAACATCCCAGCCCAGCAGATCGACGAACAGGGTCTTGCGGTCCTCGAACATCGAGGCGGCGCGCGCATCGGTAAGCGAGCACCCTTGGACAATATGGATCATAGCAGTAGCTCCCGTTCAACGTGAACGGTCGCAAAAGGAGCAGAGATGCGGAGTTCAAACAGTCGTCAATATTGAGGATGCGGCGATCCTACTCAGAAGCGCGGGACGATCTCCTCGATGCAGACGATCCCGCAGGCGAGCGCGATCGCCGGGAGCTGCGCGCGGGAATAGATGCCGAAATGCTCGCGCAGGTCGCGCATGTAGGTGCGCACGGTCGTTGGCGCGATGTGCATCATGATCCCGATCTCGACGTCGCTCTTGCCCATCGCCGCCAAGCGAAAGCATTCGAGCCGCTTTGGGCTGAGATGGGGCAATTCCAGGCGGCGCGCCGGAAAGCCGTGCAAGCGCCGCGCCTCGGTAAAAGCCTCGCTCGCCATCAGCGTCGCGATCCGGCAGATATGCGATGGCGGCAATTGCCCGTCGCGCGTTGCGAACGTACAGCATCCGGGCGGCTCGCCGGCGACGCCAATCGGAACGGTGAGGCCGTTGCGCAGGCCATGACGCGCGGCTTCGCGCACGATGCGCGCCTGCCGCCGCGTGAAGCCGCCCAGCAGTCGCTCCATTTCGTGCCAGCCGAACGCCCGGCTTGTCGAGCGCGCCGCGAGCAAGGCGGGATCGTCGCGGTAATAGCCTTCGGCGACGAAAACGTCGCCCCAGCTCTGGAAATTGTCCATGCGGAAATATCGCCCACCGGGCTGAAAGAAGGCCATGCTCTGGACGATCGCGAGCCATGGGAGGCCGAGCTGGCGTGCGGCGGCCTCGCTGCAACTGAACAGCTCGCGATCACTGTTCGCGCGCCTGGCCTGCTTAATATAGGCATCGAGGTCGCGAAACGGCACCGAGGGGCACTCCTTTCGACGCGCGCGTTGCGGGCGCGTCTATCGGGCGCGTGGTTCCAGCCCACGCGCGTGCAGCCCCCGATGATTTACTTGGTCTTGCTCGGCCGCCCCGTCGGCTTGTGCGGATGGCGCCGGAGCGTCACCGCCGGGCGCGCCAGTATCGCGCCGATTTCCAGTTCGTCGTCCGAAACGATCGAGATCGATATCCGGCCGGACAAGAGATAGACGGCATTGACGCCGAGTGCCTTCGCGAGCCGCTCCATTGCTTTCAGCGTCGGGCTCGACCGGCCATTTTCGATCGCACTCAGATAAGAGCTGCTCGTGCCCGCATCATGGGCGAGCGCTTCTTGCGTGATGCGCATCGCAAGCCGCAATTTCCTGAGATTCAAACTGAAGGACTTCGACGCATCCATAAGGGCGTAAGTTCACGCCCTGCGACCATTACTCCACACTGGATACAGGTTGGAGTTATTATCTATATTATTACGTTTTTACAAATATTTAAATGAGATTCCCGAACAACGCGCACTCAACTCTGATGCGGATTCTCAGGCGCGCCAAAAGACCGCATTCGGACGGTCGAATCGGTCGATGACCGAAGCCCTCACGCCAGGACATTGGCCGTGGCCGCCGCAGTGGAAATCCCATCGGCGTCGTCACATCCGGGGCGAGCATTGATTTCAAGCGCCGAGCGAATCACGATGCGAACAACGTCCCGTGGACACGTCCGCAATCGCCGTTCCGGCGTGGCGTACAGGAATCATCGGATAGTTTGACGTGCCTGTGTGTCGTTGTCTCCTTTGATTTGAATGCAGCGAAGCGGAGCGTCGCATTGGTTCATAGTTATGAAATCACCGTTCGTGTCGGGCCGCTGGCCGCCCACCATGCCAACCGACTACTCGCAACAGTCGGTTCTGGCGGTAATCCCGCAGCGGTCCGGTTTGCTCCAGCCCCGCCGAATTGTACTCGGATCTTCATGATGCAGCGGGATCGGTCCGGGGATCGGTAGTGACGAGCCCGAAAAACGTGGCGCCGGCATTGCCTGAAGGATATTGTCGATCTCCCGATAGACGCCTCGCGCTGCCATATGAGGATGGCGCGCCGCTTCGTCCGGATCAAGCACGGGGGCAAAGCAGGCATCGCTGCCTTCCAGCAGTGCGCGCCATTCTTCCCGTGTCCGCATGGCGAATATCTCGCTAAAACGCTGCTTGAGCTCGGGCCAGGCATCACGATCATAGCCGTCGTCAAAACTGCTATCGCCGGCCAACCCCAGCTTTTTGCAAAGCAGCGCATAGAACTTGGGCTCGAGTGATCCGACTGAGATGAAATTCCCGTCGGCGCACCGATAGGTCGAGTACCAGTGAGGGCCGTCAAGGATGCTGCAGCCGCGTATGCTGGCAACCTGGCCGGCGGCCTTCAGGCTCAGGAGCAAGTTCATCATGTGAGCGCTCCCATCGACGATCGCGGCGTCAACCACTTGCCCATTCCCGGTATCCCGGGCGTGCATTGCCGCTGCGAGGACGCCGATGGCCAAATAAAGCGCTCCACCCCCAATATCGCCTACCAGGCTTGGCGGCGCCATTGGCGGTTCACCAGGATGCCCAGCATACCAAAGGGCTCCTGACAGCGCGATATAGTTGATGTCATGGCCGGCCGCTTGGGCGAGAGGTCCCTGCTGCCCCCAACCCGTCATGCGACCGAATACAAGGCGGGGGTTACGCGCTAGGCAAACCTCGGGACCAAGGCCGAGCCTCTCCATCACCCCAGGCCGCATGCCTTCGATCAGTACATCGCCCCTTTGGACGAGATCCAGGACATGCGCGACGCCTTCGGGGGACTTCAGATCCAAGGCAATTACACGTTTCCCGCGGTTCACAATGGCGCCGCTGCCAAGATCGATATTTTCGGAGTTAGGGCTTACGCGTTCAATGACGACGACATCGGCGCCAAGGTCGGCCAACAGCATTCCGCAAAACGGCGCCGGGCCGATGCCCGCAATTTCGAGTATTTTGAGGCCTGCAAGCGGACCAGTTTTCGTCATTCAGGCATACCTGCGTCTGAGACCTTGGCGCTTTGATCCAGGCCGTTTCGCCGCTCCAGATTTCGAGACGGGTTGCAGTCGTGCTGGGCGGCAGTGTCGAAAGTAAGATTGGCAAAATGACCTTGATTCGCCTAATTCATTCTCTGGAGCAATTATTCCTGTGGGGCATGTCCATGCTCGATTCTCGCCTCAAGCATGCCGTCGCGGTTGGTCAGCTTCGTTCCTTCTCCAGGGCAGCGGATGCGGTTGGTGTCACGCAGTCGGCGGTGACCAAGAGTGTCGCTGAACTCGAACGGTATCTTGGCTATTCCCTTTTCCATCGGACCTCACGGGGCGCGATGCCGACAGAGGAGGGACGCGAATTTATCGATCGCGCAGCGCGCTTGCTTGCCGACGCAGCTGAACTACTCGGAGATACAGCCCGCCGCGCCGACGCCTATGCGGGCCCGCTTCGAATCGGACTGTTCCCAGGGTCAATCGACTGGTTGCTCACCCAACCTCTGGTTTCTTTGCTGCGGCGCCATCCGGCAGTGCGCGTCGAAGTCGTTTCGGGCAACAGCGAAAGGGGCGTGCGACTCCTGTCGCGCGGCGATATCGATGTCGCCTTTGGACTTGAAGCGGCCTTTGCACGCTGGCCGGAATTCAAGTGCGAGCGGGTCGCCTCGATCGAAATACTGCCTTTTGTGCGGAACAATCATCCCATTCTGGGGATAAACCCGACCAGCAAGGAGCCGCTGGTCCAGTTCGAATTCGTAGTGCCCTCATCTTCCGAACCCTACACATCGATCATTCAGCAGATGTACGAAAAAAGCGGTAAGCGTCCCGCTGACTGGATCCACATGACAGACTATTTTCAATTGGTTCGACGGATCGTTGCCACATCCGATGCTATCGGGATGGTTGCAAAACAGTTCACCGAGAACTCATGGTTTCGCGCCAATTTCGTGGCCTTGGAGGGAATCGGTTTATTCGATCCATTGACGCTTTGTTATGCTGTGCGTAGCCGCTGGCAGGTAAAACCGGCTGGCCGTGCGCTCGTCAGCCTTGTTCGTCAGGCATGGCGCACCGCACCATCGGATTAACGGCAAGGGGGCGGGGTGCGATCGGAAATCCGCTGCATCCGTCGCGATCAGCTAGAGCATTTCGCGCAGAAGTGGGAACCGGCTTTCCGGCAGGAAATGCTCTAGCAAATTGATCTTGGGCATTTTCCGAGTTGGCGGGTGATTCCACTCGCCTCGAAAATGGCCTAGAAGCTAATCGCCACTTCTCCGCCGATGACGCGCCCCCTGTTTAGCGGTGAAAGGCTTGCACCCGTGCCCCCGAAGGCCGCCGGCAAAGGTGTATCGCCGCCAATCGTCACCTCATTCAGGAGGTTTCGGCCATAGATGGAGAAGCGCCAGTGCTTGTTGTCGGTCGCCAATGTGAGGCTCGCATCGAGCATATCGGCGCCCTGAAGGAAGCCGACGTTGTTGTCGGTGAATGCCGCCTTGTCGCGATGCGTGAAGCTGACACGCGCCGTTGCTGTCCCCAATTCGCCAAGCTGCTGATCATAAGTCAGCCCCACGCCATAGGTCCATGGCGACAGCCTTGGCAATTTGAGCGCACGATCCACATCGTTGATGACGCCATCACCGCTGAGGTCGAACTGGACGTTGCGATACTGGCCATTCACGTAGCCGAGCTGACCCGAAATCACGAGGTTGGACAAAAGAAAAAACTGCCCCTCGGCCTCGACGCCTTTGATTGTGGCGTCGGCGGTGTTCCGTATGACCTGGCTGACGCCAAGCGGTCCGGGCAGGTTGATCTCGCGCTGCAGGTCCTTCATGCGATTGTAGAAGGCCGCCAGGTTGATCCGGTGGCGCCCGAATTGCTTCTTGGCGCCGAGTTCGAAACTGTCCTGGGTCTCTTGATTGAATGGCCCCGGCGGCACAGCGGGATCGGTGTTGCGCAAATTATATCCGCCGCTGCGGAACCCGCGCGTGTAAAGGCCATAAATCTGCGTGTCGTCATCCGGCTTCCACTGAAGGCCGATTTTCGGCGTAAACCCTCGCCATTTTGCCGCGTCGGCGAAATTGGTTGCACAGATCAGCGTGTCTAGATTGCAACCATTTGCGCGCAAGGCCGAGACCCGAACGGCTTTGCGTTCCCAGCTATACCGCGCGCCGAGATTCAAGGTCAGCGTATCGGTGAAATGCCAGTCGGTCGAAGCAAAAATGCCCCATGTTGTCTGGTCTTGCGTACCCCCACCGGAAACGATCCGAGCACCGCCCAAAAGATTCCGCAGCTCGGCGTAACGAAGATCCTGGGAAAAATAGTATAGACCGGTTGTCAATTCGACGTCACCGAACCTTCCGGCATAACGAAGTTCGTCGCTGAGCTGATCCTGGTCGATTTCGAAAAAGGCATGAAAGAAGGACTGTGGTGTTCCATCGATATCAGCGCCCGCGGAGGATCGGAATTTCCGATAGCCAGCGATGTTGGTGAAGACGCCTCCGCCCAGACCGACATCGATGTTGGTTTCCACGATCGCCTGGTCCCATTTGGCATCATAGAAACCTGGGAAATTGATCGAAAACCTGAAGCTGTCGCGGGGAAACAGCGCGCGACTCTGGACAGGGGCTCCATCGCTTTCGACATCGCCATGCTCATAGCGGAGATCCATTCGGAAGCGGTCGCCACCCTTGAGCGAAAGTGCCGGGCGAATGATAAGGTCATGTGATTTACCGAAGCTGCGATTGTCGAAGCGGTTGCGAAACCAGCCATTGTCGTCGCTGTAGTAGACGGCCAATTTGGCAGCCAAAACGTCATCGACGATAGGTCCGGTAACCGTGCCGCTTACGGTCTTCTTCAGTCCCGTTTCAATGGATAGCTTGGCTTTGGCTCCAAAATCGAAGCTGGGCCGTGTGGTCCGCACAACCACGGCACCGCCGGTAACGTTGCGACCGAAAAGCAAGCCTTGCGGTCCACGCAGAACTTCGATCCCCTCAAGGTCGAAGTTGTCCAGCACGACACCAGCGTTGATGCCGAGGTAAATACCGTCAGTGAAAACGCCTACGGTGGGGTCGATCGATGGGATCGTGCTGTTGATGCCGAGGCCCCGGATAGTGAAATTGGCATAGCCCGGTGCCGTACCCACATCCTCGAGCTGGACGTTGGGAACGTCGTAGCTCAGACTTTGAAGATTCTGGACGAACTTGGCATCCAACTGCGCTTCACCAAAAGCCGTGACCGCCATCGGTACTTTCTGCACGCTTTCGCCATAGCCCTTTTTGGTGGCGGTAACGACAATGTCCTCAGCCAGCGCTTCCGTGGCGCTCCCGGTTTGGTCGTTCGCCTGGGGCGTTGCTTCCTGGGCAAATGCTGTTCCCGAGCACAACAACGCGGCAGACGCCAATAGACATCCTCTCATGGCTGATCCTCTCTTCATGGCTGATCCTCTCTTCCCAGGAGATATTGTGTAGTTCATGCCGTTTGGCGGCATTTGAGGGCCGTCGTCCAATTCAATTCGCTGCAGAACTATTCCTGCTGCTCATCGATATCTGGCGGCGGCACGACGCCATCGGCAGCCCGACGGCCGCTCAAAAATATCATGGTAATTCATTGGGTTGATTACGCTCTCAGCGCCCGTTCTACCGCCTCAAGGCTGTCATTCAGCCCGAGCGGGTGCTCGGCATCCGTGAAGTCGACAATTCTACCCCAGTGCCGGGCGACATCATCGAGCGTGAACGCCCTGTCCGCTCCGAAGGCGTGCCCAAGCGCGCGCTCCCACCTAAGCTTGGCGATATAGCCGGCTCCAACTTCAAAAAGCCCTTTGGTTTCGCTGCAATTCTCGTGCGCAAGCCAACCGACCAATGGACTGATCGCTTCCGCTCTGAGATTGGCGAGAAACTCTTGTGGAAAGGCGGTCGCGGTCATACGCGATGCGGCGATTGGGGCGATCGTATTAACCTGGATGTTTCTGGACCGCCCCTCCTCCGCCAGCGCGTTCGCAAGCCCCAATATTCCGAGCTTGGCTGCGGCATAGTTGGCCTGACCGAAGTTGCCGTAGATTGCGGCTGCAGACGTGGTCATGACGATGCGGCCATAGCCCTTGTCGCGCAGTATCGGCCATGCTGCCTGCGTCACTGCCCGCGTCCCATTCAGATGGACCCGCTGAAGCAGTGTCCAGTCTTCGTCGGTCATTTTGTGGAAGCTCACATCGCGCAGGATGCCGGCATTGTTGATGACGACGTCAACGGTTCCGAAGTTGTCAAGCGCGGCTTGGATGATCAGCGCGCCCTCCTCGACCGACGCATAATTTGCCACCGCCTGACCGCCCGTGGCTCGAATTTCGTCGACCACATTGTCAGCGGCTGTGGAGCAGCTGCCGCTCCCTTTCTCGTCGCCACCCAGATCATTCACCACCACCTTGGCTCCGCGCCCGCCAAACATCAGCGCGTACTGGCGCCCAAGTCCGCCTCCGGCTCCGGTCACAACCACTACCCTGCCATCGAAACGAAGCTCTTCGTCCATCGCTTGTCTGCCTCTTTTACCTGAGCGACGCATCTGCGCATTTGATCCTGTGCGAGTCAGGCACGCGGCTCCATTTCCGTCGACGCTGTCGTTTTCGTCTGAGCCTTATCGAAAGGCTTGAATGCCGGTCAGGGCGCGCGAAACAACAAGCTTTTGAATCTCCGTCGTGCCATCGGGGATGGGGCAAATGATCGCCTCACGCACCAGCCGCTCGACGATGAATTCGCGGGTGACGCCGTTGCCGCCATGGATCTGAAGCGCATCGCGCGTCGCTTCGATCGCCATTTCGGTGGCGTACCACTTGGCCATCGAGCATTCCGTCTCTGCGCGCGTGCCCGCCTGGACGAGGGATATTGCCCGGTGCGTCAACAGACGGGCTGCGTCGATCTTGGTCGCCATGATGGCGATCTTGTCGGCGATCAGCTGATGGCCGGCGATCTTCTTGCCATGCTGCGCGCGATCGCGAGCGTACGCGATCGCCTCATCCATTGCTCGCCGTGCGATGCCGATACTCCACATCGCCATATGGCAGCGGGCAATCTCGAACACTTGCAACGTATTGCGCAATCCATCGCCGACCCGGCCGATCGTGTTTGCCACCGGTACGCGGCATTCGGTCAGGAATATCTGTGCAGTCGATTGGCCGTTGAGCGCCATCTTCTGGATATCGCGCACCTCATACTCACTCTCGTCACGATCGACCAGGATGTGAGTGACTTCATTTTCGCCAGTCTTGCACGTACAGATGAAGATGTCCGAGTAGGCTCCGTTGGTGATCCAGGTCTTTTCGCCATTGATGACCCAGAAATCGCCGTCTCGTACGGCGCGTGTCTTGATGGCGGCGACGTCCGAGCCGACATCGGGCTCCGAGATGCCGAGCGAAACGAACTTCTCGGCCGCGACGAGGTCGGCAAGATAGCGTTGCTTGATCGTCTCCGGGGCGAAGCGGCGGATGAGTTCTGCGCCAACCGCGTTGATGAAGCCGGGTATGGCCACATCGAGCGAGGAATAGGCGATCTCCTCGAAAATGAGCAGATGAGTGAGCCATCCCATATCAAGCCCGCCCCATTGCTCCTGATGCGGTGCGGTAATATGGCCATAGCCGGTCAGTGCTTGAGTCCATTCCTTCATGAGCGGTTTGGGGATGAACCGCTCCCCATGCCGGCGGATTTCCGGCTCAAGCTTGTTGTCGAGAAAGCGGCGGACGGTTTCCACCGCCATGCGTTGTTCATCGGACAGCTCAAAGTTCATATCGTGACCCCGTGTTTCCCTAGGCGCGCTCTGACAACTACCGGCCCAGGATCGTGACGGCGACCACCGCCTCTTCCACCCCGATGACACCTCCGCCGTTCTGCGCGATCGCGAACCGGGCATTCGGAACCTGTCGATCTTCCGCCTCGCCGCGCAATTGCAGCGCAAGCTCGTAGATTTGGCCGAGCCCGGTGGCGCCGATCGGATGTCCCTTGCATTCAAGCCCGCCCGACGTGTTTACCGGAATACGCCCACCCAGCGCCGTCTCACCGCGCTCTGCCGCGAGTCCGCCCTCGCCAGGCGGCGTCAGGCCGAGCGCCTCGATTTCAATGATCTCGCCAACCGCCGTGGCGTCATGCACCTCCGCGACGCCAATATCTTCTGGCCCCACGCCGGCCATCGCATAGGCCCGGTTCGCCGCAAGGCGGCTGACATGGTGGTCATAATCAAAGGGATCGCGCGCGGCGCCGGTTTGCAGCACAGACGCCAGGATTCTTAGCGCCCTGTCCGGGGCTGCCGACAGTTTGCGCCGACCGGCTTCGCTGCAGATGATCGCAGCGGCGGCGCCGTCGCTGATCGGAGAGCACATCGGCAGTGTGAACGGGTAAACGATCGGAGGCGCAGCGAGTACACTTTCGACGGTATATGGGAGGCGATACTGGGCAAGCAGATTGCGCGTCGAATGCATGTGATTTTTCGCCGAGACGGCCGCGATTTGCGCTTGCGTCGAGCCGTAGGTCTTCATGTGCGCGCGTGCCATCGCGGCGTATACATCCATGAAAACGCTGTAAGGCTGACTCGATGTCGTTCCTTCCGGAACATCGACGCCATTGCCCATGGCCAGCAGCTGCGCGCGGCCCGACTCGGTTTCATGCACGTCCCAAGCGCCATCGAATGCACTGAACATGAGCGCCTTGTCGGGCGAGTACATCTTCTCCGCGCCGAGCGCGAGTACGACATCCGCTGCCCCCGATCGAACATAGGCGGCGGCCATGTGCAAGGCCGTGGAAGCCGTCGCACATGCGTTTTCGACATTCACCACGGGAACGCTTGAGATGCCCATCGCTCGCGCCACGATTTCGCCGCGGATCATGTCCTGGCCCTCCATATGCCCCTGGACGCAATTGCCGAAGAAGATGGCTTCGACATCGCCGGCGGTGCATCCTGCGTCGGAAAAGGCCTGCGACGAAGCTTCGGCGCAGAGCATTTTCAGGCTCTTGTCGAACTGTTTTCCGAACGGGGTCATCCCAACCCCCATGACGAATATGTCGGTCATTCGTTGATCCATTCTTCCAATGTGTTCCGCATCCGATCAGGTCTCACCGGTCGGAAAAATCGGGCTTCCGCTTCTCCCGGAATGCCGCCAGTCCTTCGACAATGTCGTTGGACAAGGCGTAAGCAGCCATGGCTTCGAGTTCCTGACGCAGCCCGACTTCGAGCGAGCTATCCTGCGCAGCGCGGACTAGCTGCTTCATGTAGGCGAGCCCTGGCCGGCTCTTTTCTGCAAGAGATTCTACCAGCGCTTGCGCTGCCGCAATGAGATCCTCGGGAGCAACCAGTTGGGTCACGAGTCCGGCTTCCTTCATCTCGGCAGCCGAGATGGTCCCGCCGGTCATCATCAGATGTTTCGCACGCGCTTCGCCGATCTTCCTAGGGAGTCGAACCGACCCTCCACCGCCGGGCAACAGGCCGTAATTTGCATGGGCGTCGCCAAATCTGGCCGGGTGCGCGGCAATGACGAGATCACAGCACAACACCAGTTCCAAGCCGCCGGCGAGCGTAAGGCCGTTGACCGCCGCAATTATCGGAAGGCGCGACGTCTCGATCCTGTTAAAAGCCTGACCGAGCCGCGGCAGAAACAGATTTAAGCGTTCGGCGAGAGTTTGTCCGCCTGTTCCATCGCCAATTGCGAGCAGATCCGCGCCAGCGCAAAACGCCCGTCCGGCGCCGGTAAGAATGCAAGCGCGCACCGTCGCATCTGCTTCCGCTGCCTCGATCGCTGCGGCTAGTTCCTCGGCCAAAGCCAACGACAGACTGTTCAACGCTGCCGGCCGGTTGAGGGTCACCCAAAGCGCTGGGCCGCGTTGCTCAACCAGGATGTATTCATAATCCATTGCAGTCTCCCGCGCGCCGGCAGGCGGTCACCGGAATAGAGGATGTGGCTAGGATGGCTGCGTCGGTCATGCCCCCGAAATGCGCCGGTCCTGGCCCGCCCAATAGGGCTCTCGAAGCTTTGAACGAAGCACCTTTCCGACATTGCTCAACGGCAGTGGCTCGGCGGTAAAAACGACCTTGCTTGGCTTTTTTGCGGAGCCCAGACGCTGGCGCACCAAATCTATTATCTCGGTCTCCGTGATTTGTGCTCCGGGCTTGACACGCACCATTGCAAGCGGCGTTTCACCCCATTTTTCATGGGGCACGCCAAAGACCGCGACCTCGAGTACACCGGGATGGTCGGCAATTACGTTTTCGATTTCGGTGGGATAGATATTGAAGCCGCCTGACACGATCATGTCGTTGTTGCGATCGAGCAGATACAAAAATCCGTTTGTGTCGATCATGCCGACATCGCCGGTTTTGACCCAGCCATCTTCCATGCGCCGGGCGGTTTCCTCCGGATCGTTCCAGAATTCCTCCATCTGGCCATTTTCGAACCGTGCGACGATCTCGCCGGGCTCGTTTGGTCCCAGCACCTTTCCGTCCTCGTTACGGATTTCGATATCGGCGCCGCTCATGGGACGTCCGACCGCCCGAATTGGGGCAGAACCTTCAAATTCGCCGAACCACTCGTTGGGCCCCATAGACGCGATGGGCAGGATTTCGGTCTGTCCATAGCCCGAATGAAGAACATGATTCCCGAATATCTGGCACGACTTGCGAAGCGTCGGCTCGGAGATCGGCGCTGAAGCACTCAGCAGAAACTTCAAATTCGGAAAGTGGCGGCCATATGCCCCGTCGTGATGCACTATGGCATTGAGCATGGTGGGGGCTACAAAGGCATGGCTGATCCGTTCCTGCTCGAGAGTGTCAAGAAAGGACGCTGGATCGAAGCCGTCCATCATCACGTTGCGGGCGCCGCAATACCAGGCCGGCACGAACAGGAAGCCCGATGCATGGGACAACGGGCCGACATGCAGAATGGCATCCCCTGGAGCCACTTGGGGGCCGATGCTGAAAAATGCGGCGGAGATCGTCATCCATGAACGGTGCCGATAGGCAACGCCCTTGGGTTTGCCCGTCGTGCCGCCGGTGTGGCGGATGACACAATAGTCCTCCGGCGCGACGACGGGATCGGGATCCCGGTCCGAGGCTGTCGCCAACCAATTCTCATAGTTGTGATCGCGGATAATGATCCGCTCAAGCGTCGGAGCTTGGGCATCCAGCCCCGCCAACTCCGAAGCCAATGCCTCATCGACCAGCGCCAACCGAGATCCGGTACTCGCGATCATATGGGCGTGCGCTTCACATCGGTTGCGCGCATAGAGAGGAACACGCGTATAGTTTCCAATGGCAGCCGCCAGTATGATGTCGGCGGCCTCGATGGAGTTCTTCTCCAGCGTAGCAATCCGGTCACCCGGTTGAAGGCCGCACTCCGCAAGAGCATTTGCGAGCTTCACGCCGCGCAACCAGGCTTCCGAGAAAGTCAACCGCCTGTGGCCGTGAACGAGAGCCTCTTGCTGGGCGAAATAACGTGCGGCGCGACGTATTTGCGTACGGACGTCCATCAGCCGCGCTCCTCTAAGGCGCTCGCCCACAATGGCGCAGTCGACACATAATAAACTGACATGCGATAGGCCTCTCCGGACTTCTTTTCGTAAGCATCTGTGTCTGCAGCATTGATCCAATCGTCCAATTCAATATTCTGCGATGCTATTCTTGCTGCTCATATTATCGTGCCGGATCATGTCGGCGGCTTTCTCGCCGATCATGATGCAGGTTGCATTGGTGTTGCCGTTGACGACTGATGGCATGATCGAGGCATCGGCCACGCGGATATTTGCGAGGCCGTGAACGCGCAGGCGGTTGTCGACCACCGCCATCTCGTCGGTGCCCATCTTGCATGTTCCCACCGGATGATAAGCATGATTGGCTTCTGCCCGGATATAGGCGTCGATCTCTTCATCAGTTTCAAGGTAGCGGTCAGGATAGAGAGGCCGTTTCATCATCGCCTTCATGCGATCCGAATGCAGGATCTCCTGCACGACACGGAAGGCATTGCGCAACGTCTTGAGGTCGTCGGGATGACTCAAGAGATTGAGGTCCATCTTGGGATCGGATTCGGGGTTTGAGTCATGTAAGGCAACCCAGCCGCGGCTCTTTGGGCGCCCAATATTGAGAATGATCGTATAGCCCCATTTCGTCATCAGCTTGTAGTCGCGCGCATGGTCGCGATAGGCGAGCGGCACGACATGGACCTGGCAATCCGCCCGGTTCTGCCCCGGCGCGGATCGCAAGAAACCGCCTGCAGCCGTGGGCGGCGATGCCAGCCAGCTTTTCCTTTGCGTGAGATACTGGAATAGGTCTCGCACGGTCTTGATCGCGCCAACGACATTGAGTGCGATCCCGAGCCGCTTCTTCGACTGGTAGATCAGCATCAGGTCAGGATGGTCGTGAAGATTCTGGCCGACACCGGGAATATCATGAATCACTTCGATTCCATGCTTCTCCAACTCATCACGCGGTCCGATACCGGAAAGCATCAACAGTTGGGGCGAATTATAGGCGCCGCCGCTGACAATGACTTCCTTTTCGCACGGGATCGTCTTCAACTGCCCGTCCTGGGAATACTCGACTGCCACCGCGCGGTTGCCCTCAAACCTGATACGATGGACGCGGGCATGTACTTCGACGCGGAGGTTGCCGCGCCTGCCCATCACCGGATCAAGGTAACACGCCTTCACGCTGGCGCGCTTCCCGTCCTTCACGGTAAACTGATAGATGCCGACACCTTCCTGGCTGGCCCCATTGAAGTCCGGATTGGCTTGATGGTCCAGTCCAGTCGCCGCCTCGATGAAAGCATCATAGACATCGAATTCGCGCTTGCCGTTGGATACGTGAAGCGGTCCCGACGAGCCGTGAAACTCATCCTCACCGCGCTCATTATTCTCAGCCTTGCGGAAATAGGACAGGACATCGTTGTAACCCCAGCCGTCGTTGCCGAGTTCGGCCCAGTGGTCGAAATCCGACCGGTCGCCGCGGATATAGACCATCCCGTTCATACCGCTCGATCCACCCAGCATCTTCCCGCGCGGATTGTAGAGGCGGCGGTCGTTGAGCGCCTTTGAAGGGTCGGTGTTGAACCGCCAGTTGAGCGTATTGATCCGATAGTCTTGGATCAGCGCCGCAAAAGCGCCGGGCGTGGACACAAGCGGCGAGGTGCCTGGGCCGCCTGCCTCGAGCAGGCAAACGGTGACATCGGGGTCCTCGGACAACCGGCTGGCGATAACGCCGCCCGACGACCCACCTCCAATAATTACATAGTCAGCCATTTGCTTCCCTTGTCATTCGACCCATGCTGGCGACCCGGCGTCATGCAACATGCCAGCATCAACCGCCGCAGCCACGTCAGAGGATCTTTTCGAAGATGTTGAGTAGTCCTTCGGTCTTGCTCGAATAGGGTGGCAGAAGTTGACCAAGCAGGCTGAGTTTCGGCTGAGAGAACACCGGCTTGTAATGAGTGAAGCGCTCGAAACTGGCGACGCCGGTATAGGCACCGATGCCGCTCTGTCCGATGCCACCGAAAGGCAGCCGGCGCTGGAAGACGTGCATGACCGTGCCGTTGAGAGTCACGCCGCCAGCGTGCGTTTCGGAAATGATCTTGCGCCGTTCCTCACTTTCGTCGCCAAAATAATAGAGCGCCAGCGGGCGCTCATGCCGGTTTACGTAGCGAATGAGATCGTCTTCGGAGCGATATGGCATGATCGGCAGGATCGGTCCGAAAATCTCCTCCTGCATCATCGCCATGTCATCGGTAACGTCGAGAACCGCCAACGGCACGATCCGATGCCGTTCAGGAAGCGTTCCATCGCCGTTGTCCGAGAGGTTGAGCACCGTCGCGCCCTTGGCTTCGGCATCATCGAGCAAACCTTGGAGCCGCGCGAACTGTCGGTCATTGATGATACTGGTGAAATCGGGGTTGCTTGCCGCGTTGGGGTAGCATTTGGCAACCTGAGCGCGGAGTGCGGCGACGAAGCTTTCCATCTGATCGACATGGACGAAGGCATAGTCAGCGGCGATGCAGGTCTGGCCGGCGTTGAGCAGCTTGCCGAACACTAAGCTTTCACAGACTTGTGCAAGCGATGCACCCTTGCCCACGATGGCAGGGCATTTGCCGCCAAGTTCCAGAGTAACAGGTGTAAGGTTGGCAGCCGCCGCTTCATAGACTTTGCGGCCAACCGCGGGTGAACCGGTGAAGAGAATATGGTCGAAAGGTAGGGCCGTCATCGCCTGTGCCATGTCGGGCCCGCCCTGGACAATCGCGAATTCCTCTTCGGCGAAATACCGGCGCACAAGCCGCTCGCTGGCTTCGGCGGCGTTGGCGGAAACTTCGCTCGGCTTTGCGATCACGCGGTTGCCGGCCGCCAATGCACCGGCCGCGCCAACGAATATGGTGCCGAGCGGATAGTTCCACGTGCCGAGAACGCCCACCACACCTAGGGGCTGGGGGACCAGGCGCGATGAACCGGGAAGGCCGAAGATGTCAGTCTTCACCCGCCGCGGCCTCAGCCACGTCTTCAGATTGCGGCGCGCAAATTTAATTTCCGATATGCCAAGCATCAGGTCGAGCAGGATAGTCTCGTAGCGGGATCGAATGCCGAAATCGGCGGCAACGGCATCGACCAATTCGTCTCTGTGCTGCTCAAATATCCGGCCAAGGCGCCCGAGCAGGTCCATGCGTTCTTCGTAGCTGCGCGAAACCTGCTCACGCGTCCCTTCGCGTTGGGTCGCGAAAATTCGTTCCAGCTCAGTTCTGTTCCAAGACGCATCCACGTTAAATCGTCCGGAGGCGCGCCGGCCGCTCGGCGCTGCTCGCCTGGGCGGTGCTTTCAGCTGCGCCGATCTCAGTGATCGCAGCGCGCTCGATTCTGTACGCCGTGCCGATGAATGAGGGACCGTTGCCGGTGGAACGCATCATGGATGCTCCTCGGTCTGAAAGTCAGGTCGAAAAATCGGGGGCAGCGGGCGGGAGAGGATGCCCGCCGCCCCCGTCGCAGCAGCGATCAGAACTTGACTGTCGCTTCGACGCCATAAGTGCGCGGCATGCCGCGGTTCAGATAATCGTAGCCGAACACGTTGATGTTGAGGCCGTAGGTGTAGTAATATTTGTCGAACAGATTCTTCGCCCACAAGCTAACCGACATATTGTCGTGCGCATAGGTTAATCGCGCATTGGCGAGCCAGTAGCCCGGATTTGCGCATGTAATCGCCTTACCCGCGAGCGTTATGTTCGATCCCGCTGGGGGTGTATCGCACGGTGTCTGCCCATAATTCTTGAACGGATCAAAATAGTACTTGCCCATGTAGGACGCATCACCGCGCAAGGTCAGCTTGTTGGTGCCGTCATCGATCATATCCCAGTCGAATCCGGCCTGGAACGTAACCTCCGGCGCGTTCGGGAAGGGATTGCCGTTGACGTTCAATGTCGGGCTTGCCGGGTTTGCCGGATCGATCACATTGCCTTTGTACTTGCTGTTGAGATAGCCCAGCGAAGCATCGAAACGCAACGTATCGGCCACCTGCCAGGCGAGTTCGGCCTCGCCACCGAACAGGCGACCATTGGCGCTGCGCGTGAAGGTTGTAGCGCCAACCACCTGCGTTACTTGGTGATTCGAATACTCGTAGTAGAAGCCCGCGAGGTTAAGTTGGACGCGGCGATCGAACAGCCGGGTTTTGAGCCCCGCCTCATATGCATTCACCTTTTCAGGCTGGATATAATAGACTTGATTGACGCCCTGATAGGCAAGCCCGTTGAAGCTGCCGCTGCGGTAACCGCGACTGTACTGGAGATAGCCCATGATATCATCGGCGAACTCATAGCTGACATTGATACGGCCGGTTAGCCTGTTTGCCTTTTCGCGCTGCTCAAGCGGCGCGAGATTGGGGTTGTATGGATTGCTGTAGGGGATCAGGTTGACAACCGGCGTCGTACCGTCGAGCGCATAGAGGAAAGTGCTGCCGTTAAGGTAATTGACCTTATCCTGGGTGTAGCGTGCACCCACCGCCACGGTCAGCCGCTCGGTCGTTTTCCAGGTTACGTCGCCGTAGATCGCCTTCGAGGGGCGCGACACGTCAAAACGCTGTTCGCCGAGGATCGGGGTGAACGGAGGCGCGCCTGCCCCGGCGCAGCCCGCCGAAAAGCTACCCCCCATGCCGCCATTGCCCGTATTATTGATCGCGATGTCGGTCTGGAGTGCAATCAGCGAGCGTGCATCAAGGAAGCCGTTGGGATTGATCTCGATCGCGTCGCAGAATCCGGCATCGCCAGGCCCCAACGCCGGATTGGCGGCAAAGGCTGGGATATAGCGGATCGCGTCGGGCGTTCCGATTGCGGCGTTATTGTAGCTGCCCGGAAGACCGGCGCCAAGCAGCAGCGGCCTCAGCGCCCCGAAAAAGTCCGGGTAGTTGACCGTCTTGACCTTGTCCCTGCCATAATAAAGGCCGGCAATGATATCGAGGCGGTCGTTCGAATAGCTGAAACGCAGATCCTGGTTGAAATTCTTGCTCGTCGACGTGAGGCCGATCGAGCAGAGATCGGCTGGGCCGCCATCGCAATCATCAGGATTGTTGATATAGTCGCCGGTGTCGTAGCCGGTAATCGAGGTGACGGAGAATTGGTCGCTGACATCCCATTTGATGTTGAGGGCTATCCCTTTCGACTTGCTGATGTTCTTACCTACCCGATCAACTGCGACCTCATTGTCACGCAGCAACCGCCCGCCTAGGAAAGGTTGCGGATCGTAACGCGAATAGCCGAGCGCATCCTGCCCGCCCGCGAGTTGACCACCTGCATAGGGCGCGGTGCCCCATGGATCGTCCTTCGCGGCATAGAGCTTCAAATTGATGTCGAGATCGGGATCGGGCCGGAAGCGGATCGAGATGCGACCGCCGATCGTATCGGTGGTCCCTAGGTCGCGCTCATTCCCAGGCAGTACATTGCGCTGCCAACCATCCCCTTTTGCAAAAGTACCGGCGACGCGGACGCCCAAGATGTCGGGAACCAGCGTCGCTTCAGCGGCGCCCTGCACCGTGAAAGTGTCGTAATTGGCATAGCCGGCGGTCAGATAGCCATTGGCCTCTCCCAGATCCGGCTTGCGCGTGAAGAAGCTGATCGCGCCACCCGTGGTGTTGCGACCGTAGAGTGTTCCTTGCGGTCCGCGCAGTACCTCGACCCGGTCGATGTCATAGAGTTGCAGGCCATGGCTCGCCCGGAAGCTCTGATAGACTTCATCGACATAGACGCCAACCGGCGACGCAGTGGAGGCGGAAAATTCGTTCGCCACTGAAATCCCGCGCAGCGAGAAATTCGGTTGGGTGCGACCATAGGGAGTGGTGACTTGCAGGCTGGGGATCGCGCCCATCAAGTCTGAGGTCTCCGTGATGCCGCGCGTGCGCAGCGTCTCGCCGCCTATGGCGGAAACGGCGGCCGGAACATCCTGCAAATTCTGTTCGCGCTTCTGCGCCGTGACGACGATTGTCTCAAGGCCACCTTCCTGCGCCTCGGGCTTTTCGCCCTGCGATGCAGCGTCCTGGGCATGTGCCGGCACTGCAAGCGCACACGCGATCGATAGCGCGGTGGCACAAAGCAAATTTGTCCTAACCGCTCTTATGCACCAAGGGGTGTCTGAGCGGTAGGCGGGAGTAGCGTAAAGCTCTGTTCTGAAGTAAGAAATTGGGTGTCT